>Ga0172373_10001548_pt1 | contig 37246 bp, 34 predicted proteins | sample Lak10m_2_FD_114546 | JGI IMG/M metagenome (GOLD analysis project Ga0172373, IMG submission 114546) | Freshwater microbial communities from Kabuno Bay, South-Kivu, Congo - kab_092012_10m | ecosystem: Environmental > Aquatic > Freshwater > Lake | place: Democratic Republic of the Congo... | reverse complement strand
GTAGAAACCCGAAAAATACTCGTAGAGTAGAGCTTTGTTAAAGAACAATTCATTTACAACATAATGTAAAAAGGCGAAAGTGAAGAAATAACTTTCGCCTTTTTTGTTAAACAGACCATTGTCGCCTTGAGTGATTTTTTGCTTTTGTTCTTTCAAGAAATTGTATCGAAAGTTTTATTGTCAGGCGCTTTGCGTCAGAGTAATAAATCCGGACGACGAAATTTGGTTCTTTCAATTGCTTGTTCCAAGCGCCATTCTTCTACTTTTTTAGTATTGCCACTTGTTAATATATCCGGAACTTTCCAGCCATTAAAGTCAGCAGGTCTTGTATAAACCGGCGGAGATAGTAAGTTATCTTGAAAGGAATCAGATAAGGCGGAGGTTTCATCGTTTAAAACTCCCGGAATTAGTCGTATAATACTATCACATAGTACAGCAGCTGGTAATTCTCCACCACTTAATACATAATCTCCAATAGAAATTTCTTTGGTAATAAAGTGCTCACGTACCCGTTCGTCAATACCCTTGTAATGTCCACATAAAATAATAATGTTTTTAAGGGTTGATAATTGATTACAAGTGCTTTGTTTCAGGGTTTCTCCGTCAGGAGTCATATAAATTACTTCATCGTAATGGCGTTTGTTTTTTAAATCATTCAAACAATTGGCTATGGGTTCAATCATCATTACCATGCCGGCCCCACCTCCAAAGGCGTAGTCATCCACTTTTTTATGAGGTTCAATCCCATAATTTCTTAGGTCAATGACATCAACGGTTACTAAGTTTTTTTGAATCGCTCTTTTTAAAATACTATGCCCAAACGGACTCTCTAATAAAGGTGGGTGAACGGTAATAATATCAATATGCATACTCAAAAATAACAAAAAATAGATATAATAAACGATTCATCACTTTAGTTCAAAAAGCATAAATGTTTGTCTTGTTACACATCTTCTCTAAAATCATTCATATCTCTTCTTTCTTTTTTTGTTGGTCTTCCTGTACCCCTATCACGTTTTATGTGAGGGATAAAAAATACCGATGCCATTTTTTCTAGTTTTTCAATAGGTGGAGAATGGTCTAAGTAATGTTCCTTAGCTATTTCATAACTTTGACGTTTACTAATGAGGCCTGTTACTTCGATAATTTTTTTAACAGCATGCGGAAAACTCAGGGTATAAACTTCTCCTATTTTTACTACATGAGATGATTTAACAGGGTTATCATTCAATTTTACCTTATTATTTTTTATAGCGTCGCTAGCTAATGAACGAGATTTATACATCCTTATGGCCCATAAATAACTATCTAATCTGATTTGTGTTTCCATGTGTTTTAGTTCAAATAGAAAATGTGTTCTAATTATAATAAAGGATAAAAAGCTTCTTTGATATGTTCAATTTTAAGCTCTGGATGCTGTGTAATAGAAATAATATCAAATCTAGTTTCTAGATTTATGTTTTGAGTTTTGATATAAAAATGAGCAGCTTTAATAATTTTTTGTTGTTTTGATTTTGTTACAAATGTTTCCGGATTTCCAAAATCATCATTATTTCGCCATTTCACCTCAACAATTACTAATATTTCATTTTTTTTGGCAATGACATCAATCTCTAAATGTTTAATTCTCCAATTTCTTTCTAAAATACAATAACCCGATTTTAATAAATAATTAACGGCAATTTCCTCGCCCTCAGCACCCTTTGTTGTATTATTTGGCATAATTTTTATAATAGATAAAATTATAGTATTTTTAGTCTTATTTTTTAAAAAACGCGTTACATGAATAAAATTAAATTATTGGCCATTGCTCTTGCGTCTTGTGTTATGTCAGTAGCACAATCTTTTGAAGGTAGTATCGAATTTAAAATGGAAACATCAAAAGATACAACCACTAATATCTATTACGTTAAAGGTAATAATGTAAAATTAGATCAGATTGGTCGTAAATCAGGAAAAGTAGAAGGAAGTTTTGTGTTTGATTTAAAATCTAACCAAATAAAATTTGTGAACCCTGTAAGAAAAGTTTGGGGCGATCATAAAAGTGAAACACCGCCAATTATCAGAGGAATTTGCGAAGCCACCAAAGGAACCAACACTAAAACCATTCAAGGACAAAAGTGTACAGAGTACACGGTAAAAAATACCGAAGAAAATACGACGATTACTTATTGGATTGTTACCGGTAAATATGATTTTTTTGCACCATTAGTAAAACTTTGGAACAGAAAAGACAAACAAAGTGTTTATTTTAACCAGATAAAAGATTTGCCAAAGGGGTCTATGCCTTTATTGTCTGAAGAAAAAACAATTTCGGACGGAAAGTTAATTAGTAGATTAGAAGTGTCTAAGATGAATAAAGCAACCATCGATGAATCCAAAATAAGCATTCCTGCCGAGTTCAAAAAATTTGAACAGAAGTAATAGAAGATAAATTGATTTTACCATGCAAGCCTCTCGATTTTCATCGAGGGGCTTTTTTTGACACTTATTCTAAAGCTTGTTTGTGTGATAAGTTTCATCTCTTTTTTGAAAATGTAAACTAATTGTAAAATAAAAAAAAACGGTTAACTTTGAGATGGTTCTGATTTTAGAGCTTTAAAAAGTGATTTAAAAAATAAACAGATTATTCATAAAGTCGTTATAAAGTATTTTTAAATGATGTGCTACCCTTGTTCTAACAACGCTTTCAAAAATCAAACGTTATGGGTAGATGGTATAACAGATAAAACATCTATGAAGTTAATATACAATAGCTGGTTATTTATGGTTATTAGTTTATTAATTGGTATTGCTAATGGATTATCTGCTCAAACAAGCGCCTCGTTACAACATACCGGAGAGCTATTTGACGAAAACAACCCTTCAAAACAAATTAAACAAAAAGCAGTCAATTCTTCAGATACGAAAGGTTATGCAGCTTACCTCAAGCATGAAATTTCATCGGCAAAAGCTTTAAAAATACAATCTCATGTTCATACTCCGTATGAATCCATAATGATGCCGTCGCAAGAAACGGTTATTGTTTTGAATCCGAATAAAGAGATGGGCTTAGGTTGTCCGAATATGGGTTTTGAACAATATAATTTTAATGGATGGAATGGGAGTATTGGAACGGTTTCGGTTGGGGTGGCAAATACAATTCCTACCTATTATATAAAATCAGGTTCTACAATCACAAACCCTGCCGGTAATAATGTGTCGCTTTTAAACGCTTCCAATTATCATACTTTGATGACATTACCGGCTTTAGATGCAAATTATTTAACAATTAATGGATACGATTCATTAGCTTGTAGAGCTGTAGGTTCTCAAACCATTTCTCAAATACCGGTAGTTAGTCCTTATAGTTTTGACCCAATTTCAGTAAGAATGAATGGCGCATTAGCCGGAAACAGAGCTTGTAAATTAAAGTATGTAGCTACTTCATCTCCAACTAATCAAAGGTTGTCGTTTAGTTATGCATTTGTGATGCAAAATCCGGTTACAGACCCACACTTGCCTCAAGAATCTCCTTATTTTAAAGTTGAAGTAAAAAATGAATCTACCGGAGCTATAATTTATGGATGCACCTCATACACCTTTAATCCTAAAACCATGGTTCCATCAGATTCTGTATTTCAATCGGTCATTGACGATGGTATTGATCCAACATTATATCGCAAATGGAATTTTTATTCGATTGATTTATCGCAATTTACTGATGGCACCAGTATTTCAGTTAATTTTGAAGTTGGCGGATGTACATCAAATGGTCATTGGGCTTATGCTTATGTGGATGCAGAGTGTGGTGGTATAGGAACGCCTTATGCTAATAAGTGTTCAGGGTCAAGTTTGGCTACTTTAATAGCTCCAAAAGGATTTAGATCTTACCAATGGTATGGCCCATCAGGATTAATTCCCGGCGCTACAAATGACACACTCGTTCAAAGTCCTGTAACGGTAGGCTCTACATACACCGTAAATATGCTGTCTTCGGGGGGATGTGTGATTACTCAAACTCTCAATATAATTGATGGAACAATTGTTAAAATACTAGATGTTAATGCAACAAGCTCTTGCGCAGGTGGAAAATCAGGAAGGGCTTTTGTAGAAGCAAAAGGAAGTAGTGGCACCTATAATTATAAATGGACCAATACTTCAACCGGTGAGGTAGTATCTAATTCACAATTAGCTACCGGCTTATCTTCCGGTTCTTATAGTGTAGAGGTATTTTCACCGGGATGTGGCCGTGATTCTTATAATTTTTCTATTGGAGTATCACCTCCGTTTTTTTATGCTCAGCCTAAGTTATTTTGTGGAACTACAGCTTTTATAGCCCAGCCGGGGGGGTCAGCTTATAGCTGGTATAAGGGTTCTGCATTATTATCAGGACAAAATAATGATACATTAGTCATTAATAGTCCTGTTTCGGGAGATGTTTATACCATTGGGTACTATAATGAACAAGGATGCAGAGATTCTCTTAAATACACACTTAATAAAATTAGTGGAGGTAATGCGTATTTTTCTAATAACACTAGTTCTTGTTCTAATTATGCTAATGGAACTTCTGTATTAACCCTGAATCCATATTTTGCCCCTCCGTATAGTTGCATATTATCAGGTGATGGTAGTGGACGAGTTGTATCCAATAATTCTACTTTTACTGTATCAGCTTTGGCAGCGGGAAATTATTCAGCAACTATTTATGATGGTTTATGTGTATATCATCGTACGTTGTCAATAGGTGCGGTACAAACGGATTTTACTGTCACTCCAAAAGATGAGGGACTCTGTTTTCCGGATCAGGCTTTATTAAAATTAAAATTACTTTCATCAACTTACACAGTTGCTGTGTCACCTAATGGAACTATAACTGCTAATTATACGAATGATTCTATTTTAGTATCGCCAACCTTTACAGTTCCACCATTAGGTAATGGTGTTGTCATTTATACAGTATCTGTTATTAATCCTGATAAAGGATGCATAGTTTCAAAAACAGCAGAAATTATTTATCCACCCTTAGCAACAACAGTTCAAGTAGTATCAACAAATACTAATTTATGCGAAGGAACATCGAATGATTTTACGGCAAGTGGAGCCATTAATTATAAATGGTATTATGACGATGGCGGAAATTTGATACCAATTGCCAATACATTTTCAGTGAGTATAACACCTACCTTAACCGGAATGCATCATTATGTAGTAAATGGTTACTCACCATGTACAGGTAATATTCCTGACACAAAAACAATTACCGTAAAGGTAGTTCCCAAGGAAACTTTGCAAATGACCTCGCTGAAAGATGTTGCAAAATGTTTAAATACAACACATGTTTTTACGACCAATGTTTCTTCTTCTGTTCCCAGTAATACAACTAATGCAACTTATACCTACTCATGGACAACCCTTCCCGGCCATAATCCTGCTCCCGGAATAAACACATTACCTGATTATAGTGTTACTAGTAATCAAACGACTACTTTGGTATTGACGGTTGATGGTTTTTGTGTAAACAGGATAGTAGATACAGCAGTAGTTGAAAATTTAGCAGATGATTTAAATGTGTTCATTTTAGACTCAGTATCAATTTGTCCGGATAGGTCTTTTGTTTTAAACAGTAATGTAAACGGTGGTTATCCTGATTATCAATACGAATGGACTATCTCTCATGGTTCAGGTATTATTTCATCATTTTCTGTGCTTGAATATAAGAGTCCTTCAGCAGAGGGGATTTATACTATTACTTTATCGGCCATAGACAGCTGTGGTTACAGAAAAACCGATATTCAGTCAATTAATGTATTGCCTCCATGCCATGTTATTATTCCGAATGTGATGACTCCAAATGGAGACGGAACGAATGATTTTTTTGTGATAAAAAATTTAGAGCACCATCCTAATTCTCACTTAACTATTTTTGACAGATGGGGACTAAAAGTGTATGAAAAAGATAATTACAATAATGAATGGAAAGCTGATGGAATAAAGTCAGGGGGTACGTTTTTCTACGTTTTGGAAGTGCCTGAAGACAAAACATACACTGGATTTATAACCATACTTAAGCCTTAGTAGATCATTAAAGAAAGGTATAACTTATCTTTAACAAATGACGAAACAGCCATTGTTTTTTATGTTTTTATAAATAGTAAAATATGCGGTATATTATTTTGAGTTTTATTGGATTTTTGATTCATACCAATATTTTGGCCCAGTCAGAAGATGGGTTAGTAAAATGGTTATCGTTTAAACAAGCACAGGAATTACATAAAACGCAACCTAAACCTTTACTCATTGATATTTATACAGATTGGTGTGGATGGTGTAAACACATGATAAAAACTACTTATTCGAACCCAAATATTGCCGGTTACATTAATCAATATTATTATCCTGTTAAATTTAATGCCGAAACAAAAGATACAATTGAATATCTTGGAGAAAGATATAAGTCTACCTCAGTTGCTCAAAAAGCACCTCATGAATTAGCAATTAAATTTTTAGGTAGTGGGTTGAGTTATCCATCTACAGTATTTGTTTCGAGTAATTATGATTTTAATTTATTGTCGCAGGGCTTTTTGGATGAACGAAAAATAGAGCCATTGTTAGTATATATGGTTGAAAATACGTTCAAGAGCATTGCATACGAACAATTTTCTTTGCAGTTTAACCGTACATTTTATGATACTGTTTTTGTAAAAGAACCGATTAAAATACACACAGTTAAAGAAGTTGAAAAACTTCAAAAAAACAAACCAAAAAAAGTTTTGATAAATATTTTTGCTTCATTTTGCCATTCATGTAAAGTACAATTTGCAACAACGTTAAAAGATACTGCTATAGCTAATTACATCAATGAGCATTTTTATTTTATTAATTTAGACGCTGAAAGTAAAGATACGTTGACGTTTAAAGGGGAACTTTACACACAGGGATCATCAACAGGTTATCCTTTGCATGCATTAGCATTAAAAGTCGCCAATAATCAATTACAGTTTCCTTCAATGGCCGTTTTGGATCAACAATTAAATACAATAGATGTTTTAAATGCATTTTTAAGCCCTGAGACTTTGTTGCCTATTTTAAAGTATTATGCAGAAGATAAGTTTAAAGAAATGAATTGGACAGATTATATAAAACTATATAATGAGCAAAAAAATAAGCGATAATTATTTATCGCTTATTTTTAAAATTCAAATTTATATCCTATGCCTTTGATGGTTTTGATATAATCTTCTCCGAGTTTTTCTCTCAATTTACGAATGTGAACATCAATTGTACGATCGCCTACTATCACTTCATCGCCCCAAACTTGTTCTAAAATAAACTCGCGTGTAAAAACTTTACCCGGTTTACTTGCTAGTAATGACAATAATTTGAATTCTTTTTTTGGAAACGCTATTTCTTGATTGTCTTTATAAACGCAGTATTTCTCATTATCGATTTTAATATTTCCTAAATCAATTTGTGAAAATTTTTGTTGCTCAGGGGCGTATCTTCTCAATAATGCTTTAATCCGGCTGATAAAAACTCTTGGTTTGATAGGTTTTGTTATGTAATCATCGGCTCCTACTTCAAACCCTGCTATTTGTGAATAATCTTCGTTTCGAGCGCTTAAAAAAGCAATCATCACATCTTTAAGATTGGTAATTTCTCTAATCTCTCTGCAAGTATCAATACCATCCATCTCAGGCATCATCACATCTAATACAATTAAGTGAGGATTTTCTTTTTTAGCAATTGCAATCGCATCTTTTCCATTGAGCGCTGCAAATACCTGAAACCCTTCTTTTTTTAAATTATAACTTAAAAAATCTAATATGTCTTGTTCATCGTCAACAAGCAATATTTTGTATAAACTATTTTCTGTACTCATATTCATCTTTCCACGGCAAAGATAACTTTAAAGCTTGAGTTTAAGGTTAAATAAATATTAAGAAATGAAATTGATTTAAAAAATAACAATACCATCTTTTGTATAACTCTATCATTACACTTTGATTGTTGAGGTAGGATGCGAAAATTAAATTAATAATAAGTTTACAAGTTGTTGTATAAATTAGCAAAAAACAACTATGGCAGTTACTATTAAACAACTTATAGATAAAAACAAATTGGCATTTGATCAGTTTTTTTATGTGGAGTCTATAAATCTATCATATATTCTCATCAATAAAGCTTTGAAACAAATTATAAAAGATGAATTGAATCAGGAGGTGATTGAACAAAAAATTAAAACATCTAATCTAATTACTCATATAAAAAAGACGTTTGACATCAATCCCGGATTAAAAACAAAATTATCTAAGAAAGCTTTAAAAGATATTATTTTATTTGTTGAATTATATAAAGCAATTGGTAAAGAACTTAAATACCAATATCCTGAGAAGAAAATTTCTGATACAGCGCAATTAGGTATTAATTGTATTGTTATGCTCAACACAAGTTTGCTAAAAATAAAGAACAATAAAATGGATTAATTTTATACTGTGAAGATCCTTATTGTTTTAGTGTTAATTAAATATTAATTTTTAGGCATATTTCTTATTTTGATTTAATATTAAGGTAATATAACCTTGATGTTTACATTAAGTGGTTGTTGTTTTTTTGCGGTGAGATTTATCACAACGTTATGTTCAAAAAAATTACGATTACACTTACACTTTCATTGCTTTCATTTTTCGCATTTGCTCAAACAGGAAAAATAATTGGAAAAATAATAGATGCTAAAACAGGCGAAACTCTCCCTGGCGCCACGGTTTTAATAGACGGAACAACCAAAGGTGCTTCCGCAGATTTTGATGGAAATTTTACATTGAGCGGGTTGCAGCCTGGTAAATATAATTTAATAGCCAGTTATATTACCTATGACAATAAAAAATTTGTAGACGTTGTAGTTAAGGCAAATGATGTTACCGAGTTCAATATAGGTTTAGAGCAAGGAAGTTCTCAAACTCTGGGAGAAGTTGTGGTACAAGCAGAGATGAATAAGGAGAACACGAATACTTTGTTGGTAATGCAAAAAAACAATGCGAGCGTTAGCGACGGAATTTCATCAGAAAGTATTAAAAAAACACCCGATAGAAGTACCAGTGATGTTCTGAAAAGGGTAAGTGGCGCCAGTATTCAAGATAATAAATTTGCCATTATACGTGGTATGAGTGATAGATACAATACGGCTTATTTAAATGGATCTCCGTTACCCAGTTCAGAAAGTGATAAAAGAGCCTTTGCTTTTGATATTTTTCCATCGGGTATTTTAGATAATTTAGTTATTCTAAAGACTGCAACACCTGATTTACCTGGAGATTTTGCCGGAGGAGTTATTTTAATAAACACTAAAAATATTCCAGATAAAAATACGACTAGTTTATCAGTTTCAAGTGGATACAATTCACTTACCACATTTAAAAATTTTAAAACGTATAAAGGTGGTAAGACAGATTGGATTGGTATTGATGATGGATCGCGTCAATTACCTGATGGAATTCCTACAACCCAAGATTATGCAAATATTACTTCAAACACTGATAAAATAGAACAAGCAAAAAAACTTAATTACGATTGGACTTTGCAAAATAGAAAAGCGCTTCCAAATTTAAATACACAATTCACCCAAGCAAATATTTTTAAATTATTCAAGAAAGATTTTGGTAGTGTGGTAGCATTGACATACAATAATACTAATAACACATCTATTTCTGAAAGAAGAGAATTTGAAGAGCAGGGAGATGCAGTTCAAAAGACCAGAGAATTTACAGACACAAACTTTGTTAATAATATATTGGCAAGTGCTTTGTGGAACTTATCCTTTAAAATAAATGATAATCATCAAATCGGGGTGAAAAATCTTTATTCAGTTAACACTGATGATAGGACGATTACCAGAAAAGGAGTTTTTGATGCCACAGATGTTAGTAATCCACTTTGGCAAAAATCAAATGTTAGATTTTTTACTCAAAATAATATCTATACGGGTCAGGTAAATGGAGATCACTTTTTACCAAAAGAAAAAATTAAAATAAAGTGGATAGGGGGATTAAGTGACATACAACGAGACATCCCTAATTTGAGAAGAATGGTTTATCAAAAAGCAAGTGGTTCTGAATCAGATTCTGTAAAATACGCAGCTCAAATTCTTGGCGATGCCGTTGGGCCTACTAGTGCCGGATCTATGTTTTTTGCTAAAACACAAGAACGTATTTATAGTTTTAAATTAGATGTTTCAAGACCTTTTGAAATTTATGCTTCAAAACATGAATTAAAAATAGGAGCATTCAATCAATACAGAAATCGTTCATTTGCCGCACGTTTATTAGGGTACACTTGGTATTCAAAGGGCAGTTCAATAAAGCCTAATGCTGATTTAGCATTTTTACAAGAAGGTGAAATTTTTAATCAAGCTAATATGGGAGTAACAGATGGTCCCGGAAAATACGATGGAGGCTTTAAATTAACAGAATCTACTACCTTTATCGATTCATACAAAGCCTCATCTGTTTTAAATGCTGCTTACGTGATGAGTGATTCACGTTTTACTGATAAATTGCGCTTTATATATGGTGTACGATTTGAATCTTACATGCAATCGTTAAATACCCTTAATAATGATTTTACAGATAAAACAAAGGATACTACCATTGTTGATTTTCTTCCATCTATCAATGGGGTATGGTCTATTAACGATAGAATTAATTTAAGAGCTGCTTATTACAGAACTGTGAATCGTCCTGAGTTCAGAGAATTAGCGCCATTTAATTTTTACGATTTTGTTACTGATTATCAAATTTCAGGTAATGACACTTTGCAAAGAGCTAAAATTCATAATTACGATGTCAGGTTTGAGTATTATCCTCAAAAACCCGGACAAATTGTTTCTGTATCTGCATTTTACAAAGATTTAACGAATGCGATAGAGCAAATAGCAGGTAATGGTCAAATACGTTCAATTAATTTTGCAAACGTACCTAAAGCTACAAACCTAGGTATGGAATTTGAATATAGAGTTTTATTATCAACTATTATCAAAAATGATTCATCGAGAATTTTGAATGGAACGACTTTGTTCACTAATTTTTCTTATGTACAATCAAGTGTTGATGTTTCAAAACTAAATAATGTAAAACCAAGACCATTACAAGGACAAAGTCCGGTTATTATTAATGCTGGAGCTCAATATTTATATAGAGATTATGATTTTGGTATAAGTTTATCTTATAACTACGTAGGTAAACGTATTGTAATTGTGGGTAATGTAGACGAACCAAGTATTTGGGAAAACCCTCGTCATGTATTAGACTTACAGCTTACCAAAACTTTTAAAAAGAATTTGGAGGTTAAGTTTAACGTGCGTGATGCGATTGCCCAAAATTTAATTTATTATCAGGATATTAATGAGAATGGTAAATTAGATAAACAATCTGTAAATGATAATAAAGGATTTCAACATACTATGAATGCCGATAATATTATGCTTAATACAAAATTTGCTCCTACTATTAGTTTATCGTTAAGCTATAAGATAAAATAATTAACAGTGTTTAAATAAAAACAAGAGGCTGACCTTTTTTGGTCAGCCTCTTGTTTTTTGTGTCAGTTTAAGAGATATCTCTTGGTTATAAAATGAATCAATAATGGCGGTTGTGATTAATAAAGTGGCAATGGTTTGATCGAGTGGATCAATGACTAAAAATCAAAAAATATTTTAGAAGGCTTTTTAGATATGAGTTATTTTTAAGTAAACCTATATAAACTAAATGTTATCAAAATAGCAAAAATGTTAACGCTAATTTAAAATATAAATAAGCAAATGGTAAACTATTCGTAATCTAAAGACAAAGTTAGTGCTGTAATCTTGTAAAAAATTAAATAGTATTTAATCAAAAAAATTAACATGAAAAAAATTTACAAATTAGCGGCATTAGCATTATTAAGCGTGCCGAGTTTTGCACAAAACGCTTTTTGGACGCCTACAGCTTACAAAGGAGCTTTTCCAGTTACAGATAATGTGAGCGGTGTTGCATCTAATAACTGGGCTGAAGGTTGGACTAACTGGGATCCAGAAAATAAAGTTTATCCTGTGGCTACAGTTACAGTGTCGGGTAACATTACAGCTAACACAACATGGACATCTGATAAAACATACTTATTAGTAGGTAACGTTGCAGTAACTAATAACGCTATGTTAACAATTCAGCCTGGAACTGTTATTCGTGGTGATAAAGCTTCAAAAGCAAGCTTATTAATTACGAGAGGTTCTAAGATTAATGCAGTAGGAACGGCAACTAATCCGATCGTATTTACTTCTAATGAAGAACCAACCGGAAACGGAAGAGGGCCAGCAGATTGGGGAGGAGTAGTATTATTAGGTAATGGGATTATTAATACAGCTTGTTCTACTTGTCCCTCAACCGGACCTAAAACGAATTATGTAGAAGGATTTGCAACAACATTTAACGAAATTTTGTATGGTGGAAATGATAATACTGAAAGTTCAGGTACTATGTCGTATTGCCGTATAGAATTTGCAGGAGTAGCGTTGTCTTCTACACCAAATTCTGAACTAAACAGTTTAACTATGGCAGGTGTTGGTTCAGGAACACAAATCGATCATATCCAATGTTCTTTTGGTGGCGATGATGCTTTTGAGTGGTTTGGTGGCGCTGTAGATGCTAAATACTTAATAGCTTTTAGAGGATTAGATGATGATTTCGATACAGATTTCGGACATTCAGGACGTGTTCAGTTCGGTTTAGTAATCAGAGATAAAGATATTTCTGATGCGGCAGGTGATTCAAATGGTTTTGAGTCTGATAATTTTAATCCGGGAATAGGTCGTTTACCTATTACGAGAACAGTATTTTCAAATATGACTGTAATTGGTCCTAAAAGAGATGGTTCGGTAGCTTTGCCTACGGGTGAAAAATTTGAAAGAGCAATATTTACCAGAAGAAATACAGCGATTTCAATTCATAATTCAATTTTTGTTGGATGGGAAAAAGGATGGCATGTAAATGGTGCAACTACGTTTGATAATTATAATGCTACAACTAGTTTAGATTCATTAGGGGGGTTAAAAAATAGTATTATTGCTAAAAATATGTTCCCGAAATTTGTTCATGATGCTGGTGGAGCAAATGCAGCTTGGTACAATAATTATTCAAATACAAATTCAATTGACACTACTAAAACAGTTGCTGAAATTGGATTACAAAATGCTTTCCCAACAAACTTAGAGGATAATGTGGATTTCCGTTTAAATGTAAATTCAGTAGCTGCCACAGGTGCTGATTTTTCAGGACTTCATTTCGCTAATCAAGTTACAGGTATCCAAGAACAATCTAAAGTAACACTTAACTCATTGGTGTTATATCCAAATCCGGCATCACATTCAGCTAACGTATCATTTAATTTGATAGAAAGAAAAAAAGTATCTGTTTTAGTGTATGATATCTTAGGGAACTTGGTTTCTTCTTTATCTCATGACAATGAATTTGAAAAAGGAAATCATTCTATCCGTTTAAACACATCTGATTTATCAAGTGGTATTTATTATGTTTCATTAGAAATTGATGGAGCAAAAGAGACTAAAAAATTGGTAATCAATAAATAAATTAAGATGAATAAAGGCACGAACATCGTTCGTGCCTTTTTTATAACTATGGCTAGATATTTTAATATTGTGATTTGTTCTAATACCGAATCGTTGATGAAAAAAACGATGGAATATTTATTAGAAAAAAAATACAATGTTACACTTGCCAAGTCAGAAGAAGATTTAATTGAATTAATCAAGCAAAACAATGTTCATTTAGTCATTATAGAGCTTGATTATAAATGTAAAGATGGTATTTCTCTGACTTCCGATATTAGAAATCTGAAACAGATTGAACAACCTTACATTATTTTATTTTCCCATAAGCAAGACGATTATATACAAATTACTGCTTTCAATTCAGGAGTTGATGATTTTATTACAACACCTATTAAGCCTATTTTACTTGAGGCACGTATTTCAACATTAAGAAAACGTTTTGAAAATAGAATGGCACATTTAGCACCACAAGAAGTTGAACATACAAATTTTTTTGTGGATCGTGAGCAATATCTCATTATTGCTAATAACCAAAGAATAAGTTTACCTCGCAAAGAATTTGAAATGGTAAATTTGATGTATCAAAATGTACACAAAACATTTACTCGCCATGATTTTGCTAAACTTATTTGGAACTCTCCGGAAGTAGCAAACACCAGAACAATTGACATTCATATTAGAAACATCCGACGTATTATTGGTAATGATATTATTAAAACTACAAAAGGGATAGGTTATACCATCAATAGAGATTTGCTTTAGTCAAAACTCTCGATTTTCTATTATCAAGGATACTTCACTGCATAAGATGTAATAAATTGAAGCTGTTTTTTAGGAGGCCGTTTCAATACTTATTCATCCTGATTATTTCCTGTAAATCTCCAAATGTAATATAGCAAAGTAGATACTGATGCCAAGGCAGAAACAACATACGTGTATGCAGCCCAGTTTAATGCATCTTTCGCTTTCTCTTGTTCTTGACCCCTTGTAATGTTAGAATGGTTTAACCATGATAAAGCTCTTTTGCTCGCATCTAATTCTACAGGAAGTGTAATTAAACTGAACAGTGTAATTGTGCTTTGCAAAATAATGAATAATAATAGCAAGCCATTAGTTAAGGCAGGCATAGAAAAAGCTACCACAGCTAATCCTATGGTTAAAAAATTTAAAACAGTGGAGCTAATTTGTACAACAGGAACTAATCGACTTCGCATTGTGAGCCACTGGTAAGCAGTAGCGTGTTGAACGGCATGTCCGCACTCGTGAGCAGCAACAGCAGCGGCTGAAATATTTTGACCATGGTACACGTCATAGCTTAAATTAACTGTTTTATTTGCCGGATTATAGTGGTCTGTCAGTTCACCTTCAACGGAAACAACATTCACATCATAAATACCGTGGTCATTCAACATTTTTTTGGCGATTTCATTACCGCTTAAGCCATTGCTCAAAAAATTATGAGCATATTCAGCAAATTTGTTTTTTAATCGACTACTTACGTACATACCTATACCCATAAATAGTAAACTGATGATTAGTAAAATTGGATCAAACATAATTACCTATTATTTATTTGTTTTTTCATTTATCAAGTAAAATACCATTTATTTTTACCTGACATAACATCGTTACAACTGACAAGATTACGAAAATGTTTTATGATTTATCTATGCGTTTGCCTACAATAACTAAGCCTCTTTCAGCATCTAACATGTTCGCAATTCTAGGTAGATGTCCCCATTTCTCAAACCCCATTTTGTAAAATAAACTTAAACTAACTTCATTATGGTCAAATATGAAGCCTAGTAAAGTATTGATTTGTAGTTTCTTACATGTTTCGAATGCTTTTTGTAAACAGGCTTTACCTATTCCTTTATAACGATAGGTTGATTCAAGATATAGACTTATTTCAACTGTACCGTTGTAAGCAGGTCTTCCGTAAAAAGAACTAAAGCTCATCCATCCGGCATATTCATCATTTACTAAAACTATCCAAAGTGGTCGATGTTGAGGCGTATGACTTTCAAACCAATCTTTTCGACTTTCTACGCTTATAGGTTCCAAATCGGCTGTTACCAATCTTGAAGATATCGTTGAATTATACGTGGTAATAATATTAACTAAATCAGAGTATTGAGCTTCCCTAAAAATAATAGTCATAAATAGCAAATTTTATGAGCATAAACTTAATTTATCAATTTTGATAAAATGAAGTATTTAGCAGTTCTCTCGCATTTTTTAAAGCGATGTCTGTTGGCACCCCTGTACTCAACATTTTAGCAATTTCATTAATTCGCTCCTCCTGACTTAGGGATTTGATATTGGAAGTTGTTTTTTCATCAATATCAGATTTATAAACAAATAAATGCGTATTGCCTTTGCTGGCCATTTGAGGTAAGTGAGTGATGGTTATCACCTGCATTGTTTTTCCCATATTACATAAAATGTTGCCAATTTTATCAGCGACATCGCCACTTACACCGGTATCAATTTCATCAAAAATAATTGTTGGCAATGCCGTTCGTTCTGCCAAAAGTGCTTTTAAACACAGCATTAAGCGAGATAATTCACCTCCTGAGGCTGTTTTATGTAATTCTTTAAAATCTGATCCTTTATTTGCGGTAAATAAAAAACAAATATCATCTATGCCATTTAATCCTAAATTGGCTTGTTGTTTTAGTTCTATTTTAAATTGAGCATTTGTCATCGATAGGCCTGAAAGCATTGATTTTATATTTTGCTCAATATTACTAACAGAAGTTTGGCGCTTATTAGATAGTTCCTTTGCTGTAATTTGACATTGTTTTTCAATGACTGATAATTCTTTTTTTGCTTTTTCAATATTAGACTCCAAAGAAAAGAATTGTTGTAATTTCAGTTCTATATTATTTTTTATTGCTAATAATTCTGACTCAGATTTAACGCCATGTTTTTTCATGAGGCGGTTAATTTTATCCAACTTTGTATTGACTTCTTCTAAACGTGAATTATCATAGACTACATCCTCTTCACATCGATCTATATCATTTGCCAATTCCTTTAATTCAATAGTAAGTGAGTGTACACGATTGTATAAATCGCTAAATTGTTTTCCAAATTTAGATACTCCTTGTAATTGTTGTTTAACTTGAGATAATGCCGCTAAGATGTTTTCATCACCGCCGCTGATGGTTTGTGATGATTTCGCTAAGTTAATTTTAATAAATTCTGCGTTTTCGAGAGTTTCACTCTCATTTTCAAGTAACTGCTGTTCTCCTATGCTAATTGAAGCTTCTTCCAGTTCATCAAATTGAAATTGTAGATAATCTAATTCTTTTCTGGCTTGTAGCTCTTGAGCCGTTAGAGATTCAACGTGTTTTTTAAGTTTTGTAAGTTGGGAAAATTGTTTTTTATAATCAAAAAATAAAGATGTAGTATTCGCAAATGCATCTACTAATTCGAACTGAAAATCAGTTTCTTTAAGTAATAACGTTTCGTGTTGCGAGTGAATATCAATCAGTCGATTGCCTAATGATTTTAAAACACTTAATGTTGTTGGTGTATCATTCACAAATGCCCTTGATTTACCTTCAGGGGTAATTTCTCGTCGGATGACGGTTGTTTTTTCGTAATCTAATTGATTATTTTCAAAAAACGATTCCAAATTATAAGATTCGATATTGAAGTGCGCTTCAATAACACATTTTTGAGTTTTATCAAGTAACGAATTGGCATCTGTTCGATCTCCTAATGTAAGACCAAGAGCACCAAGTAAAATAGATTTTCCCGCTCCTGTTTCTCCGGTAATAACTGTCAATCCTTTACTCCAGTGAACTTCTGTTTGTTCAATTAAGGCAAAATTTTGTATTTGTAAATAGTTTAACATGGTGGGTTAAATATCGAAAATTAATGATTTTGATTTATATATTTTCACATCAAGCTAATTTTATTTTTTTAAATTCCTTATTCAAAAACAAGGCATGTGTCATTTTTGCGGTACAATTATTTTGTAATTTGTTGACTTAATTTCCCATTAAAATCATTAATCAAAAACACATACCTAACTCAAATGATTAATTCAATCAATGAAAATAGCTGCTTACTCGAAAGCGTGTAACGAAAATATTTTTTGAACGTAATACATTATAAGAAACACATTGTCAATTGACGATAAACCTGTTTTTAAGTTCTTTAGTATCTAACCTTTAATCTTCCGACTATGAGACAGTTAAAAATTACCAAGCAAATTACGAATCGTGAGACAGCTTCTTTAGATATGTATTTACAAGATATTGGGCGAGTTGAGTTAATTACGGCTGATGAAGAAGTTATATTGGCTCAAAAAATTAAACAGGGCGATCAAAAAGCTTTAGATAAATTAGTTAAAGCAAATTTACGTTTTGTGGTATCCGTTTCAAAGCAATATCAAAATCAAGGATTAAGCCTTCCGGATTTAATTAATGAAGGAAATATGGGGTTAATTAAAGCCGCGCAGAGATTTGATGAAACACGTGGTTTTAAATTCATTTCGTATGCTGTGTGGTGGGTACGTCAGTCAATTTTACAAGCCTTGGCCGAACAATCGCGAATTGTTAGATTACCTTTAAACAAAATTGGAGCCATTAATAAAATCAATAAAACGTATGCTAAGTTAGAGCAAGAGCTAGAACGTGAACCGGTGGCTGAAGAAATTTCAGAAATGTTAGATATGATGCCCGAAGACATAAGGGAGACTATGAAAAACCAAGGTAGGCACATGAGTATGGATGCTCCAATTGGAAGTTCGGATGATGGCGGAAGTATGTACGAATTAATGGAAAATAAACATGAAGCTTCGCCTGATAATGAATTGATTATTGAAAGTTTGAGAAATGAAATTAACCGAGCTCTTCTTTCATTAACTGCCAGAGAAGCAGATGTTGTAAGGTTATATTATGGATTGAGTGGCGGTCATTCGCATTCATTAGAAGAGATTGGTGAAAAATTTGAGCTAACCAGAGAAAGAGTTCGTCAAATTAAAGAAAAAGCAGTTCGTCGTCTAAAACATAATTCAAGAAGTAAGTTTTTGATAGGATATTTGGGATAGTTGTGTGTATGGTTGATTAAAGTGAGGAGGTTGCCCATGGCACCTCCTTTCTGATATTATTTTATAACCTCCCAAGTATAATCTCCAAGCATTTTTACAGTGCCAACATATACCAGTGTTTTTGGTAATTTTCCCCAATCATTCGGTCCAATCATTAATAATTTATAAATTCCATCTTTAAGGTATAAATGATAAATATGGCCTATCAGAGGTTCAAAAGACAATTCAGTTTGATAAATTTTTTCTGATATTTCCATGCGCTCACGTAATGTATTAGCCTGCTGTACCAATAATTCAACTTGTTGTTGTATTTGATTCATTTGAATATTGGTTTGTTCTCGCATGGCTGTTAAAGCCTTCGATTTTATTTTCCCATTATCTTCGGGTCTAATTACAATACCGCCTATGTGATGAGGATATGGAAGTGTGCCGGGATTTTCCGCTACTTTATCTTTATCTATTGGATTCAAAAACTCCATGGATGTGTGTTTTAAGTCAACTAATTCAACTTAAAAACACTTATTAACTGCGCTTGTTTACGAAAATTAATATTTTTCTTAATCTAAGTACTTACGTTTGTCACGCCCATACTTTAGTTCCTTCGCTACAATTTTTGCAAATGTCTATTTCTTGCCTCGATTTGAGGATAGATTGTCTAAAATTTTGGTATTTACTAGATTTCCATAAAGTTTGAAAGGAATCTTTTTTCAAATCTCCCATTTGATGGTGTGCATCTTTATCAAAACAACACGGTACAACCAATCCATCCCAAGTAATTACGCAGCTGCTCCACATGCGCCAACATTGATTGAGTAATTTATTTTTGATAGAATACGTGCCATCTGCATTTTTTTTATAGCGACTATATGCTAAATTTTCGGGCATCAATTTATTTCCATTAGCGTGATTGTAAAATTGAGCGGTTTTAAACATAACTTCATTAACTCCTAAATCTTTAGCTAATTTTTGCACATCGTTTATTTGATGTTCATTAGGTTGTACAACTAGAAATTGAAAAACAATATGGGGAGATTTGCTTTTTAATTTGTTTTTAGCCCAAATAATGTGTTTTGTTCCTTCTATTACTTTTTGTAAATCACCACCTATTCGGTATTGTTGGTATGTTTCCTGAGTTGAGCCATCAATCGAAATGATGAGTTTATCTAATTTACTTTCTACAGTTTTTAAAGCTTGTTCTTTACTCAAAAAATGGGCGTTGGTGGACGTAGATGTATAAATTCCTTTTTCAGATGCATATTTAACCATGTCTAAAAAATGAGGATTTAAATATGGCTCTCCTTGAAAATAGAAAGTCAAATAAATTAATTCTTTATATACAGAATCTATTGTATGTTTAAAAAAAGTAGGGTTCAACATTCCTGTGGGTCTTGTGAAATTTCTCAATCCACTCGGACATTCGGGGCATCGCAAATTACAACTCGTAGTAGGTTCAATCGACATACTGATAGGAAACCCGGATGAGATTGGTTTCTTAGTATTTTTTGAAATACAATAACTAATCCAAATCTTGAATGCATTCAAGATTTTTTTGATGGTTATTTTTTTTAATAAACGTATATATTTTAAGTACAGCACTTTTTAGTAAATCATAAATCAACATGACGATTATTCGTCCAGGTTGTCAATCCCTGATTGGTAAATTTAAAGGCTTGAACTCTTCCTCCAAGTCCTTCAATAGCTTTAGCAACTTTTATTTTTGTAACATCAGGGCAATAAAAAAACATAAAACCTCCACCGCCTGCACCGGATATTTTGCCGCCGGATGCTCCATTAGCTAAGGCTGTTTCATAAACATTATCTATTAAATTGTTACTAATAGAATGAGCAATTTTCTTTTTGTTGGTCCAGCCAAAGTGTAATATTTCTCCTATTCTATTTAAATCACCACGCAATAAACTATCTTTCATTTGTTGTGCTTGTTCTTTAAGATGATGCATGGCTTCAACCGATTTTTCATTTTTTTCTTTTACATTTTTCACTTGCTCATTAATGATAGTGGCAGATAAGCGTTGTGTGGCGGTAAAATAGAGTAATAAGTTAAATTCTAATTCATAAAGCACTTCTTCTTTAAGCTGTAATGGATTCACAATGACTTTATCGTTCGATAAAAATTCCATAAAATTGACTCCGCCAAAAGTAGCCGCATATTGGTCTTGTTTACCACCACTCATTCCCAAATCTATCCTTTCTATTTCATATGCTAAACGCGCAATATCGTATTTACCAAAAGGTAATTTTAACCACTCTACAAATGCTCCAATCAGTGAAACTACTATTGTTGAGGAAGTACCTAATCCTGAACCCTGAGGAGCTTCAATGTATGAGGTTAGTCGAAAAGATAAAGGCTCTAAATTAAATTCTCTTACAATTCGATTATAAACACCGATAAATAATTCGAATGGATGAGTAAGTTGTAGTTCTTTAGAAGAATTAATGGATAATTGTAAGTTTTTTCCATCGATGCAAAATTCGATTTTTCCATTATTTAGCGGCTCTAAACTTGCATAAGCGTATAAATCGATAGTTGCATTTAAAATAGCTCCTCCAAATATATCGCTGTATGGCGACACATCCGTACCTCCGCCTGCTAAACCAATTCTTAATGGCGCTTTACTTCTGATTATCATGTTATTTTTTTATATAAATCAACTACTTCTTCCACAAAAATTTTCCACTCGTATTTTTTCTTTTCAACTTTCATTCCTTCTGTAAAGGCTGCGGCTCTGTTTTTGTCAAAATAATCCATAACACCTTCAGCAATTGCTTTAGCATTGGGTTCTACTACATAACCTGCTATTTTATGAGGAATGATTTCTGACAGCCCTCCAACATTAGTTACAAGTGTTGGTATTTCGAAATGAAACGAGACTTGTGTTACCCCACTTTGGGTAGCAGTTTTATATGGAAGAGCTACTAAATCGGCGGCTGAAAAATAGAGTTTTACATCTTCGTTGGCTATAAATTTAGCATGTAAAATCACCTGATTTGTTATTTGGTATTTTGTTATGAGGTCTAGGTAAGGTTGTTGGTCCTCGTAAAACTCGCCAGCTATTACTAGTACAATATCCGGGTGAGATTTTAACACAGAAAAAGCTTCCAATAATAAATCTAGGCCTTTATATTTTCTAATCAATCCAAAAAACAAGACCAATTTTTTGTCGGTAGGCAGCCCCATTAATTTACGAGCTTTTTCTTTATCCATTTTGTCGCCAAAGGAAGTGTAAAGAGGATGAAGTAAATATTTTTTGTGAGGAGTTGAAGTTAATTTATTTAAATCGCCCATTACTGCCTTACTCATAGTAATAAATCCATGACATCCGTTAATAAAATATTTTGAAAAAACAGTATCACCTATTCTTTTTTCATGAGGAATGACATTATCGGTTATGGCTAATACTTTTATTCCTTTTTTACGAATAATTCGGGCTATGCTTCCTAAAGTAGGTCCCATAAAAGGAATCCAAAATCGGAAAACAACAAAATCAGGTCTTTGTTTGATGATAAATTTTGCAGTTTTAATCCATGAAAAAGGATTAATTGAATTGATTAAAGTGTGGATGGTAATGCCCTTTGGCGCAAGACCACTAGTATCGAATTGTGTACTTCCGGGAAATAAAAAATTAGGATATTGTAAACTATAAGAAATAATTTCACATTCATGTCCTTGCTCATTAAATGCTTTGCAGAATAATTCATCAAATGTAGCTAAGCCACCACGCAAAGGGTAAGCAGGTCCTATAATTAAAACTTTTGCCACTGGTCTATATTATAATTGCCCTACAACTAATTCGAGTAAATCATGTTCCTGTAAATATTGATTAGCCAATAATTTTATTTCTTCTGGGGTAATTGTTTTCACAGCATTAAAATACTTATCAAAATAATCGTAGTCTAATCCAAATTCCCAAATAGCTTTAAACTTGTCAGCTAATGCATAAGGGCCATCTACACTTCTCAAAAATTGACCTAATACATAATTTCTCACCGTTTCAAGTTCTTCGGCATCTACCAGTTCTTCTCTCAATAAGCGTATTTCTTTATATATTTCATCCAAGGCCTTTTTAGTCACATCTTTTCCAACCTCGGTTGAAATATAAAAATAACCGTCATTAACTAATGAAGCTAATCCGCTTCCTATGCCATAGGTATACCCTTTATCTTCTCGTATATTGGCCATTAATCGTGAACCAAAATAACCCCCTAATATGGTATTGAGAACTTGAAATTTAAAATAATCGGGATGTTTTTTATTAAATAATAGTCTGCCAACTCTAATAGCAGATTGAATAGCATCAGGTTTATGAATGTAATTTTTTTGCTGAGGGGCATTATCTTTTTTAACTTCAGGAATAGGTACTGTTTGAACATGCCCCCACTGCTCTTTACCAAAAAAACGATTCAGAGTATCAATCAAATCTTTGGATAGCTTGCCTGATGCAACAATTGTACAATTACCGGAATGATAAAAAGTTTGATAAAATTCAATCACATTTTCTAATGACAATTGTGAAAAATCTTCAGTTTTGACAGAAATTCCGTACGGATGCTTTTCCCCAAAAAGTAATTCTGAAAACCGGCGACGGGCTAAAACATTGACTTTTTCGGAGTTAACAAGATGTTTTTGTTTTTTATTAGAAATATAAATATCAAATTCATCTTTGGGGAAAGTTGGATTTTTTATAATATCTTCAACAAAATGCAAACTTTTATCTAAATATTTATTTAAGCTGTACAAGGCAAGAGATGCGTAATCTTGATCAACAGCACATTCAAAAAAAGAGCCATAATAATCAATATTATCAGATAATTGGTTGGCAGTGTAGTGCTTGGTGCCTGTCTCTAAAAGATTATTGGCTGCTGATGCTTGTAACGGCATTTTTTGATAAAACATACCGGCTTTAAAAATAAACTCAATTTTCGTTAATTCTTGTGAGCCACTATCAATAGTGTATACTTTTATGCCATTATCTAAAGTATGAGTTACGGCACGAGGAATCTCAATTTTTTCGATAGTTTTAAAATCTGGAGCTATTTTTCTGTTTAAAGTCATGGTTTAAATTTACAGAAAAATTATCAGTTCAGAGTTTTCTCTGAAATTAAAAAACAATTGCGATTAACTAAAAAATCGTTAAATAGGCTATAAAGTAAAGCAAAGTGAAGTAAGGCTGTTATAAAGAATCTTTCATTTTAACTAATTGTTCTTTAATGCCTTTTAATTTATGAATAACATCAACTTTTACTTGGTCAGATTCTTTTAAACCGCCTTTCAATTTATCTTTGGCGCCTTGAAGGGTGTAGCCTTTTTCTTTAACTAAATGAAAGATTAATTTAAAGTTTTCGATGTCTTTTTTTGTAAATAGTCTGTTACCTTTTTTATTTTTTGATGGTGTAATAACATCAAATTCTTTCTCCCAAAAACGAATTAAGGATGTATTTACATCAAACATTTCGGCAACTTCGCCAATTGAATAAAATAATTTCTCAGTTTCTTTTTCCAATAAAGCCATTGTTCAAATTTAGGATAACTCTAGGTTTTAGTTTAGAAAGTTTTTCAACAAAAATATATTTTGAATTAACATTCTTGAAAAATCAACGATAAAAAATGTGGAATTAAATTTTTTAATCAAAACCATTATCTTTGCCTATGGAAAACGGTAAACTCATTATATTTTCTGCCCCTTCAGGGTCTGGTAAAACAACTATTGTCAGGCATTTACTTAAAACTTTTCCCAATCAATTAGAATTTTCTATTTCAGCTACTAGTCGACCTAAACGAGGTGTAGAAGAAAATGGAAAAGATTATTATTATCTCACAGTAGATGAGTTTAAAGAAAAAATTGAAAACAAAGAATTTTTGGAATGGGAAGAGGTGTATGCTGGTACACACTATGGCACTTTAAAAAGCGAGGTTTCTCGTATTTGGAATAAAGGTAAACACGTTATTTTTGATATTGATGTTGAGGGTGGATTAAATCTAAAAAAACAATTTGGAGAAAAAGCCTTAGCGGTATTTGTGATGCCGCCTAGCATTAAAATATTGGAAGAACGTTTAAATTCCAGGAGTACAGATTCGCCGGAAAGCATAGCTAGAAGAGTTGAAAAGGCAGAAAAAGAAATTAAAACAGCTGACTTGTTTGATGTTTTTATATTAAACGAAGTATTGGAAGATGCTTTGTTAAAAGCTGAAAAATTAGTGACAGAATTTTTATCTAAATAGAAATTAAGAAAGTTAAAAAGGCCCCTGTAAGAGGCCTTTTTTATATTTTAAAAGTAGTAATTATTTTAATTCTACTTCTTTTAAACTACCAATCATGTCCTCAGGTTTTACCCAGGCATCAAATTGTTCGTTGGTTAAGTAACCTAACTCAATGGCAGCTTCACGCAAAGTTTTATTTCCTTTATGTGCTGTTTTAGCAATTTTAGCTGATTTTTCGTATCCGATATGAGTATTAAGCGCAGTTACCAACATTAAAGAGTTTTCTAAATGTTTTTTAATTTCAGGTAGATTGGCTGTAATCCCGTCACTACATTTTTCGGTGAATGATACACAAGCATCTCCGATTAAACGAGCAGATTGTAAAACATTGGCAGCAATAAGTGGTTTGAAAACATTTAATTCAAAGTGTCCCATTGAACCACCAAAAGATACCGCTGTATCATTTCCAATTACTTGAGCACACACCATCGTTAAAGCTTCGGGTTGCGTTGGATTTACTTTGCCCGGCATAATAGATGAACCTGGTTCATTATCTGGAATAATAATCTCTCCTATTCCGCATCTTGGTCCTGAAGAAAGCATACGAACATCATTAGCTATTTTAAATAATGCGACAGCACTGCGTTTTAAAGCGCCACTAAGTTCAACCATTGCATCATGGGCAGCCAAAGCTTCAAATTTATTAGGAGCAGTTACAAAAGGTAATCCTGTTAGTTCAGCAATTTTTTTAGCAACCAGCACATCATAACCTTTAGGCGTATTCAATCCTGTTCCAACAGCCGTTCCCCCCAATGCCAGCTCTTTAACAGCTTCTAACGCATTTTTTAAAGCACGAATGCTCATGTCAATTTGCTGAACGTACCCACTAAATTCTTGACCAAGTGATAATGGTGTAGCATCCATAAAATGAGTACGTCCGGTTTTGATAATGTTCTCAAATTCTTTTGCTTTTTTATTCAACGAATGACGCAATTTTTCCATACCAGGTATGGTAATTTCAACTACTTGTTTGTAAGCAGCAATATGCATAGCAGTAGGGTATGTATCGTTACTGCTTTGAGATTTATTAACGTCATCATTTGGATGAAGTACTTTGGGTTCATCTGTTAATTTCCCTCCATTTATTACATGTGCTCTATATGCAACTACCTCGTTCACGTTCATATTACTTTGTGTTCCTGAACCAGTTTGCCAAATTACTAATGGAAATTGTGCGTCTAATTGTTTGTCTAAAATTTCATCACAAACTTTTCCAATTAAATCGCATTTTTCTTTGGATAAAACACCCAATTCGTAATTAGCTAAAGCAGCAGCTTTTTTTAAATAAGCAAATGCATAAATTACTTCTTTTGGCATGCTGGCTTCCGGCCCAATTTTGAAATTGTTACGAGAACGTTCTGTTTGAGCTCCCCAATAAACATGTGCGGGTACTTTTACCTCACCCATTGTGTCAGTTTCTATTCTAAATTCCATAGTTTATTTTTTGATGTGCCGAATTTACAAAAAAGACCTTGATATATTTTTTAAAAATATCAAACTGATGAGAAATGAATAATTAAGATTATCTCATATTTTAAAGAGGATACTCACTACAAGAAACTCAAAAAATCAGTTGTAATTTATCATTTATATTGTATTTTTGATTCCCTAAAAATCAGGCACCGTAGTTCAATGGATAGAATAAGCGTTTCCTAAACGTTTGATGTAGGTTCGATTCCTACCGGAGCTACTAAAACGGCATCATCAAGATTTAAACTTGTTTTGCCGTTTTTTATGAGATTTAATAATGATTTTCTCTTGATTTTAAAAATTGTCTAAATAACAGTGTTTTATTGTTTCCTTTTAGTTACAATAAACTATATTTGATTTAAATCAACAACCCACATTTTAAAGAATCACTAAAAAAATGCTTAACAGCATAATACTATGGCAAAGACAAAAAAAGAAGTTATAGAAGAAGCATTAGAAAAGAAATTATGGAAAGCTGCTGATAAGCTCCGTAAGAATACCGATGCAGCTGAATACAAACACGTTGTATTAGGTGATGCCCGAAATCAGGGACATTTAAAGCTGTAAAAACCATGATTTAAGCAACGAAAATATTAGCAGCATTGCGGGTACTTACCACAATTGGCGAACTGGCGAAGGGCATTACGAAGACATACAGGGCTTTTGTAAAACTGCAACTATTGAAGAAGTAAGAGCATTAAATCACGTACTTACTCCGGGCAGATTTGTTGGTTTACCTGATGAGGAAGATGATTTTAATTTTGCCGAACGCTTTACATCGCTAAAAGCAGAGTTAGATGCTCAAATTGCCGAAGAAGCAGCATTGAGCAAACGCATACAAAATAATTTAAAGAAGATACAATTTGAAGCAGTTGCTGAATAGTGGGTTTTTAATTGTCTCTTCGGTGCGGAGACAATTGCGAGGAACGGAAACCTCATAAAAAACAAAACCCGATAGTTTGAATTACTTCAGGGACTATCGGGAATAATATGACACAAATATACGAAGAAAATTAAAATATACAAGCATTTAACTAATTATGAGATACCAAGATTTTGAAGATATAATGTCTCCTCCTCGAATGACACGTTATTTGACGGCTTGCGGAGGAGATAGTAGAAAAGCAATGACATTGTATCGCCTAAATTTAAATTTATCTCAAGAGCTTTTTACGGTTATTAGTTGTTTTGAGGTTACATTAAGAAATGCGATAAATAAACATTATATCAATCAATTAGGAAATGATTGGTTAAGAGATTCTGTGGCAGATGGTGGAATTTTCACTCCCCATCAATGCCGAATCACGGCAGGCATTATTTTTGATATTTATCGTAAATTAAATAACAACTGTAGATACACCCATTCAAAATTATTAGCCGAAATGGACTTTGGATTTTGGCGTTATTTGTTTGCTCAACCTCAATTCCATGCTGGAGGGAAAACTTTATTACACGTTTTTCCTTCTAAGCCTCGAAGTACCCCCGCAGTTCAATACAATCAAAGATTTGTTTTTAATCAGTTAGAACAAATAAATGAACTACGAAACAGAATAGCTCATCACGAGCCAATCTGTTTTCAAAATGGGCATCCTGTAAAAGATACTACTTATGCAAGGCAGCACTACAATTTAATTCTGCAACTATTTCAATGGATGAGTATTGATGAAGGAGCTTTATTATATGGATTAGACCACATAAAAACAGTATGCACTAAAATAGATAATTTATAATATGAGTGATTGGAAAGAATATAAACTAAAGGATTTAACTACCAAAATTGGAAGTGGAGCTACGCCAACTGGCGGAAGCAATGCTTATAAATTGGAAGGAATATCACTCATACGAAGAACCAAACTTTGAGTAACCACAAATGTGTCTGCGGAGCACTGAACGGCTACTTTTGCCAAACCCGTGTTATGCAGTCGTGCTATTATACTGTCGTCCAATTTTTTAATCCAACTCAATCAAAAATACCAATTGCCATAGCTGTTTATGTTAGATGTGAATTTTAGCTTTCAATTTTGGGAGCTTTAGCTTCCTTGATACCTGATTCAAATTGAACATCTAAACCATTAGATACAGTTTTAGTATCTTCATAAACATCAAATTTAACAGCCTTTCCCCATTTCAATGTGATAAAATGAACTCCTTTATTTATGTAGGGCTCACCATTTAATAAATGACAATTTGCTGTCCACCTTGCAATAACAAGGGTTTTGGCTGGATTTCCTTTAACCTGAATGTCTGTTACCTCAAATTTAAGGTCTGGAAGTACAATTCCTACTCTTTCAAACCATCTTTTCAAGCTTTCTTTATCATGGCGTGTACCACCCAAGCAATTATCTCCTGCAAAAGTATGTTCTAATTTTTTATTAGACACTCCCTTTAAAACCTCGTCATAACGGTGCTCTGTTATAGATTTGAAGTTCTTCCTAACAATTCCCTTTATAATATGATGATAAGGGCTTAAATCTTTGGCAATTACCGAAGTTGCTGCAACGATACATAATACTAACAATAATTTTTCCATTACTTTTTTTTAATTGATGAGTTACAAAATTACTAATAAGCTAAAATTCAAAAAATGAACTTGGGTTAAGAAATACGTTTTCTTATTCTACTTAGTGCCTGTGGCGTTACTCCTATATAAGAGGCTATGTACTTTAATGGAATAAATTGCAACAATTCAGGCTGTTCTGTAAATAAGTTCAAATAACGTTCTTGGGCAGATTGGATTAATAAAGATAATTCTCGCTTAGATTTTTTCATAAACAGATCTTCGCTTGCCAATCTTCCTATAGTATTGCCAATTTCTGTTTTGTCATAAATTATTCCTAAGTCTTTATACGACACACTCCAGAGTATAGTGTCTGTTAAGGTTTCTAACTGGTATGTTGATGGTTCTTGTGTCAAGAAAAAATCATATGCGGACACAAAATTATTGACGAATGCAAATTCAAAAGTTAAATCATCAAATTCTTGTGGAATACATTTTCTAACAATTCCCTTCTCAATAAAAGATAAGTAGTTTTCTTTATGACCTACTTTTAAAATTATTGATTTTTTGGCAAATTCACGTCTTATAAGTTTAGATGAAAAGAACTCCCAATCTTTTTCAGATATAGCAACCATTTTTTGGAAATATTTTTTTATTTCAATCATTTCTAGATATCAATTAGGCTGATTCAAGTGAGTGTTTTCTTCTAAAGCATGACGCATAACGGTTGGCAGCTAAAAGAAGTTGGCGGTTTCGAAGCACAAAACTTTCAACCTGCACTAAAGTTTGATTGAAAAACTGAACTTCATTTAACCACTGAATCGCCAATTTCTTATAGGTGCTGTTGTAAGCTGGCCTTCTGTCCACCGTCATTGTTAAGTTGTTGTATTTCTGCGCTTTTTCAGTTATTTTACTGTTTCTATTTTTCTGTCTGTTTGGCGTGTGTGTCGGCTGTTTTTAAAATTTTAGAGGGAAGGAATTTTAATAAATAATTTCCCTTCGGGTGGCAAAGGTGGAAGCTCTTTTGCAATTTTTGGTCTGTGCGATGGCTTGTGTGAATTGCAAATGTGCTTGCGCCTTTGGGCTGGATTAAATGATTTCTTCTAATGCTGATTTCCATAATATGAATCCTTTTTTGTTATCTGAATAGTCGTGTATAATTCTTGCAAAGTTTTCAGGACTATTTTCTAAAAATGTCTGTCTTCCTTTTTCTCTAATAATGCTTAGTTGGTTGTCAATTTGTTTTACTTCTTCAATTAATGATGCTTTGTTTTTAGGGGTATTCCAAATGTAAGTCGCTTCTTCTGTGTCCAAGGTTTCCAAAACAACAAAATAACTTTGCTCTCCTGCAAGCAGAAATACGAATGAAAATGGATTAAGTACAAAACGAATTTTCATTACCTGATTTTCGTGTTTGTCTGCTAAATATTGAATGTGTTGTGAATGTTTGTATTGCTTGTTTTTGAGAATTTCATTCAACAACTCTTCTGCATTTGAATAAATTTTCCCCTGCTCTTGTAATTCGTCAGATGTAACGATATTTTGCTTTCGTGGAGTGAATTTCTTGAGCAATCCTTTATTTAAAAATTGAAATTTCACACCCTCAACTACTTCTTTATTTATATGATCAATGTCAGTTGATAGTGCTAATTGAGAAACCAATTTTCCGTTTTCAAACTCGGCAAATATTTCTACAGTAATATTCTTTGATTTTAATGTTTTGATGAAATAGGGTTTTAATACCTCAAATTCTGGTCTTATTTCAATGTTTTCAACTTGGAATTCAAGAGTTGTATTCATCTCATTTACAGTATGTTTGAACCCTACACTTCCATAATGAAACTCCAATTCCTCAATTGAAACTTTGATTTTCTTTTCTATAGTTAAAATGTGATTTGAAGTTTTGATTTCATCCTTTGGCTCATCAAATAAAGTTACTTTCTTGTCAATTTTTCGATAATAAGCATTGCGTTTCAGGAAAAGATTATTGAGATAATCAATTTTATAGTCTCTGTAGTCGTAAATAGTAGGGTTTATTTCCGAGCGTTGCACCCTTCCGATATATTGAATTAGTTTGCCTTCAAAAGAAAATGGGTAAACCAAAAATAAACAGTTAATATTTTGTAAATCTGTTCCTTCACCAAAATATTGCCCTGTGGTAATTAAAACCTGAAAGTTCCCTTCTTGTAATGTTTCCCATTTGGCTTTTTTAGAGGTTTCTGAATCTTCTCCGCTCAGTGTAATAGCTTCATAAGATTGTTTAAGAAACAAATATAGCGTGTCAATATGTTCTTTACGCTCGGTAATGATTACCGCCTTTCTACCTTGATTCAGTTCAGTTATTACATCTTCCAATATCAGTTTATTTCGGGCTGTATCGTGAACCAATATTTTTGATAATCCTTCAAAGCTGTCTGTCTTGGAGTTATATGGAACATCTAATTCGGTGTTTCGGATGATGACTTTTGCCTGTTTGTAATTTTCAATTTCTGTGGTTTGAATATTGGCAATGATTTCTCCCAAATGGGTGAAAATCATTCTTCCATCATTATACTTTCTGAAAGGGGTAGCAGTCAATCCATATAGATAATACGCTTGTAATTTTTCAATCGTATTTCTGAAAGTTTCGGCAGGAACGTGGTGACATTCATCCACAATAATGGTTCCAAATTGATTTTGTACAGATTCCATTTGTTTTGGCAAACTTTGAATCGTTGCCACGGTAATTTGTTTGCCGATTTTTGACTTCCCTTGACCAATAAGGCCAATATCCCTTTTCGGAATACCCAAAAATGCTTCAATCCGTTCTGTCCATTGCTCCAATAATTGTTTTCTATGAACAATAATAAGTGCAGGTTGTCTTTTATCGGTAATTATTTTTAAGCCAATAACCGTTTTTCCTGAACCTGGTGGAGCTACAATTACTCCGTAATCCTTTTTGGAGGCTGCTTCTATTACTCCTAGCTGATGATTTCGTAAAGAAGCATTGAACACATAAGAAATTGATGGATTCAATTTTCTTGCATCAACAAACCCAAATTCGATTTGTGATTCTTTACAAAATCGCAAAAGCTTTCCGATAAAACCTCTTGGAATGAAAATCTCACTTTCGGTTTCCTCAACCAATTTAAAATATCGGGCTGTTTCATAAGTATTTCTTCCTGATTTCTTTTTAATGAAAAACTCGGAATTGGCAAAATTCAATTCTTCTTTCAGGAAGTTGATAAGTGCAGGAGTCAAACCGCTTCTACTTATCCTGATAGTATTATTTAAAGAAATATTCAGTTTGTCGTCTTTTGCTATCGGAGGGTTAAATTCTACTCCTGACTTTAATCCATTATACAGTTCGTCTAAATGGTCTGTGGTAACTTTTTGGATGTTTTTAAGAAAGTTCCATTGGTCAGCGATAGGGATAAATGATTTTGGATTGACAAAACAGCTATTTCCTTTTTCAAAAGTTGGTTTAAAAAGTGGTAAAGCAATCAAGTTTCCAAAGCCTTTTCCTGAAAGAAAATCCTGATTTGGAAACAGTCTGTCAAAACTTGAACTTTTATCAAACATTGAAAATGCACCTGACTGTTCCAAAATTGATACGAATATTTTTCGACTTCTTATTGCTGGATATGGTTTATCAAAAAATATCCAAACGTGTCCACCGTTTCCCGAACGGGAACGCTCCAAGTAGGCTGGGATTTCTTTTTCTTTACAAGCGTTCAGAAAAGTAACAGCATCACTCTGCCAACTGGCTTTGTCAAAATCTGCGGCCAAAAACCAAGTCGTATTGTCTTGTAGTAATGGATAAATTCCAATATGATGAAGACCTTCCAAATGCTTTTGGATCTGTTCATCTGTAAGTTTTTGATAAGACTTTTCATTAAAATTCTGAAATGTTCCACCATTTATTTTATGTGCCCGAAGACGATAAGGGTCATAAAAATAGGCTGGCATATAACCCGACTTGTTTTCTTTCTCCCAACGAACAGCAAACACATCTTCTCGACCTTTGAAAAGGGAGCGGAATGTGTTTATACTGTCAGGAGAATTTCCAATCATATTTTAAAAATCAGTTAAAAACTTGGATTTGCAACCTACAGATTAACAAGTTCTACTTTTATCTCCCTCTCTTCTTTAGGTTGTTCAACCGAACAATATTTTACCAAAGCATTTGCAACGTGCCACATCAAAACTGGTGGAACAGCGTTTCCGATTGCTCTGTATTGCCTGTTTTCTGAAACAACATCTAATTTGAAAGATTCGGGGAATGATTGAATATTTGCCGCTTCTCTCGGTGTAAATCTTCTGTATTTTCCGTCCACCATCAAAACGGGGTCAGTTCCGTTTAAACTCACTTTTGCCAAATGTGAACTAATGGTGTTGCAAGGTTGCTCCAAGTCTTGAACTCTGCCTTTATTCATTTTCTCACGAACTCGAAGCATTCCTTCAACTGCTCTTTGACTGAAAAACCATTTATCGTCTTGGTCTGCTTGTGGGTCAATCACTTGTTTTAGTTTAACCTTTGAGCCATTGAGTGTATTAGGTTGCGGAAATCGAAACTTGAAATAATCATCAAACTCACGGAATCCAACAATAAAAACTCGTTCTCTCTTTTGTGGTACGCCAAATTCAGAAGCATTTAAAAGTTTGTGATGAATGTAATATCCTGCTTTTTCAAATTCTTTTACAATCATTGGAAATGCTTGTCCTTTGTTTGCTGATAAAAGTCCTTTTACATTTTCGCCAATGAAAAAACGAGGTTGTTTTTCTTTCAAAACATTTACCATTTCAAAAAACAATTTTCCTCTATCGTCTTTGTAGCCAAGTCTTGGTGGATTTTGAGCACTTATTGAAAACGATTGACAAGGAAAACCTCCCAATAAAATATCGTGGTCGGGAATTTTGCTCGGCTCAATATCTCTAACATCTTTTGTTTCGCAGTTATGCTCAAAATTGCTGTTGTAGATAGCAGTTGCATAACTGTCATTGTCAGCAGCATAAACAACTTCAAAAGGCAATTCAGCAAAGTGTTTTCCAAGGAAATTAAAGTCTCCTTGAATTCCTAAATCCATTCCTCCGCATCCGCAGAATAATGAAGTTACTTTTAGTTTCTTATTTCTAATAGCTTTTCCCATTGTCCTGATGTTTTAGAAAATTCAACAACTAAATTTTTATCAACTTTCAAATTCCCTAGTTCATATTGTTTAACAGGGTTTTGAATCATAAATATGTTTTTGGTGTCGTCATTTACTACCAAGTAATAAATGAAATAATTATCGCCCATTGTTTCGGCTGTGTCCCATTCGTTTGGTGTAAGTTTAAAGCGATTGTTGTTAATAGCTTTTCTTGACTTAGTTGTTTTTACTTCGATATAGCGTTTCTTCTTTTCTAATTCAACGCTTTGAATATCGTAACCAACCCCAAGCGGAGTAGGGATTTTATTTATCAAATGTTGTCTGTTTGATTTTTCTTTTGTTCTCAAATATTCGTGAGCTAAAATCAAACTTTCACCATAATCTCCAATGATTTTTGTAGGCACTTTTCTATCGCCAGTCATTCGAGAATAGTATTCTTGAATTAAAGCTGAAATATTCTCTTGCTCTGCTTGGTCAAGGTGTGGAGCAAATGCTTCAATGCCATCAAATTGATTGACAAAGGCAAACCAATTTTCCTCTATTACCGCAATTTCTGGATTGGTTATTTCTTTTTGCTTGTAGAATTTATCGTAATGATTAAACCAAACAGCTTTATTCGAATGAAAATTGATTGCTTCTTTGTTTTCATCATTAAGATAGTAGTAATAACCTGTTCCTTTGTGTTGCAATAGGTTTGCTAAAACCATATAATCCAAAATATCACCTGCATATCTGCAAACATCCCCTTTTGATGGATAAGCACCTGTTTTTTCATTCTTTAATTGGTCGTAATGATGATCGTATTCAATTTTATCGGCTCTATGTTTGAGAATCATTTTTGCAACATCTTTTGGATGTTTTCCGTCTCGTGTAACTCTCAAATCAAAATAAGCACATTGGGTTAATTCTTCTGCTGTTAGGCTAAATGGTTTTCCTGTGAGTTTTTCGCCCTCAATTAATAACTGCAAAATGAAATAGCAAGGTTTAAATTTTACACCTGCTTCAATTTGCTTGATAATGTTGTGGGATTTAATATGTCCGCCCGGATATTGGAATGAGTAAAGGAAATAATTAAAAAACTCGTCCAAATATTGATTATTGGCAAGTCTAATTGCCATTTTACTAGGTTGTAGATGTTTGCCTTCTTCTTGAATAAAAGCAAACAAAGCTGAAATTTCAGTTCTCCAATTATCAATTGTTTTTTGAGTCGATGATGCATTTTTCTTGAAGCCAAAAAGCACTTTATTTAACGCGTCATTAAATTCCTTTTCGGGTAAAACTTCCATTTCAGAAATAGAGGTTGCCACATAAAGTAAAACTTCTTCCACATCATTTTTAAAGCGTGGTCTTACGTGATGCAAACGAAAAAAGTATTCGTCAGGAATTTTATATCTCTGTTGTTTACTCATAAATATTTTTTAATGATTTAGCCAATACCTCCGCCAATAGTGGAGGAACAGCATTACCAACTTGTTTATATTGACTTGTTTTGCTACCTAAAAAAATGAAAGAGTCAGGAAACGATTGAATCCTTGCACTTTCTCGAACTGTCGGAACACGATTAAATTTGTAATGAAAATGATGTCTGTGACCTGTATCTATTGTAAAACTTGGCTTTTTACTGTTTAGCCTTGTCCAAGCAATATTTACATTTCTTGTTTTATGAAGATGTTCGGGTAAGTTTTTATAATTCCCACCATCTGGAACCATAGAAATAATTTCAATCGTCTGGTCGCTATGATTTGTGATTTCGTGATTGTACAAACCTTTTGATCCTTCTCGAATTTTTTCTTGAAATTCAGATTTTGCTTTTAATGGATATTTTGCACCTTTTGCAATTGATTTTTCAGGCAAATCAGAAATGGCATCACTTGATGATACAAATTTAGGTTCTTTTATTTCGGGAAACTTGAAGATTTCTTTTCCTTTTGTTCCTATGAAAAAAGCTCTCCTTCTGTTTTGGGGAACGCCAAATTCAGATGCTAAAAGCACTTTATAAACTACATTGTAACCCAATTTTTCAAAATCTTCAATGATGTTGTCTTTAACAACACCTTTACCCATTGAAACAATGTTAGGTACATTTTCCATTAGGAAAACTTGAGGTTTATAAAATTCCACAAAACTCACAAATGATTTATAGAGTTTGTTTCTTTCATCATCTACAATTCTTTTTCCTGCAATAGAAAAACCTTGACAGGGCGGACCTCCAATAATTATATCAGCTTTTTTAATTCCAGTCTTTTTGCTTATATCTTTTGGTGTTTCATTAAATAGGTCAGCAACTAATCCTTTTGAACCTTTGTGGTTGTGTTCAAATGTTTTTATAGCATCTTGCCAATGGTCAATTCCAAGTACAACCTCATAACCAGCCTCAATAAAGCCATACGAAAGTCCTCCGCAACCACAAAACAAATCTATAACTGTCGGTTTCGCTTTACTCATTTGTGTTAAACTTTATTTCTCCTTGTTTTACATTCTTGCTTTTTAGGTAGTTTACTTTTTCTTCTGCTACCATTAGTGTTTCCATTGAGCAATTGTTTTCATAAATCTTTTTTGCAAAAAGGTCGCTGAAAAATTCTGTTTTGATGTCGTCAAGTTTTAGGCTGAAAACTGTTGCAAGTTTTTCAAGTCGTTTTTCGTCAAACTCTCTCTTTCCGTTCTCAATTTTGCTCAAATTAGCTGAGTCCAATTCCAGTTGAGCGGCTAACTGTGTCAAAGTCATTCCGTTCTCTGTCCTTAATTTTCTGATATATTCTCCAAAACTAGTTTTCATTCGACTTGTTAATTTTGACTTGTCAATATTTGACAAATATAAAACACTTTTTTGAGAGTGAATTAAATTTTCATTCTTTTTTTTAGCGGTGGAAAATTGGCTCTTTTGCAAAACTTGGGTCGTTTGTCGGCTTGTGCGGTTTTGCAAATGTGCCAATGTGCGGTGGGCTAAAATTATTTTTTAAAATGTGCGGTGGGAAAAATTTTTAAAACATTCGGGTCGGTCTGTGTGTCGCCAAAGTCAGTCCCTAAGTTTTAGTAAAGATGTCAAAGTTCGATTTTTAAGGGTCTGTTTTTTCGGAGTACGCTCGTTCTTTAGGCTTGCGCACAACGGCTTGCAGATTTGCGATGGGCGCGATTTTTACCAGTGAACTTTATGCGGAGCACAAAACTTTCGGCTACCACTACACTGTCTGCGGAGCACGAAACCCCGCCTATTGCAAATGTGCTG
>Ga0172373_10001544_pt1 | contig 37269 bp, 31 predicted proteins | sample Lak10m_2_FD_114546 | JGI IMG/M metagenome (GOLD analysis project Ga0172373, IMG submission 114546) | Freshwater microbial communities from Kabuno Bay, South-Kivu, Congo - kab_092012_10m | ecosystem: Environmental > Aquatic > Freshwater > Lake | place: Democratic Republic of the Congo... | reverse complement strand
GCTCGGCGAGATCCTCATCGGCCATCTGGGCGGCGACCCCGACCGGATCGACGGCTACGGCAAGGGGACCATCGTCGGCGCCGACGGCGAACTCGAGCACGGAGCGATGTGGCACATCCCCGGCGGCGCAGGGATGCGCGCTGCGCTGGGCAAGGGCACATCGATCGTGCCGTCGACGAAGAAGGTCGCCGCGATGGGCGCCCGCCTCGACGTGCCGATCACGCACCTCGAGTGGAGCTACGTCGGCAGCCACTATGACGCGATCGAGGTCGGCGTACCCGACGGACCGAAGGCGAACGAGATGGTCGTGATCCTCGCGATGTCGTGCGGCGGCCGTGTGCACGCCCGACTCGCCACGGGCTTCACCCTCGCCGACCGCGGCAAGCCGGGGGTGCCGGCATGAGCCATCCCCGCCGTAGCGAGCGCCCGCAGAAGGTCACCGTCATCGGTATCGGCCGCATGGGCTGGCACATGGCTGCCCACCTCTCCGCCGTCGGCCACGACGTCACCGTGTTCGATGTCGTCGAGGGCGCTGCCGAGCGCTGGCTCGACGAGCACCGCGGCCACACGACCGACGACATCCATGCCGCTGTCGAGGCCGCAAAGGTGGTCGTATCGTCGCTGCCAGCCGATCGTGAACTGCGCGCCGTGGCCGCCGAGATCGTCACGGCCCTTCCGCCCGGAGCGATCTGGATCGACCACTCCACGACCTCTGCACAAGCGGCCCGCGAGATCGCCGAACTCGTCGCCGAACACGGTTCGTCGTTCATCGACGCGCCGGTGAGCGGCGGTGTCGACGGTGCCCGGAACGGAACGCTCACGGTGATGTGCGGCGGCGACGAGCAAGCCTTCGACGCAGCACGTCCGGTGGTCGAGGCGTACGGCGCCCGCATCGAGCTGATGGGCACGAGCGGCGCCGGGCAGATCACCAAGATGACGAACCAGATCTGCGTGATCGGTCTGTGCCAGGCCCTCGCCGAAGGACTCGACTTCGCCGAGACTGCCGGCCTCGACGTGCGCAAGGTCATCCACGTGATGCTCCAGGGCTCGTCGGCCTCCTGGCAGATGGCGAACCGCGCCGAGCGGATGCTCGACGGCGAGTACGACTACGGCTTCTCGACGACCCTCATGCGCAAGGACATCGGCCTCGTGATGGATGAGGCGAGGGCGATGGACGTTCCCCTTCCGGTCACCGGGATGGTCGGCCAGTTCCTCTCCGAGGTCAGCGCCATGGGTGGCGCCACCTGGGACTGGTGCAGCCTCATGGAGCGCCAGCGCCGCCGACGCACCACCCCCTGACCACCCCACCCCACCCCAACCCACCGATCTCGGCGCGTTCCGTTCCGGTTTTCGGGACGATACGTACCGAGATCGGCGCCGACGTCACCACGGTGCCGTGGTTCGGTGGGTCGTTCAGCCCATCGGCCGATGACCTGTATCCGTCGCCTGCATTCTCTGCCAGACTCACGGAGTACATCGACATCGGGAGGGACGCCCATGATCCGCAAGTTCTCCATCGCTCTCGCTGCTGCCGGGCTCATCGCCGCCGCAGCACTGGCCACCAGCACGGCTCCGTCGCTCGCAACGGCTGGCGAGATCAACCACATCCACGCCCTCCCGATCAAGGGAGGTCGAGTCGCCGGCGTGCCCGTCTCGAACTTCGCTGGCAAGCCGGGTGCGACCAAGAGCAACGGGATCGTCTATCACGGCGGCCCGGTGATGACGGCGGCGACCACCAACGCCTACGTCATCTGGTACGGCACGTGGGCCACCGCCAAGCAGACCATCCTGGAGGACTTCCTCCGGGGCATCGGCGGCACTTCGCGCTTCAACACGAACACGTCGTACTACGACGGATCCGGCCGCAAGGTCGTCAACAACGTCACCTATGCGGGCAGCACCACCGACTCGTACTCACAGGGTTCGAGCAACCTCTCCGACGGCGCCATCCTCAACATCGTCAGCAGCGCGATCACGGGCGGACGACTGCCCGCCGACGCGAACGGCGTCTACTTCGTCTTCACCAGCTCCGACGTCAGCAAGAGCGGGTTCCTCACCAACTACTGCGGTTGGCACACCTACGCGACCATCTCCTCGACCAACATCAAGTACTCCTTCGTCGGCGATCCCACGGGAGCGAGCGTCGGGAGTTGCGCGGGCCAGACGACGAACTCGCCGAACGGTGATGTCGGGGCCGACGCGATGGTCAGTGTCATCACCCACGAACTCGAGGAAGCCGTCACCGACCCGAACCTCAACGCGTGGTACGACAACCGTGGCTACGAGAACAGCGACAAGTGCGCCTGGACCTGGGGCACCACGTACACGACCTCGAACGGCGCCAAGGCCAACGTCAAGATCGGCAGCCGCGACTTCCTCGTCCAGCGCAACTGGGTCAACGCCAGCGGCGGCTACTGCTCGATGTCGTACTGACCGGGCGTCCCCGCTGCCGACCTGCCGCCGCACCCCACGCCCCCAAGATCTCGGTACGTATAGTCCCGAAAACCGGAACGGAACGCGCCGAGATCGGTGGGGTGATCGGGGGGGTGGGGGCAGATCGGTCAGGTGGGGAAGATCGTGCCGGCGTTCATGATGCCCTTGGGGTCGTAGGCATCCTTCAGGGCCCGCAGCATCGGGAACGACGTGCCGTACTCGGCCTCCACCCACCGGGCCCGGGCCTTGCCGATGCCGTGGTGGTGCACGATCGAGCCGCCGTACCGCAGCGTCTCCTCGACGATGATCGAGATGATCGGGAAGTAGTACTTGTCGTTCTCCTCCTCCGGCTCGCAGTCGATCAGGTCGTAGAAGTAGTTGAAGTACATGTTCGTACCGTTGATGTAGCTGTGCGACGAGTGGCCGCCCAGCAGCGTGATCCCGTTGATCTCGGCACGGATGCGCGGGATGACGGCGTCGTAGATCTTCCCGATGCTGCTCCAGTCGGCGGAGATCTCGGTCGTGCGGTTGACGTTGCGGGTCGTGCGGATCCGCTCGTCCTCACGGGTCACCTTGTCGGGGCCCCACACCAGGTCGTTGAACCACTCCTCGATCAGCGCCGAGTCGACAGGCTGGCACTCGGGGTACTTGGCGACGATCTCGCGGATGCCCTCCTCGGTCGCCTTGGTGATCCCGGCGTTGCCCTCGGCCATGAACAGCAGGATGCACTCGTCGGGCTTGGCGAAGTGCGAGAAGTGCAGCTGACCGTCCTCGAAGTCGTACAGACGGGCCACCGACGGCCGATACCCGGCGACCATGACCTCACGCAGCGCCTCGAACCCCACCGGCATCGTCTTCAGGGTCCAGCCCATGAAGCGGTGGTTCTCGGGCTGATACGGGAACAGCTTGACGGTGACCTCGGTGATGTAGCAGAGCGCGCCCTCGTTGCCGATCACCACGTGGCGGATGTCGGGTCCGGCCGCACGCCGAGGCACGTTCTTGATGCGCGAGACCTGACCGCCGGGGAACACGACCTCGCAGCCGACGACCATGTCTTCGATGCCGCCGTACAGGGTCGAGAACTGGCCGATGCTGCGGGTGGCGACGAGGCCGCCCATGCTCGCGATCGGCTTCGACTGCGGCGAGTGCCCGGTGGTGAGACCGTGCTCGCGCACAGCGTCTTCGAGCACCTGGAGCGGCACGCCCGCCTGCACGGTGGCCTGCATGTTGTACGGGTCGACCGAGACGATCTGGTTCATCAACCCGCCGTCGACCACGATCGAGTTCTCGGCGCCACTCTCGAGACCGCCCTCAGTGGCCGTGCCGCCGGTGCGGGGCACGATGTTCACCTGGTGCTCGTTCGCGTACGCCAGCACCTGCGCCACCTCGTCGGTCGAGCGCACGTTGACGATCGCGACCGGCAGGCGCATGGTGTGCACGCCGAAGATGTTCTGCAGCTTGCGGAAGTTGTCGACGCTGGAGCGCCGCAGTTCGGCCTCGTCGGTGATCACACGATCGGCCCCGACGATCGAGGTCATGTGCTGGATGATGGCGTCGGGTGTGGTCGTCATGGTCGGTCCTGTCTGTGGATGGGTGGTCGGTCGATGGGTCAGTGGAACAGCGGGTACGCGCTCTGGAACAACGGGTCGGTGCGTTCGCGAACGTGCTCGTACACGTCGGTGTTGACCCGACGGTAGAGCTCGGTGTGGGCGAGGTCGGGGGCGAACTGCTCGCGGCCAGGAGCCATGCGCGCCGACGCCTCCTCGATCGAGGGGTGCACTCCGGCCGCGGCCGCCGCGCACATCGCCGCGCCGAGGCTCGCCCCACCGGCACCCACCGTGCGCGATGCAGTGATGCCGAACACATCGGCGAACACCTGCATGAACAGCGGGCTGTTCGCTCCCCCGCCGCTCACGACGATCTCGTCGAGCGTGATGCCCAGCTCGCCCGCCATCGCGTCGACGTGGTGCTTCATCGTCATCGCGATGGCTTCCATGATCGAGCGGTAGATGTGACCGCGGCCGTGGCGGGCGTCGAAGCCGAGCATCGACCCCTTGCGGAACGGCTTGTCGGTGGGCGCCAGCCAGTCGAGCACGGTGAGCAGCCCGTCGCTCCCGGCCGGAGCGAGCACGGCCTCGCGCTCGAGGTACTCCTCACGGCCGATGCCCTCGACCTCGGCCGCAGCCGCCATCTCGGGCCCGAGCAGGTCGAGGAACCACGTCAGCATCCACATCCCGCGACGCACTCCCCCGCTCTCGTAGAGGTAACGGTGCGGGACACACGCGAAGTTCGTCCAGAAGTTCGTCGGCGAGGTGTGGTTGTGCGAGCCGTGCACCATCGCCGCGATGTAGGTGCCGAGCGAGACCAGCGCCGTGGTGTCGCCGAGCGACCCGGTGCCGAGCATCTCGACGGCCTTGTCGTTGGCCGTCTGCACCACCGGCACACCGGCGGGGAGCCCTGTCGCCGCCGCAGCTGCCGCGGTGAGCGGGCCGATCACGTCGCCGGGCATCTGCAGTTCGAAGAGCTGCTCGCGCGTCACGCCCAGACCCGGATAGATCGAGGTGTCGTCGCTCCACTGCCAGGTGTCGGCATCGATCGGGAACTGGATGAGGATGTTGTTCGCCGCTGTGTCGCGGAACTCGCCGGTGAAGCGGTGCGCCACGTACCCGGAGAGGGTGGTCGCCCACACGGCATCGGGCGCCGGGCACACATAGGGCTGGTAGGCGCGGTCGTCCATCCAGCTCACCACCGGCTCGGCGAGCGAACCGTCGGCGCGCAGGAAGGTCTTGCAGCAGCGAATCGGGCAGATGCCGACCGCCACGATCTCGGAGACGACACCCCCGCGCTCCACGAAGTCGGCCATCGCGGTACGGCTCGCCTCGCTGATCGCGTCCCAGATGTCGTCGTCGGGGTGAACAGCGACACCGTGACGCGGCCGCTCCATCGGGCGCAGCACGCGTTGTCCGCGCCCGTGCACCCGACCGGCGGCGTCGTACACCACGACCTTCGCCGACTGCGTCCCGCAATCGACACCGACGAGGTACGGCCCCGTCATCGGACGAGGTAACCGCCGTCGACGCAGAGCACGTGGCCGTTGACGTAGTCGGAGGCCCGGCTGGCGAGGAACACCACGGTGCCCATCAGGTCGTAGGGCTCGCCCCACCGCTCGGCCGGGATGTGGTCGAGCACCCGCTGGTTGGTGACCGGGTTGCTGCGGGTCTGGGTGGTGATCGCCGTGGCGTAGTAGCCGGGAGCGATGCCGTTGACCTGGATGTTGTGCATGGCGAGCTCGTCGCAGTACGCCTTGGTGAGCCCGGCGATGCCGTGCTTGGTGGCGGCGTACGCCGACGACCAGCGACCGCCGAGGAACGAGAACATCGAGCAGATGTTGATGATCTTCCCGCTGCGCTGAGGGACCATCTTCTTGGCGACCTCGTAGCTCATCTCGAAGGCGGCCGTGAGGTTGACGCTCACGGTGGCGTCCCACTGCGCCCGACCGAACTCGAGCACCTCGGCCATCGGGCAGATGCCGGCGCTGTTGATGAGGATGTCGACCGAGCCGAACCGCTCGACACACGTGTCGACGATGCGTTCGCAGGTGCCGTCCTCGGTGATGTCGGCACGCATGTACTCGTACCGTCCGCCGCAGGCCTCGATCATCGGGCCGGTGGTGCCGTCGTCGTCGGAGATGCTCGGGACGAACACGTTGGCGCCACCCTTGGCGAGGGCGAGGGCGAACGACTGGCCGAGCCCGGTGTTGCCGCCGGTGACGATGGCGTTCTTGCCCTTGAGGCTGAAGAGCTCCATCGAGAAGTCGGTCATGTCCATCGGCGTGCTCCCCCGGGTCGCGAAATCCCGTTCATGCTACGCGTCGGCCACCAGCCGGACGGAACACTCGTACCGGAAATCCGCGTCCCCTCAGCACCATCCGGGGCGAGGCTCATCGATAGCGCCCCGCCGACCGACGACGCGCCGCGAGACCCGCCTGCTGCGAGACCCGCCCGCTGCGAGGCCCACTCCCGTGCCAACGCTCGTGCCTCGGCCATCATGGAGACATGACCCGCGTCTCGATGCCCTCCGGCTTCCTCTGGGGAGCCGCTACGTCGTCCTACCAGATCGAGGGAGCCGTCGACGTCGACGGCCGCGGCGAGAGCATCTGGGACACATTCTGCAGGGCGCCCGGAGCCGTCGTCGGCGGCGACACCGGAGCGGTGGCCTGCGACCACTACCACCGCCTCGACGACGACCTCGACCTGATGTCGTCGCTCGGCCTGCAGGCGTATCGGTTCTCGATCGCATAGCCGCGCATCCTCCCCTCCGGCCGCGGCGAGGTCAGCGAGGCGGGCCTCGACTTCTACGACCGGTTGGTCGACGGCCTCCTCGACCGCGGCATCACCCCGTTCGCGACGATCTACCACTGGGACCTCCCGCAGGCTCTGCAGGACGAGGGCGGATGGGAGAACCGGGCCACCTGCGACGCCTTCGCCGACTACGCCGAGGTGGTGGCACGCCGACTCGGCGACCGCGTGCACCACTGGATCACGCACAACGAGCCGTGGGTCGTGTCGTTCCTCGGACACCTCGACGGGGTCCACGCCCCGGGCCGCACCGATCTGCGCGCGGCCCTCACGGTGTCGCACCACGTGTTGCTCTCCCACGGCATGGCGATCCCGCGCATCAGGGCAGCGAGCCCCGGCGCCCAGGTCGGGATCACCCTCAACCTCGGACTCGGCCGCACCCGCACCGATGCGGCACCGGAGATGGAGGCGATCCGCTCGGTCGACGGCCACTTCAACCGGTGGTTCCTCGACCCGCTCCACGGCAAGGGCTTCCCCGCCGACATGGTCGCCCAGTACGGCGATGCCATGCCCGAGGTCTCGGCCGACGACCTCGACGTCATCGCCACCCCGACCGACTTCCTCGGGATCAACTCGTACAACCCCTCCCTGGTGCGGGCTCCCGCTGTCGAGCCGACGCACCCGGAAGCGGCCCGCCTCGGATTCGAGTACCTCACGCCGGAGGAGATCGCCGATGCCGGGTACGAGCTCACCGCGATGGGGTGGCCGATCGTCCCTGAGGCTTTCGAGCAGCTCCTCACCCGTGTGGCGCGCGAGTACGACGTGGCCGCCATCTACATCACCGAGAACGGCGCGGCCTTCGACGACGAACTCGTGGCCGGCGCGGTGCACGACCCGCGCCGGGTCGCCTTCTACCGGAGTCACCTCGCCGCCCTTCGCCGCGCGATCGATGAGGGCGCACCCGTGGTCGGCTACTTCGCGTGGTCGCTGCTCGACAACTTCGAGTGGGCATGGGGCTACTCGAAGCGCTTCGGACTGGTCCACGTCGACTACGAGACCCAGCGTCGCACCCCGAAGGCCAGCGCCCTCTGGTATCGCCAGGCCATCGGCGCCAACGGCTTCGAGGCCTGACCTCGACCAGAGTCCGGCCCGGCGGATTCAGACCGGCGTCGCGCAGGCCGTCGGGTCTCAGGCCGTCGTGCCACCCATGGTCAGGTGAACCGTGCCCATGTGGCGAGCAGCGGGAGGGATGAGCCGGGCGAGCACCGGCCCGGTGATCAGCACGAACACGATCGTGACGACACCGAAGTCGCCACCGAGCGCGATCCCGGCAAGCAGCATCAGCCCCTCGATCAACCACCGCGCCGCCTGCATGCCCATCCCCTTGTCGTGCAGACCGAGCATCACCAGCTCGATCGGACCCGTGCCGAGGTTGGACGCGACCCCGATGGCGATCGCCGGATAGAGGATCAGCAGTCCGGCCAGCAACATCACGACGCGCGCCCACAGCGAGGTCGGCTCGGCGATCAGCTGCAGGTACCAGTTGACCATCTGCCCGACGATGACGGCACCGATCAGCGTGCCCCACTGCGGAGGCCGCCGCAGGAGGAGGGCGATGACCGCCATGACCCCCGCGTTGAGCCACCCCATCGTCCCGACGCCGATGCCGAACCGCTCCGACCCGCCGGTGTTGAGCACGTCGCCCGGGGCGACGCCGAGGTGGGCTCTGACCATCAGGGCGATGCCGAGGCCGACCACCGTGATCCCGAGTGCGAGACCGGCAGCCCGGTAGTGGACCGAGCGCAGGGCGGTCGTCTCGGTCGTGGTCGTCACACCTTCACCCTAGGGAGGCTCCCGCTGGTTCCGACGGACCGGCGGCCCGTCCGATCGGCACGGCGCGCACCCTGACGAAGTGCGATAATCCTGCCCTTGTCCACCAGCCGCACTCCCCGACGCATTGCCGCTCGTCGGCTCGTCCCGTTCCTCGCCGTCGCCGTCGCACTCACCTCGTGCGGCGACACGAGCCACCGCTACATCGCCAACAAGGGCGAGAACGTCTACGTCCGGATTCCCGCCGGATGGGACGACATCGCCTACGGGGCCGACGAACCCGACGCACTCGAGCAGATGACCTCCGACGTCACGCTGCTGTGGCGCTCGGCCGCTGGTCCGGGCGACGATGCCGGCACCGATGCGCCCCTGCTGACGACCGCCGTGTACGAACTCTCCGGCACCCTCAACCAGCGGATGTCGCCCACGCTCGCCCGCGTGGCCGCCTCACCCACCGGGTTCGACCCGGTCCTCCCTGCCGACGACGCATCGGCCGCGCTGGTCGAGGTCCTCGACTACGCGCCACTCGCCTTCGACCAGATGAGCGGAACCCGCACCGTGTTCCGCGCCCGTTCCGCCGCCGACGCCGAGTGGTCGCAGGTGTTCAGCATGAGCACCGCGTTCGATCTCTCGCGTTTCCGCCTCTACGTCATGCTCGTCGGCTGCAGCCCCGCCTGCTTCGAGGCCAACAGTGACGCCATCTCCTCCGCCGCATCCTCCTGGCTGGTGACCCAATGAGCGACCTCCCTTCCCCGGCCCTGCCCGACACGCCCCCGGTCGTGTCGCCGCGCGTCGACGACGACCGCGAGCCCCGCACGCGCCGTCGCGGCTTCTTCTTCGACCGCATCAAGCTGCTGCTGCTGATCACGGTCGTCTTTCTCGTGACGGTGAGCTACGAGCAGAGCCAGATCCCGATCATGTCGTGGGGCGACGCTCTGCGCGACCAGCTCGAGGCCAAGTGGTGGCTCTGGGTCGTCGCCGGCCTCGAGATCCTGCGCCAGCTCCACTACTTCGTCAGCGAGCACGCCGGCGGGTACCACACGTTCTGGCGCCGTCGCGTGTGGGATGCCTGGGAGCGCACGATGTCGCGCCTCAACCCCTACACCCGCTTCCGGCTCGCCCGCCTCGTGAAGCGGCTCGTGGTCATCACGCTGCTCGGTCTGATCCTGTCGTGGAAGTGGGGGCTCCCGTTCTTCCAGGCGCTCGCCGAGGCCCCCAGCCGTTGGTTCACCATCCTCTTCGTCGAGCGAGCGACCGGCACTCCGCTCGCCATCTCGATCCTGTTGTCGGTGTCGTTCAGCGCCTTCTACCTGATCTTCTTCTACGGCATCTTCTTCATCGGTGGCGTCGAGACCTTCAAGCCCGGCGAGATCAAGACCCGCTTCTCCGACATCTGGGGCCAAGACCACGTGGTCGCCCGCGTGCAGGAGAACCTCGACTTCCTCGAGGAGCCGGGCCAGATCGAGTCGAAGGGCGGCTACGTCCCGAGCGGCATCTTGCTGTGGGGCCCTCCCGGCACGGGCAAGACGCTGATGGCCGAGGCAACCGCGGGCCAGACCCAGCGGCCCTACGTCTTCGTCGACCCCCAAGCCTTCGTGCAGACCTTCATGGGCGTCGCCCCGATGAAGATGAAGTGGCTCTACCGCAAGCTGCGCAAGCTCTCGCTGCGGTACGGCGGTGTCGTGGTGTTCTTCGACGAGGCCGACGTGCTGGGAAGCCGCGGGATCGGCAGCGGGCAGTTCGACCAGGCCGACGCGCTCACCCACGGTCGTGGCGCACAGGAGCAGGTCGACCACCTCCACTGGCTCTCCCCCGCGAGCCAGCACCTCATCCTCGACGAACTGCGCGCCGCGACGCACACCGGCACCTCGTCACCGAGCACGCTCCCGGCACCGCGGCGCACGCTCCGCGAGCGGATCATGATGGCGGGCATGGGCTCGGGTGGCATGGGCACCCTGCAAGCGTTGCTCACCGAGATGAACGGCCTCAACAAGCCCCGCGGCTTCTTCTCGCGTCGGATCCGGCAGTTCCTCAACATCCCGGCGAAGAAGCCGCCGAAGTACCGCATCCTGCACATCTTCGCCACGAACCTTCCGAGTGCGCTCGACGCGGCGCTGCTCCGCCCGGGCCGCATCGACCGGATCTACAAGGTCGGGTTCCCGATGAAGGAAGGGCGTGTCCGCACCTACGAGGGGTACTTCGCGAAGGTCAATCACACGCTCACCCACGACGACATCGAGCGGCTGGCCGTGATGACCCCGTACTCGACCGGCGCCACCATCAAGGACCTCGTCAACGAGGCCCTGCTCGTCGCGCTGCGCGACGGCCGCGACATCGTCACGTGGAACGACGTCGTGCGGGCGCGGTATCTCCGCAAGGTCGGCGAGCACGAGCATGTCGACTACATCGAGCGCGAGCGCCACGCCATCGCGATCCACGAGGCGTGCCATGCGGTCGTCGCCAATCTGCGCCGCAAGGACCTGACCATCGACTTCGTCAGCATCGAGCCGGGCGGCTCGTACCTCGGCGTCGTGTCGAGCACCTACGACGACGAGACCTTCCTCCGCTGGAGGAGCACGTTCGAGGTCGACATCATGGTGTCGCTCGCCTCGCTCGCCGGTGAGCGCCTCTTCTTCGGCGGCGATTCGTCGGCCGGCGTGAGCGGCGACCTCCGCAACGCGACGACGATCTCGATGTGGATGGAGGCTCAGTGGGGCATGGGCACGACGCTCGCGTCGGCACCCGCTCTCCAGGCCGGTCTCGGCGGAGGCACTCCCGGTGGCCCGATGCCCGCTGCCGGCCGCCTGTCGGGCGATGACGAGAACCAGCGGCCGCACGGGTTGCCCGACCGCATCGAACGGCGACTCGGCGTGATCTACGACCAGGCCGAGGCCCTCCTGCAGGAACAGCGGACGATGGTGCTCGCCATCGCGCACGCGCTCGAGACGCACAAGACCATCAGCGGCGAGGACGTCGAAGCGATCATCAAGGGGACGGTCGGCCCGAAGGTCGACGGGCGGGTCTACCACCGTGCGGGTTTCGGCGCCGTCGCCGAGGCCTACCACGACGCCGCGCTCACCGCCCACCGTCAGGTCGACGACGTGCTCGCACCGCTCCCCGAGCTGGCGCCGTTCGGTTCCCCCAGCGTCTGACATGCCGGCGGGCGACCCGATCACCGACCTCGGCGGAGCGGCGCTCTCGGCGGCCATCCACGCGGGCGAGGTGCGCTGCACCGAGGTGATGACCGCGTACCTCGACCGCATCGACGAGCTCAACCCGCTCCACAACGCGATCGTCAGCCTGCGCGACCGTGAGCACCTGCTCGCTGAGGCGGCCGGCTGCGACGACGAGCTCGCTGCGGGCCTCTCGCGTGGCTGGATGCACGGGTTCCCGCTCGCGGTGAAGGACCTCGCCGAGACCAAGGGTCTGCGCACGACGAGCGGATCGACGATGCTGGCCGAGCACGTCCCCGCACGCGATGCGATCGTCGTCGAACGGATGCGGTCGGCCGGAGCGATCGTGATCGGCAAGACCAACGTGCCCGAGTTCGGGCTCGGGTCGCACACCTACAACCCCGTGTTCGGCACGACCCTCAACGCCGTCGACCCGACTCGCTCGGCCGGAGGGAGCAGCGGTGGCGGAGCCGTGGCCCTCGCCCTGCGGATGCTCCCGGTGGCCGATGGCAGCGACTACATGGGGTCGCTGCGCAACCCGCCGGGCTGGAATGGTGTCGTCGGGTTCCGTCCCTCGCAGGGTCGGGTCCCGTCGCTTCCCGTCCGCGACTCGTACATCGCGACAATGGGCACCGAGGGCCCGATGGGTCGCGACGTCGTCGACACCGCTCTGCTGTTCGCCACCCAGTCGGGCTGGGACCGTCGCGACCCGCTCTGCGTGGCCGGCCGGGTGGAGGGGCTCGACACGCTCGACGAGGCGCGCACGACGCTCGCTCCCGCTGACCCCGACGCGCCGCTCGCAGGAGTGCGCATCGGGTGGCTCGCCGATCTCGACGGCCACCTCGCCACCGAGCCGGGTGTGCTCGCGACCTGTGAGTCCCGCCTCGCTCAGTGGGCCGCTGCCGGTGCTGAGATCGTGCCAGTCGCCCTGCCCTTCTCCCACGACGAACTCTGGGCGGGTTGGGTCACGTGGCGGCAGTTCGCCGTGTCGTCGGGATTGGGCGTGCTCGTCGACATGCCGAAGGGACGCGACCTGCTCAAGCCCGAGATCCTCTGGGAGGTCGACAACGGGCGGCTCCTCAGCGCGGCCGACGTCAACCGGGCCGCCGTGACCCGCACCAAGTTCTTCGGGGCGATCACCGGTCTCCTCCGCACTGGCCACCTCGGCGCGGGAGTCGACGTGCTGGCGCTCCCCTCCGCCCAGACCTGGCCGTTCCCCGCCGAGTGGCACTGGCCTGCAGAGATCGACGGGCGCAGCATGGACACCTACCACCGCTGGATGGAGGTCACGATCCATGCGACCTTCGCCGGCCTGCCGTGTGCGTGCGTACCCGCTGGGCGTGGCGCAGAAGGCTGGCCGATGGGGATCCAGCTGATCGGTGGGCCCCTCGCCGATCTTGCGACCCTCCGGATCGCCGCGGCCTGCGAGCTCGCCGCCTCGTGACCGGAGAGCACGAGCAACGACCCGCCGACGTGCCGGTCTGGTTGCGCGGTGTCTGGCGGCGCTCCTGGATCCGCTACGCCAGCGGCGCCTTCGACGACACCGAGTCGGTGCACTGGTTGCAGTGCGCGAGCGCGATGGCCGATGTGCGGATTCCGGCCCGCGGAGCGTTGTTCGACGGCGTCGGGTCGCACGCCGAGTGCGACCCAACTCTGCTGCACCACCTCGCCGAGGCGAACGCCAGCACCGGGCACACCACGGTCGCCGACGTGGTCGACCACGACGACGGCTCGCACACGTGCGTGGCTGAGTGGCACTCCTACGGGTGCGGCCTCAACTTCCAGCCGGTGGTCACCTTCCCCGAGCCCGGGCTCTTGCACGTGCTGCCCGGCGGCACGGTGATGCGCGAGCGAGCACCGAGCGGCGCGTACGAAGAGGAGTGGCATCTCGTGCCCGGCTCCGACCTGAGTCAGATTCACGGCCCGCTGGCCGACGGTCGTGAACTGTTCGTCGCCGGACCGATCGTCGTGGTCGCCCGCGACCGCACCGCTGAGCCGCCGCTCGCTCTCCCGCTCGTCGAACTGATCGCGCATCCCGGCCTCGACCGTGGCACCATCGAGACCGTGCTCGACATGGAGTTCTCGGTCGCCGAACTCGGCGGAGACGGCGTGTACCGGATCTGCCACTCGACACTCCCCTGGCGCGAAGGAGCACCGCTCGATGTCATTGCGTGATCCACTCCGGCAGGCGCTGATCGCCGCCGTCGGTGGCGATGACGCCGAGGCCCGGATGCTCCCCCTCGAGGTCTACCGCTCGCCCGACGTGCTCGACCTCGAGCACGAACGCATCCTCGCTCCCGGCTGGCACTGTGTGGGCCGCTCGGCCGACATCCCCACTCCTGGCGATCACCTCGTGGGCGAGGTGCCGTGCTGGCTCTCCGACGGCACGCCGGGCCGCCTGCCCGTGCTGGTGGCGCGCGGCGACGACGGTGTCGTGCGCGCCTTCCACAACGCCTGTTCGCACCGTGGCGCCCCGCTCGCCACCGCGTGCGGCCACGCGGCCCGCTTCACCTGCCCGTATCACGCGTGGGTCTTCCGGCTCGACGGCTCGTTCGTCGGCGCCCCCTACGTCGACCAGGCCGTGAACCAGCCTCTCAGCGCGCTCCCGCTCGAGGAGTGGAACGGCTTCCTCTACGTGTCGAGCGACGTCGAGGCCACTCCCCTCACGCCTCGGCTTGCGGGACTCGACGCGGTACTCGCCCCGTTCCGGCTCGCCGAGTACGTGCCCGTCCACCAGCAGACCGACGTGTGGGACACGAACTGGAAGCTGCTCGTCGAGAACTTCATGGACACGTATCACGTGTTCCGCGTCCACCGCGAGACCTTCGGCACGGTGGGCGACAGCCCGACGAACACGACCATGTATCCGGGCACCGACGCGTGGACCTACCACGTCGCGCTCGACCGCGAGGAGATGGCGACCGGAGCGAACACGTCGCTGGAGGGCGAGTGGCGGCGGGCTGTCGTGCTCGCTTCAGTGTTCCCTGCGCACGTCATGCAGGTGCAGCCCGACTACCTCTGGTACCTGCAGATCAGCCCGGTCGGCACCGATCGCGTGCGCGTGCGCTGGGACGTCTCGGTGGCACCCGACGTGCTCGCCGCGCAAGCCGACCGCGATGCCTACGTCGCAGGGCTGCTCGACCTGCTCCACAGGGTCAACTCGGAGGACAAGCCGGTCGTCGTCAGCCTCCGTCGAGCCGCCGAGGGCCCGCAGTTCGAGCGCGGGCCGCTCTCGCGCTACGAGGCGAACGTGGTCGACTTCGACCGCCACGTGGTGCGGCGTCTCACGACCTGAGCACGCAGCGGCCGATCAGGTGGCCACCTCCCGGAGGCTGCCGACCGGGTTGCCGCCGCTCAGGCCGCGGCCGATCAAGTGACCGCCGATCAGGTGGCCGCTTCGCGGAGGAGGCGTTCGCGGTGGGCCGCCACCAGTTGGCGGCGGAGTTCCTCGACGGCGGCGACACGCTGCGCGGCGCCGGGCACGTCGCCGAGGTGCCACCGAAGCACGTCGGCCGCATAGTTGACCGCGGCGATCGGACGTGCCGTCACGACCCGTGTGAGCGCCTCGGTCTCGTCGATTCCCCGTCGCAACAGCAGCAGGAACGCCACCGACGGCGCTCGGGCGACACCCATGTGGCAGTGCACGACCACACTCTGTGCGCCGGCGGCCGCGCCCACGACGGCGGCGATCCACGCCGGGTCTCGCGGCGAACCGTCGTCGGGCGTGGGCAGCCACACGCGACTGATCGCCGAGGTCCTGGGCAACGGGCGGCCGTGGTCGGTGAGGTCGATGACGAGGTCGGCCCCGAGCCGTTCCCACTCGGCCAACGGGCCGTCATCGCCCTCGAGCGGTTCGCCGGTGACGAACAGACCCGGCGCGACCTCCGAGACGACGTGGCGCCAGTCGTCCTCCGGCGCGGGGTGACCGACACACGAGCAGCCGACGTGACCCACGACCACACGGTAGTCATGCCCGCGCTCCCCGACCGTCGACGAGGTGCGGCAGGATGTCGTCATGTCCGGAACGACACGCCACACCCTGCAGGGCCTCGCCCTGCTCTCCGCTCTCACCCTTCCTCTCGCCGCCTGCGCCGACGACCCTGCGACGGGCTCTGCTGCGAGCACGGCCGAATCTGTACCTTCCGATGGCCCGCTCATCGACGTCACGATGCGCGACATCGCCTTCGACGCTCCCACCATCGAGGTCGAGGCCGGCGTCCCGGTCACGTTCCACTTCGAGAACACCGGTGCGGCCCGCCACGACGCCTTCATCGGCGATTCCGCCGCCCAGGCCGAGCACGAGACCGAGATGGCCGCCATGGCCTCGACCGACGGCTCGATGCCCGGCCACGACATGGGCGACATGGGTGCCACGGGCGGCACCGACGGCCCCGACATGGACGGCATGCACCACGGCGACGGCAACGCGCTCTCGCTCGCCCCCGGCGGGCACGGGATGCTGACCCACACGTTCGACGAGCCCGGCACCTACGAGATCGGCTGTCACCAGCCCGGCCACTACGCCGCAGGGATGCACGTCGAGATCACCGTCGTCTGACCCGTCGCCGGGTCGACCGCACGGGTCACGAGACCCTTGTCACTGAGCGGGTCGAGTCACGCGCTCCGGCATGCTCGGGCGGCGGCACGCTGGCATGCTGTCGACCATGCAGCAGCGCGATCTCCTCATCATCGGCGGCGGACCGGGTGGTTCGGCCGCGGCGATGGTGGCCGCACGTGCCGGTCTGAAGGTCACCGTCTTCGAGAAGGGTCCGCACGGCCGTGACAAGGTGTGCGGCGACGGACTGACCCCCCGGGCGATCGCTGCACTGAACGAGCTCCGCGTCGACCACTCGGTCGCCCACCGGATCGATGGTCTGCGGATGATCGCCGGCACGACCGCTCGCGAACTGGCGTGGCCCACCACGGGCCGCTTCCCGAACCACGGAGCCGTGTGGCCGCGCCACCGACTCGACACGGCACTCATCGACATCGCCGCCACCGACGGCGCCGAGGTGCGCTTCGACACCGAAGCTCTGCCCGTCCTCGACGGTGAGCGGGTGATCGGCGTGACCGCCGGTGGCGAGGAGTTCCGTGCACCGCTCACGATCCTCGCCGCGGGCGCCCAAGGCCTCGCCGCCAAGATGCTCGGAGCCGAGCGCGACCCCGACGAACCCTTCGGTCTCGCCATCCGCGCCTACGCCCCGACACCCCGCCACGCCGAGCGCCACCTCGAGGCCTGCCTCAGCCTGCGCGACGAACACGGCACGCCCGTACCTGGGTACGGCTGGATGTTCCCCGCCGGCGACGGCACCGTGAACATCGGTGTCGGCGCGCTGAGCACGATGAAGGGGTTCAAGAAGCTGAACCTCAACCGACTGCTCGACCAGTACGCGGCCCTCGTGCGCGAGCCGTGGAGCCTCGGCGACTACGTCGAGAAGCCGCGCGCATGGCGTCTGCCGATGAGCAGCGTGCGCCGCGTGGGCGCAGGCTGGGTTGCAGTCGGTGATGCCGCGGGCTTCGTGAACCCGATGAACGGCGAGGGCATCGACTACGCGCTCGAGAGCGGGATGCTCGCCGTCGAGCAGTACATCACCGACCCCGCCCACGCCGAGCAGAACTACGACCGAGTGGTCGGAGAGCGCTTCGACGCCTTCCTGCGCACCGGTCGCCGGTTCAGCTTCATCATCGGCCACCCCTGGCTGCTGAAGCCCGGGCTCCGCATCGCCGTGGGCACTCAGGCCGCCGCCGACATCACCCTCGCCGTGATGGGCAACCTGATCGACAACGCCACCCCCGGCGCCGCCGGCAGGGTGATGCGCGTGGCCGACACCACCCTGCGCTGGGCCGACCCCCTACTGCGCCGCACCCGCGCCGCCGCCTGACGCACGCACGGGTGAGCCCGTGGCAAGGCGCACGGTCTCTCAGCGCCTACCGACCCGGGTGACGGGCCGACAGTAGGATCGTGTCATCGACTCTCCGCACCTGCCCTCCTTCGACCTGTCCGGACGCATCGCCGTCGTCACCGGAGCGAGCCGCGGCATCGGACGTGGTCTCGTCGACGCCCTGGCTGCTGCTGGTGCCACCGTGGCCGTCACCGCACGATCCGCCGCCGACGCCGCCGAGGTCGCCGCTGCGGTGGAGGCGGCGGGCGGTACGGCCACTGCGCACGCTGTCGACGTTGCCGACGTCGAGTCGATTCGCCGGGCGTTCGACGAGATCGTCGCCCGCCACGGGCGGATCGACATCCTCGTCGCCAACGCCGGACTCGGCGACAACCACCCGGCCCTCGACGTCACCGAGCACGACTGGGACGAGATGATGGCGGTCAACGCCAAGGGCCTGTTCTTCACCGCGCAGGCCGCCGGCCGGGTGATGGTGCCGCAGGGTTCCGGCCGCATCGTTGCGATCAGTTCGCAGGCGTCGCTGGTGGGTATCCGCGACCATGCCGTCTACTGCGCCACGAAGGGCGCCGTGAACCAGGTGGTGCGGGTACTGGCGCTCGAATGGGGTGCCTCTGGCGTGACCGTCAACGCGGTCGCACCGACGTTCATCCGCACGCCCGGCACCGCCGAGCGGCTGGACCGACCGGAGTACCTGCAAGGCGTCGTCGACCGCATACCGATGGGCAAGGTCGGCAGCATCGCCGATGTGGCCGGAGCGGTGGTCTACCTCGCGTCCGATGCGGCGGCAATGGTCAACGGCGTCATCCTCCCCGTCGACGGCGGTTGGACCGCCCAATAGCAAGAACCCCCTCGTCAGAGGGGGTTCTGTTCGTGGACCCGAGGGTGGTCGAACCCTCTGCCCACCAGTGTTCCTGGTCATATCAGTCCTGCTCAGCGTGTGTCTGTCGAGGGTTGCCTAGGCACTGCCTACGGTGTTGGGTTTCTCGGATCCGACTTTCGTCCGAGTAACAGGACCCCGTTCATCACAGCCTACTTCCCGCCGCAGTCGGCTCCAGCGCCCGGCTCTGCCCGAGACTGCTCGAGTGGATCGGTGCTCAGGGTGCTGACGTGGTCGGCTTTGCCTTCTCGAGATGTCGGGCTCTGAGGGTGGCGAGTGAAACCTTGCCGGTTGGCGTCTCAACGGCCCAGAAGTCCCAACCGTTGGCAGCTCCGCCCTTCACGGCTCCTGCCGCAGCTGAGGGGTTGTCGTACTTCTTGCCGTTCAGGAGAACCCAGCCCTCAGCAGTGATCTCTGCTGTGGCAGGCCATGCGCCATTGGTGGATACCACGGGGCCGGGGGCCAGGCCGCCGGCGTCCACAAGTTGCTTCACGGTGATACCGAAGAACTTCGAGGTTCGTGTGCCCTTCTTTGCGGGTGTGGCCGAGTCGTCGGGTGTCGATGGGTCATAGCCCAGTAGACGGAGTACACGGCTCACAGGAAGGATCACCAGTTCAAGCATCTGCCGGTCGTACGGGGGCAACGTTTCATCACTGGGTCGATTCCCGTTGTGGAGCTCGGCGTTCGCTGCTGCGTCGAGAAGGTCGTAGAAGCGACCCTCGAGCCAGCCGATCTGCGCGGAGTTGAAGCCGTAGGTGGTGTCCCGGCGAAGCAGCAGTGCTCTGGACCAGTGGTCCTTTCCTTTCACGTGCTGGACAAGCCTCGCTCTGATACCCGCAGGTGCCTTGCCGACATAGACGCCGTATGTGCCGTCGGCGTGGATCGGGTCGAGTAGTAGGTACATACCGGGCACATCCCACTCGTCGGTGAGCGCGTGCGCCCCAGATCTCTCGATGATCGCCAGGTGCAGTGCTGCATGTTGATCGAAGACGTTGATCGCCTCGGTGGACGTCTCCGGCACGAGCACGGTGAGGGGCAGGCTGTCGGTCGTCATGAGCCACTCGCCTCCTCACGCAGGCGCCGGTACACCCGCATCGCGTACAGGTCCATCAAGGTCTTCTGGAACTCGGGGTCGTCGAGGACCCGTTTGAAGATGGCTTCGTTGTCGTCCATGCGGCCGACGACGGTGCCCATGAACATGCGGTCGAACACGAGTCGGAAGTTCTCGAACTCGTTGTTGCGGGCCTGAGCCATCACCTCAGGGTCGGCGATCCAGGTCTCCTCGAACTGGTCGAAGAGGAGTTGGTCGCGCTCGTTGAGGTTGGTGCCGAACCTCTCGTTCAGCGCCTCGATGATCCTCGACAGTTGCTCGTGCTCCGGGTCGTTCTGCTTGCCTCGTCCGGAGAAGATCGCCGACACCGTGCCATCGCCCTCCGTGAGCGCCGCCGAACCCGACTCGATCTGCTCCGTGCGGAGATGGGTGAGAGCGACCTCCGATCCGATGTCGATCCGTTCGATGTCCTGACCCGGCAACCGAGCCTGGAGGGCCCGGCAGTACACGTAGTCGCGTTCGAGGTCGGCGTCGGTGAAGTTGACGATCTGAGCGACAAATCCGTACAGGGCGGCGAAGCGTTTGAGCAGGTCGCGGAACTCGTCCTGGTGCTCCTTGTCGAGCGCCTCGAAACGCGCGAGGGCGGGGTCGAGGCGGGCATACACCTTGTCGTGGTTGGCGACGTTCTTGCCGGCCAGCAGCTCGGCCACCGCGAGCGGGATCTCGTCGGCGTGGATCACGTCGTTCGCCATCAGGTCGCGGTGGGCGTCCCACAGCAGGTTCGGGTCGGTCGGGATCGCCTCCGTCCGTTCGAACCACGGGGTGAACGCCTTCTGGATGTCGTCGGTCTCGTTGCGGAAGTCGAGCACGAACGTGTCGGTCTTCTTCGGGTGGATGCGATTGAGCCGCGAGAGCGTCTGGACGGCGTTGAGGCCGCTGAGCACCTTGTCGACGTACATGGTGTGCAGCAAGGGCTGATCGAACCCGGTCTGGAACTTCTCGGCCACGATCAGCACCTGGTACTCGTCGGTGTCGAACCGCTCTGCGGTCTCCGAGTCGGGGAACGTGTTCATGCCCGCTTCGGTGAAGTCGCCACCCCCGTCGATGACCTTGCCGGAGAACGCGACCAGGGCCGACACGTCGGCGTACTTCTTGTCGGCGATGTACTTGTCGATCGCCTGCTTGTAGCGCACCGCATGCAACCGCGATGACGTGACCACCATCGCCTTGGCCTGGCCACCGATCTTGGAAGCCGTGTGCTGACGGAAGTGCTCGACGATGATCTCGGCCTTCTGCGCCAGGTTCGTCGGGTGCAGCGACACGAACCGGGCGATCGCCGCCTTGGCGCGAGCAGCATCGTGCTCGGGGTCGTCGGTGATCGCCTTCTCGATCTTCCAGTAGGTCTTGTAGGTCGTGTAGTTCGCCAGCGTGTCGAGGATGAACCCTTCCTCGATCGCCTGACGCATCGAGTACAGGTGGAACGGCACATACCGGTCGCCCTCGACCGTCGCTTCCTTGCGGCCGAACAGTTCGAGCGTCTTGGCCTTCGGTGTCGCCGTGAACGCGAAGAACGAGATGTTCGCCTGCCGACCACGCCCCGCGACCGAGACCGCCAACTGATCCTCACCGTCGCCCCGCGCCGCCTCCTCAGCGGCCTCGGAGGCTTCTGCTGCCGTCAGCACGACCTCCTCGTCCTGCCCCTTCGAGAGCGCAGCCCGCAGATCCTTGGCCGACTCTCCGGTCTGCGAGGAGTGCGCCTCGTCGATCACCACGGCATAACGGCGCTTCGGGAGCTCGGCGATCTTGTCGAGCACGTACGGGAACTTCTGCAACGTCGTGATGATGATCTTCGCCTGCTCACCCACCAGCGCGTCGGCGAGCTGACCGGAGTTCTTGTCGATCTTCACCACGACGCCCTTGGCGTGCTCGAACTGGTAGATCGTGTCCTGCAACTGCCGATCGAGAACCAATCGGTCGGTGATCACGATCACCTTGTCGAACACCTTCGTGTCGGTCGCGTCGTGCAGGTTCGACAGGCGGTGACAGGTCCATGCGATCGTGTTCGACTTGCCCGACCCGGCCGAGTGCTGCACGAGGTAGTTCTGGCCCGCGCCGGAGGCCTTCGCGTCGGCTTCGAGGTGACGAACGGCATCCCACTGGTGGAAGCGCGGGAAGATCGTGACGGCCTGCTTCTTCTTCGCCGACGTCGAGCCCTTGGCCGGCATCTCGACATGGATGAACCTGGCCAACAGGTCGAGCCACGCATCGCGCCGCCACACCTGCTCCCACAGGTACGCCGTGCGGTGCCCGGTGGCGGACGGCGGGTTGCCTGCGCCACCCGGATTGCCCGCACCACCAGAGCCCTGGTTGAACGGCAGGAACCGCGTGTTCGCTCCCTCGAGGCGCGTGGTCATCGCCACCCGGTCAGGGTCGACAGCGAAGTGCACCACGGCACGCTTGGCGAGGGTCACGTTCCCCGGGTCACGGTCCTGGCGGTACTGCGTGATCGCATGCTCGACGTTCTGCCCCGTCAACGGGTTCTTCAACTCCGCGGTCGCCGTCGGGATGCCGTTCACCAGCAGCGCCAGATCGAGCGAGTTCTCGCTCCCCGTCTCGTACCGCAACTGGCGAGTCACGGTCACCCGGTTCGCCTCGTACTTCCACTGCAGGTCAGGCGTCAGGCCGTGGGCCGGCTTGAAGTACGCCAACTGGATCGTGATGCCGTAATCAACAACACCGTGCCGCAGCACATCGACGGTTCCACGAGCATCGATCTCCGAGGCGAGCCGCTTCGCGAAGCCCTTCTGCGCAGCATTTGCGTCGTTGCCGTAGCCGCGGGACAGCAGCTGCTCCCACGCCCTGATCTGCGTCGCTCCGATGAACGCGAACAGCTCAGCCGTGTCGAGACCGAGCACCCGATCGAAGTGCGTCGGCTCGGAACGCAGGTAGCCGCCAACGTCGAGTAGCGACGCCTCAATCGCGTCTTCGAATCCCTTCTCCGACGTGCTCATGCCGCCACCCCCGGAACCTCGAGTTCGCCCGTCACCGCAGCCGTAATCAACGCCCGCCGACGCTCAAGGAGAAGAGCGACTGAGGATTCGATTGTGTTGACGAGGTCTCGAGACTCCACTCTGAGGCGCTGACAGACTGCACGCTGGGCATCGATCGGAACAACCGGCACGCGAAGGCTCCCGAGGTCTCGCATCGATATGTTCTGTTGGGTGTTGCTGGTGCTACCGAGGCTCAGCTCACGTTGTGCCATGCGAGTACGCAGGTACTGCCACAAGAACTCGGGAAGAAGCACCGATTGATCGGGTCTAAGTACGGCGATCGGCGACCATATGTTGAAGTCTCTCCGATCGTTCACGAGCGCGACCTTGCCTACGCTTGCCGCCTTGGTGATCAATACGTCGCCGTAGCCTGGCCTGAGCTTCCGGCAGTACCGAAGATGATCCTGTTCAGAGATCATGCGACATCCGTCAAATCGCACTCGGGAATCAACGATGCTGTCTACCGACAGGAACGGCACTCCGTCGTCAACAAACTCGGGCGTCTCATGGGGCCCATCCGAGATGGCCTCTCTGAGCAACCAGCGAAGGCTGCAAGTGGAACCCCCAGCGACCGATAGGACTACCGCGTCGCGCTCAGCTGCCTGCCGTTCGTCCAGCATCTCCCTCATTCGCTGCTTTTTGGTGATGAGGGCGTCGATGCGTGCCGTCTCGGTGTCGAGGTAGTCGGCGATCGCCCGCTGGGTCGTCAGCCCGGGTACCTTGCGGACACGGAACTCACTGAGCTTCTCCCAGCTGGTGCGCGGCATCTTGGTGCCATCTGAACTGGCCGTCGCCCATTCGATAAGCGGCTGTGAGCCAATGAGATAGGCGAAGTAACGCGGTTCAACGACTGGTCCGGGTCGCAATGCCATCAACTCGGTCGATGCATATGCAGGTTCAACTACGAGCAAGGTCTTCGCCAAGTATGGGCGCAGTTTGCCGAACAACACGTCACCGCGACGCACTGCGCTCAAGCCAGGCTCCCCTCCGAGTCGACATGGCAGTTCTACGCCGGGTAACAGCGAGCCGGTACCGCTCTCGAGGTGTTCAAGCGCAAGATAGGGAAGCTCGCCCTGGTCGGCTTGGTCGATGATGAGAGTTGCAAGCGTCTTCAGTCGGTGACTCACTCGGCCACCTCTCGTAGAAGTACCTGGATCTCCGCCTCGAGTTGCTTGATTTCGGCGTCGATCTCGGCGAGGGGGCGTGGTGGCACGTACTTGTAGAAGTGCCGAGTGAGCGGGATCTCGTAGCCGACCTTGGTCTTGTCGTGGTCGAACCAGGCGTCGGGTACGTAGGGGTGGACTTCGGCGGTGAGGTAGTCGTTGACGGCGGTGCGGTACTCGAGGGTGGCGAGCCGGTCGGCGACGTCTGCTCCCCACTGCACCGAGTTCGCGGGGAGGGGGACGTTCTCGTTGTCGCGTAGGTCGGTATCGGGCTGCGGGTTGCCCTTCTTGTCGGCGATGAGCACACCGTCGGGGTCGGCTACCTGTGCGGCGTCGACGAGGGCGTTGATCACGTCGATCGGGACGCCGCCACCCATGTTGTCGCTGAGCGCGCTGCAGAGCGAGTCGGCGGTGTCGTGGGTGATGTCCCAGTGGACGGCGAGTTTGCCGTCGGGTCCGTAGATATCGGCTGGGGTGAGGCCGTGGCCTTGCTTGGCCCACGCCTTCCACGCCTTCGACTTCTCGAGCGCGGTGAGCGCAGCATCGGTTATGCGCCACTTCACCCTGAGCGGGCGTTCGACGGTGATGCGTAGGTAGCCGAATGCTTCGTTCGGGAAGATCTTCACCTTGTCGCTGTCGCGGAACTCGGCGTAGAGGCGGGTGATCTCCTCCACTTGGGCCGGCGAGATCTCTTTGCGTTTCTCGCCGAGGCTCTTGCGCATCTTGGTGAACAGTTCGCGGCCGTCGACGAGTTGCACCTTGCCGCGCCGTTCGGCGCTCTTGCGGTTGGTGACGATCCAGAAGTAGGTGGAGATTCCGGTGTTGTAGAACAACTGGTCCGGCAACGCGACGACCGCTTCGAGCCAGTCGTTCTCGATGATCCACCGACGGATCTCGCTCTCCCCTGACCCGGCGGCACCGGTGAACAGCGGGGAGCCGTTGAACACGATCGCGATCCGCGACCCGCCCTCTTCGAGGGGTTTCATCTTCGAGATCATGTGCTGCAGGAACAGGAACGACCCGTCGTTGATGCGTGGCAGGCCGGCACCGAAACGGCCACGGAACCCGAGCTTGTCGGCTTCGGCCTTGACGAGGTCTTCGACCTTCTTCCATTCGACACCGAACGGCGGGTTCGCAAGGCAGTAGTCGAAACTGCGGCCGGCGTGGCCGTCTTCGGAGAAGCTGTTCCCGACGGTGATGTGGGTGGCGTCTTGGCCTTTCAGCATCATGTCGGAGCGGCAGATCGCGTAGGTCTCCTCGTTGAGTTCCTGACCGAACACTTCGAGGCGTGCCTGCGGGTTCAACTGGCGCAGGTAGTCCTCGGCGACCGAGAGCAAGCCGCCGGTGCCGCACGCCGGGTCGAAGATGGTGCGCACGGTACCGGGTTTGGTGAGCACGTCGTTGTCCTCGATGAACAGCAGGTTCACCATCAACCGGATCACTTCACGCGGGGTGAAGTGCTCACCAGCGGTCTCGTTCGACAGTTCGGAGAACCGGCGGATCAACTCCTCGTAGAGGTAGCCCATCTCGAGGTTGGAGACCTTGTCGGGATGCAGGTCGATCTCGGCGAACTTCGACACCACCAGATACAGCAGGTTGGCCCGGTCGAGCTTGGTGATCTGAGTGTCGAAATCGAACTTCTCGATGATGTCGCGCGCCGACGCGGAGAACCCGGCGATGTAGGCACGTAGGTTCCCGGCGATCTGGCCCGGATCGTCGAGCAGCCGACGGAAGTCGAGCGGCGACGTGTTGAAGAACTGCTCCCCCGACACCGCCTCGAGCACCGGGCCGATGTTGTCGATCGAGCCCTTCAGCTTGGTGTGCCGTTCCAGCACCTGGGCCTTGGTGGGCTCGAGCACACAGTCGAGCCGACGCAGCACCGTGAGCGGCATGATCACCCGCCCGTACTCGGACTGCTTGTAATCACCCCGCAGCAGGTCGGCGACCGACCAGATGAACGCGGCGTGATTCTTGATTGTGGGGGTGTCGGACATAACCACCGATTCCGTGAAGAGGAGCAACTCCTCCGAGGCAACGTAACGGTACGTCAGATCCAACTCGCGCCGAGCGAGTTCTCGCCGTCACACTGATTGCGCGCTGGGGCATGCGTCCGAACGACGCTCTATCGAGGATCTCGATCTCACGAGACGGTCGACCACTGTCAGCGGATCGCCCGATGCCTCCGCACAGCGCGGTGCGTTGGCGAAGTCCCCCAGCAACTCCCCCAGCGCGGCCGATAAGGCACCAGAAAAGCCACCAGACTGGCCGGCGATCTGACCCCGGAAACACGAAAACCCCCGCTGAGCAGGGGTTTCGTTCGTGGAGCTGAGGGGAATTGAACCCCTGACCTCTTCCATGCCATGGAAGCGCTCTGCCAACTGAGCTACAGCCCCGAACGGGTCAGAAAGATACCAGCGGGGCGCGCCGTCTCCCAACGCGCCGGGCGACATCGCCCTACATCTGGCGCTTCGAGCGCAGGTGTGTGCGCAGTGGGCCCATCACCAGCCGCATGATCGCCGTGATCAGCAGCGACGAGGTGGCCACACGGGCCAGCAGCGGCAGAGCCGCGAGCCAGGGAGTGGCGACCACCGTCATCGTGATCGCCACCGGGTACACCCACAGCACGTCGGTCACGATGCGCTGCCACAGCGACCGCTTCGGCTCGGCGTGCTTGGGCAACTCGAAGAAGTTCTCGACGCCGACGGTGCGGGTGATCCGCTCGCTGGTGACGAACGGGGTCGACTTCTCCATCAGGGCGAGGCGCTGCGGTGAGCGCTCCCACTCGCGCAGGTGGATGCCGTCGACGAACCGGAACACGATCTGGTGGTCGCCACCCTCGGGGCCGGGCATCAGCAGTCCGGCGCCGAGACAACCGTGCACGGTGCGCAGCGTGGCGATGACCTCGTCGGCCCACTGGAGGTACTGGGCCTCGTAACCCGGCTTCACGGTGCGGGCCACAGTGACGGTCACGGGCTCGGGCGCGATGCGCGGCAGTTGTGCCGTGTCGAAGGGGCCGGAGAGCGGAAGTGACATACCGACCGCAACAGTACGCATCGGTCGACTGTTCCGAAGGTCACCCGACGGTGACGGGGTTCACTCCCCTGAGTTCGTCTCGGCGGCCTGCCACTCGATGCGCGGCACGTCGCGGTACAGACGCTCGATCTCGTAGTACATGCGGGTCTCGTCGTCGAAGACGTGCACCACGATGTCGCCGTAGTCGGCGAGCACCCACTGCGATTCGGAGAGTCCCTCCATCCGCAGCGGCGAACGCCCCGACTCGATACGGAGCGTGTCGTCGATCGCCTCGACCACGGCCCTCACGAGCCGACGGTTGTTGGCGCTGCAGATCACGAAGTACTCCGTGATCTGCAGGACGTCGCCCACGGCGAGCACGAGCGCGTTGTCGGCCTTCTTGTCGTCGGCGGCACGCGCCGCCATGATCGCCAACTGGCGAGCCGAGGCCTGACCGGCACCCATCTGGGTCGGGTCGCCCGCGCCGGGCTGGGTGCTGTCGTTGCTCATCTGGATGCCTGTCCCTGGGCCTCAGCCCAGCGTCGTACTCGTCGTGGTGGAGACGAGGGTCGAGCCCTCGTCGCTGGAGTCCTCGAGGAAGTCGAGGCCGAGCTGAATCACGACGTCGACGCCCTCGATCAGGACGTCGGGCTCGGGAAAGTCGGGCGACCCGAACATGCCCGACGTCGCGACGTACGACTCCTGGTAGCTCGGGTCCGACATCACCATCGAGGTCGTCCCCTGCACCGGGCCGCCCATGTACACCGACTGCACGTTGCCGAGCAGGTAGAGCACGGCGCCGACGGCGAACTTCACCCGCTCGTCGTACCCGGGCGGGGCGACGATGCGGTACGAGAGTCCGGGCTGCGGGGCCGACATGTTGCTCGGCGCGATGGTGGCGAACACGAGCACGGTCTCGACCGTGTCGACCTCGACCACGTCGACACCGCTCGCGGCCGAGCCCTCCTCGACCGGCAGGGTCGGGAGTCCACGGGCCTCGACGGGTCCGCCCCACAACTGGCGCAGGATCTTGTTGAGGTTCGACGGGGTCTCGGGGTCGACGACCACCGTGTCACCCGTCGCCGGGTCGACCGAGGTCACCGGGGTCGGAATGGGCTGCTCGAGGTCACCCTCGCCCGCGGCCTCGGCGACGCCCTGCCAGACGGCCTCGACCACACCGATGCGGTCGGCCTCGAGCTGGTCGGGCACGTGGGCGTTGAGCACCTCGACGACCTCGGCGATGTCGAGTTCGATGTCGCCGGCCGGGTGGAGGCTGACGACCTCGTCGCTCTCGGTGGTGAACACCTCGCTCGGGAGCGAGACCACGACCGACGACAGCGGGGCGAGGAGGGTCTCGGCCTTGTCGACGTCGGCGACGACCGCCTTGTCGATGGTGATGGTCAGTGCGCTCTCGACAGCGTTGACGAGTGCCTTGGCACCGTCGGCGCGGTAGACCTCGCTGAGCGGGATTGGTGTGTCGATGCCGCCGGTGCCGCTGTCGGCCGAGACGGGCACGCTGATGATGCTGCCGCCCGGCTCGCCGTGGGGGTGCAGGACGAACACGGTCACGCTCGTGAGGCGGTCGAACAGGTCGACCGTGGCCATCATCCCCACAGGGGTCTGGGGCACACGGATCGTCGGCATCGAGGTGTCTTGGGCGCCCTGGTACCGGCTGAGCCCCTTGGCCCCGACGTAGAGCAGCCCCGCCACGGCGACGAGCGAGACCACGCTGACCACGCCCATCAGCCCCGTGAGCCGTCGGCGGCGCGACACGAGCGCGGTCATCGACCGACCCCGTACAGGCCACGAGCGGAGATCACGGCGAGCACCTCGTCGGGAACGAGGTAGTCGAGCGGGCGGCCGTCGTTGGCCCGAGCGCGGAGGTCGCTGCTCGAGACCTCGAGGTGCGGGACCTCGACCCGGATCCAGTCGAACGAGGTCGACAGCTCCACCGGCTCGCCCGGCCGGTCGACCACCACGAGGCGCGACAGTGCGGCCACCTCGGCCGGACGCTCCCACGTCTCGAAACCGGCGGCGGCGTCATCGCCCACGATGGTGAACAGTTCGGCTCCGGGATGCATCTGCGACAGGGCGGCAAGGGTATCGGCCGTGTACGTCGGGCCGCTGCGCTGCAGTTCGAGATCGCTCGCCTCGAGCCCGGCGACCCCGTCGACCGCGGCAGCCGTCATCGCGAACCGGTCGGCCGCCGGCGTGACGACACGGTCGCCCGACTTCTGCCACGGGTCGTGGGCGACCATCAGCAACACCCGGTCGAGGCCGAGGGCGTGGCGCACGTTGACAGCCGTGACGAGGTGCCCCACGTGCGGCGGATCGAACGTGCCGCCGAAGAGTCCGAGGCGGAGGGGCACGGCGGAAGTGTACGGGCGGCCGTCGACGACGGTGCCGCAGGCGTCCTGGCGGGCCCTCTCGGCCACCTCGAACGACGCTGGCACGGTCGCGCATCTACCCCGCGAAAGATCTGGAAACGATCAAGATCACTTTGGGCTGTGCAGAGTGCGTTCGATGTAGTACTGTTGGACGTCCCCTGATTCCGGCACCCCCCAGTATCGGAAGGTTTCGGGAAACGCTTGCAGAGCCATCGCGCCTGTCAGCGTGCTCTCCCGGGGCCGCACGCGGACTTCCCTCGCAAATCTACCCGCGCTTGTGCCGGACGACACACGGTCGTTCGGAATCGCACCGAGACACCAGAAGTTGGCCACGACGTATGAACGATTCCATCGGTCTCTACCTGAACGACATCGGCAAGGTGTCGCTCCTCAACGCAGAGGAAGAGCGCGAGTTGTCGCGCGCCATCGAGGCGGGTCGCGACGCCGCCGCCCGGCTCGAGGCCGGCGAGAAGGGTGTCGCCCTCAAGCGGGCCGTCAAGGAAGCCGCCCGCGCCAAGGACCGCTTCATCCGCGCCAACCTGCGTCTCGTGGTGAGCATCGCTCGCCGCTACCCGCTCCCCCAGGGCATGGACCTCCTCGACCTCATCCAGGAGGGCAACCTCGGTCTCGAGCACGCCGTCGACAAGTTCGACTGGCGCCGTGGTTTCAAGTTCTCGACCTACGCCACCTTCTGGATCCGTCAGGCCATCGGCCGCGCGCTCGACCAGAAGGCCAGCCTCATCCGCATCCCGGGCGACCGCTCGGCCAGCCTCCGTGCGGCCCTGCGTCAGGCCAGCGGCGACGGCGAGACCCTCGACACCGGCAACGCCGAACTGCACCGCCTCACCACCCCGGTCTCGCTCGACAAGACCATCGGTGACGACGGCGACGCCACCCTCGGCGACCTCATGGACAGCGGCCTCCCCGGCCCCGAGCGCCTGGTCATGAAGCAGGAGGGCAGCCGTGCGCTCGCCGATCTGCTCGGCAACCTCGATCCTCGTGCCCGCTACGCCGTCGAGGCCCGCTTCGGCCTCATCGACGGTGAGCGCAAGAGCTTCCGCGAGGTCGGCGAGAACCTGGGCGTCACCGCCGAGGCCGCCCGTCGTCTCGTGAGCCGCGCCGTCACCAGCCTGCGCGACCACGCCGACGCCGACCTCCTCGAGGTCTGATCCGCAGCGGCCCGGCCGCCAACACCCGACCTGAACGGCGGGCCTGCCCCACGGGGCGGGCCCGCCGTTAGTCTTTGCGGCGATGGCGAAGTCATGGAGCCCCAGCACGTGGCAGGCATTCCCTGCCCTCCAGCAGCCCGAGTGGCCCGACCAGGGCGACCTCGACCGCGCCCTGAAGCAGATCGCCTCCTATCCCCCGCTGGTGTTCGCCGGTGAGGCTCGCTCGTTGCAGACCGCGCTCGGCAAGGTCGCGGCCGGTAACGCCTTCCTCCTCCAGGCCGGCGACTGCGCCGAGAGCTTCGAGGAGTTCTCGGCCAACAACATCCGCGAGAAGTTGCGCGTCATCCTGCAGATGGCGGTCGTGATGACCTACTCGCTCGGTGTCCCGGTCGTGAAGGTCGGCCGGATGGCCGGACAGTTCGCCAAGCCCCGCAGCAGCAACACCGAGACCGTGGGTGGGCTCACCCTCCCGAGCTTCCGCGGCCACATCGTCAACGGCGACGCCCCCACCGAGGCTGCTCGCATCCCCGACCCCGACCGCCTCGTGCAGGCCTACCACCAGTCGGCCAGCACCCTGAACCTGCTCCGCGCCTTCACCAAGGGCGGTTTCGCCGACCTCGGCCGGGTCCACGCCTGGACCCAGGAGTTCGTCTCGAGCAGCCCCGAGGGCCAGCGCTACGAGCAGCTCGCCGCCGAGATCGACCGCGCCCTGCGCTTCATGCGCGCCTGCGGTGTCGACACCGAGGGCACCCACGACCTCCACGAGACCGACGTCTTCACCAGCCACGAGGCACTGCTGCTCGGCTATGAGGAAGCGCTCACCCGGCAGGATTCGCTCACGGGCGCCTGGTACGACTGCTCGGCCCACATGCTCTGGATCGGCGAGCGCACCCGCCAGCTCGACGGCGCCCACGTGGAGTTCCTCCGCGGTGTCGGCAACCCGCTCGGCTGCAAGGTCGGCCCGACCACCGACGCCAGCTTCGTGCTCGAACTGTGCGAGAAGCTCAACCCGGCGCGCATCCCCGGCCGCCTGACGCTCATCAGCCGAATGGGGGCCGACAAGGTCGAGGATTCGCTCCGGCCGCTGCTGCGCACCGTGCGCGACGCCGGTCATCCGGTGGTGTGGGCCTGCGACCCGATGCACGCCAACACGACCACGAGCACGACCGGGCGCAAGACCCGCAGCTTCGACTCGATCTGCGCCGAGATCGACGGGTTCGTGCGGGCGCACCACGCCGAGGGCACCTGGCCCGGCGGCATCCACGTCGAGCTCACCGGCGACAACGTCACCGAGTGCATCGGCGGCACCGACAACATCCTCGACAGCCAGCTCGACGATCGCTACCAGACGGTGTGCGATCCGCGACTCAACGGCCGTCAGGGACTCGACCTCGCCTTCCACGTGGCCGAGGTGCTCCGCTCGTCCGGTCTCGCCTGAGCCCGAGCGACACCGTGCAGGCGTTGTCGCTCGTCACCGACTGGCCGGTCACCAACGTCTCGGCCGCCATCCTCACCGCCGACGGTCGGCTCCACACGACCGGTGACAGCGACCACCGCTATCGCATCGCGTCGCTCGCCAAGATGATCGTCGGGTACACCGCGATGGTCGCCGTCGAGGAGGGCATCGTCTCGCTCGACGTGCCGTGGGGTCAGCCCGGCTGCACGCTCCGACACCTGCTCAGCCACGCCGGCGGGTACGCCTTCGACGGCGACTCCCCCGTCAGCAAGCCAGGCGTCCGTCGCACCTACAGCAACACCGGGATCGAACTGGCCGCAGCGTGCATCGAACACGCCGCCGGGATGCCGTACGAGCAATACCAGCGCGAGGCCGTGCTCGAACCGCTCGGGATGCTCAGCAGTTCACTGCACGGAACTCCGGCCCACCAGTTCACGAGCACCGTCCACGACCTCGCCCTGTTGATGCGTGAGTGGACGTCGCCGCGACTGGTGACAGCCGCGAGTCGCGACGAGTTCCGCACACCGCAGTTCCCGGCGCTCGCCGGCATCATCCCCGGGCTCGGTCGCTTCGACCCGTGCCCGTGGGGTCTCGGGTGCGAGATCCGCGGCACCAAGTCGCCGCACTGGACCGGAACGATCGCCGCTCCCGAGGCGTACGGACACTTCGGTGGCGCCGGTACATTCCTCCTCATGGAACCGACGGCGGGGATCGGCATCGTGGCACTGACCGACCGCCGCTTCGACGACTGGTCGGACGATGCACTCCGCCTCTGGCCGGCCTTCATCGACGCCGCGCTCGCGGAGGTTGGCGCCGCATGAGTTACTCGTCGGGCGATCGCATCCGTCACGAGACCACCGGCGACGACGGCTTCCCGCAGACGCGGTACGGCTTCGTGGTCGAAGCGCACGACGGCCCCGAGGGCGACCCCGACATCACGGGCCCCATCCCGATCATCCTCGACGGCGAACTCGCCGGACAGTACGTCGACCCCGCCACCGTGCAGCACGTCGCGGCGACGACGGTGGTCTTCGTACTTCAGGGCGCCGACCTGATCGACCAGCCCGGACTGCGCAAGGGGCTCGTCGACATGTGGAAGGCCGAGGCCGACGAGGCCGGGCTCGACGTCGACGCCCTCCACCTCCTCGGCGCCGAGGAGTGCGGCGACTGCGAGGCCGACGGGATCTGGTGTCTCGCCGATCTCCACGTCGGCGACGAGACGTACGTGCTGCGCGCCTCACTGGTCGCCGGCGACCGCGTCCGCATCTGCGCCGAGCGTCCGTGCTGACGGCCCGCCACACGACCGGCTGGTACCCGCTCCTCTTCGCCACCGCCAGCGTCGGGATCGCCAACAGCGTCATCTTCTCGCTCCTCAGCGACCTCCAGGACCGCTACGGGTTCACCGACACAGGCCTCGGTCTGATCGCCGGGACGGGCTTCCTCGTCGGCCTGATCGGACAGGTCCTGCTCGCGCCGCTGGCCGACCGCGGCCACTCGAAGGCCCTGCTGCTCGCCGGACTCGCCGCTGCCGTCACCGGCAGCGTGCTGTTCGCCTCGGCGGATTCGCTGGTGCTGCTCGTGATCGCCCGCTGCGTGGTGGGCCTCTCGAACAGCCTGTTCCTCCCGGCCGCACGCGCCGTCGTCATCAGCATCAGCGACACCGGAGTCGCCGCCCGACTCGGGACGCTGAGCGGAGTCGAACTCGCAGGGTTCGTCACCGGCCCCGTGATCGGTGGTCTGCTCGTCGGCCCGACCGGGCTGAAGGTGCCGTTCCTCGTCGCCGGAGCGTTCGCCCTCGGTGGGGCCATCCTGCTTGCGCCGCGCACACTCCCCCAGCCGCCGGTGTCGACCACACACCGGCTCGCCTTCGACCTGCTCCGGCTGCCGCGCATCCGGGCCGGGGTCCTGCTCGGCGTCGCGCTCTTCCTGCCGGTCGGCTTCTACGACGCGACCCTCGACCGCTTCCTCACCGACCTCGGCGCGAGCAACGCCCTCGTCGGCCTGAGCTTCATCGCCTACGGCATCCCCTTCGCCCTGTTCGCGACGCGTGGGGGACGACTCGCCGACCGTCACGGCGCACTCCGCGTCGGCGCCACCGCCGTGATCGTGGTGGCCCCGTTGACGGGCGTCTACGGGTTCCTCGGAGTGCCCGAGTTCATCGTCGGCCTCAGCGCCGTCGAGGGAATCGTGCAGGCGATGGGAGTCCCGGCCGCCGGTGCGCTGATCGCCAGTGCCGCCCCGGTCGGACGAGCGGCCGCCGCCCAGGGCCTCGGTGGTGCGGCCAGCCTCCTCTGCGGAGCCGTGACCGCCTACATGGCCGGCGGGCTCTACCAGAGCGTCGGCGCACGCGGGATGTTCCTCGTGGCCTGTGGCGGCATGCTCGCGCTGACGGCGCTCGCCGTGTGGCAGAGCCGAGTGGCCGCACACGCCGAGCGCCGTCACGACGCTGTCTGATCAGTTGGTCGAGCCCACCGGCTGGCCGGCCCTCAGGGTTCGTCTCAGCTGAGCCGCTCGACGATCATGGCCATGCCCTGACCGCCGCCCACGCACATGCTCTCGAGGCCGAAGCGCTTGTCCTCCCACTGGAGGCCGTTGATCAGCGTCGTCATGATGCGGGCGCCGGTCATGCCGAACGGGTGGCCGAGGGCGATCGCCCCACCGTGCAGGTTGAGCTGACGGTCGATGTCGATGCCGAGGTGCTTGGCCGACGGGATGACCTGAGCGGCGAAGGCCTCGTTGATCTCGACGAGGTCGATCTGGTCGATCGTCATCCCGGCGCGGCCGAGGGCCTGACGGCACGCCTCGATCGGGCCGAGGCCCATGATCTCGGGGTTGAGGCCGGAGACACCGCTCGACACGATGCGGGCGAGCGGGGTCAGGCCGAGGGCCTTGGCCTTGGTGTCGCTCATCACCATCACGGCGGCAGCACCGTCGTTGAGCGGGCAGGCGTTGCCGGCGGTGACGGTTCCCTCGGGACGGAAGACCGGCTTGAGCTGGCTCACGCCCTCGTACGAGGTTCCGGGGCGCGGACCGTCGTCCTTGCTGACCACGGTGCCGTCGGGAAGGGTGAGAGGGGTGATCTCGCGCTCGAAGAAACCGTTCTCGACGTGGTCGCACGCCAGGTTCTGGCTGCGCACGCCGAAGCGGTCCATCTCCTCGCGGGTGACGCCCTCGGCCTCGACCACGTTCTCGGCGGTCTGGCCCATGGCGATGTACATGTCGGGGAGACCCTCGGCCGGGGCCCACGTGCCCTGGTCGCCCGCAGCGCGGGCCTTGGTGCGCTCACCGGCGGGCTTGAAGATCGCGTTCGGAGCGAGGTCGCTGGCGCCCGAGGCATAGCGGCTGACGGTCTCGACACCGGCGGCGATGAAGCAGTCGCCCTCGCCGGCCTTGATGGCGTGGAAGGCCATGCGGATGGTCTGCAGGCTCGACGAGCAGTAGCGGTTGACGGTCACACCGGGAACGTCGTCGAGTCCGGAGAGGACCGCTGCGACGCGGGCGATGTTGAAGCCACCCTCGCCAGCGGGCTGGCCGATGCCCATCATCAGGTCGTCGACGTCGGAGGCCTTCACCTGCGGCACCTTGGCCATCAGGGCCCGGATGATCTGGGCGCTCATGTCGTCGGGGCGCAGGTCGACGAGCGAACCCTTGTTGGCGCGGCCGATCGGGCTGCGGGCGGTGGCGACGATCACTGCTTCGGTCATGGTGGTTCCCCCTCTGGAGCGCCCTTCCGGGACGACGGTCCCGACGACGTTACCCAGCGGTAAGGGGTCTGGGCGAAACGGACTCAGCCCGCCACGACCACCCGGAACGCCTCGGCCGAGCGGCCCTCGGGAAGACCCATGGCGGCGGCGGTCTGCTGCATCCACTGGCGCACCCTGCCCTGCACGCCCTCCGGGTCGGGGAGCTGGCTGACGTGACACATCAGCGCCGACAACTTGGCCTCGACGTGATCGGTGACGTCGACCGCCTCGGTGGGCCGCGGATGACCCGTCAGCCACGCCTCGCGGACCGTCCACGGCTCGTGGCCGGCGTCGAGCAGTTCGGGGAAGGCGAAGGGGTTGCGGGCATCGGGATAGACAGCGCACAGCGCCGCCTCCCCCGCCGCCATGTGGTCGGGGTGACTGGCGAAGATGCGGTCGAAGTTGCGCTCGGGCGACTGGCAGATGACCACGTCGGGTCGGCGCTCACGGATCACCCGACTGATGTCGCGGCGCAGGTCGAGTGTCGCCTCGACCCGCCCGTCGGGGTACCCGAGGAAGACGAGGTCGGTGACCCCTGCCCGGTGTGCGGCCGCTGTCTGCTCGCGGACACGCAGAGCGGCCATGTCGGTGCGGCTCATCTCGCGGTCGTCGCCGCCCGCGTCGCCGCTCGTGACGAGGAGGTACGACACCTCGACACCCGCGGCACGGAGCGCACAGACCGTTCCGCACGCACCGAAGTCGACGTCGTCGGGGTGCGCCATCACGACGAGGACGCGTTCGATGTCGGAGAAGGCCAGCACGAGCCCAGCCTAGGGACGCCGCCCCGCTACTCTCCGCCCATGCTCATCCCCGACGTCGCCCTCGGCTCGTTCAACCTCTCCGACCCCGAGTTCTGGATCGGACCGCGTGAGATCCGTGAGGGCGCCTTCCGCACCCTCCGTCAGCAGAGCCCCGTCAGCTGGTCGGAGGAGTGGGAGTTCGAGAACTCGCCGTTCCCGCAGGGCCCCGGCTACTGGTCGGTCGTGAACCACGAAGACGTCTGGCACGTGAGCCGCAACCCCGAGCTGTTCTCGAGCGGTCGCGGCGTGAACATCGGCGACCTGCCCCAGGAGATCACCGACTTCTTCGGCTCGATGATCGCGATGGACGACCCGAAGCACTTCCGCCTGCGCAGCATCGTCTCCAAGGGCTTCACGCCGAAGGAGATCAACAAGGTCGAGGAATACGTGAAGACGAAGGCCGCCGCCGTCGTCGACCGCCTGCTCAGCAACTTCCCCGAGCGGACCTGCGACTTCGTGCACGAGGTGGCCGCTCCCCTGCCCCTGCAGATCATCTGCGAGATGATGGGCATCCCGCCCGAGGACGAGGCGCAGATCTTCGCCTGGACCAACATCATCCTCGGCGTCGGAGACCCCGAGTTCACCTCGGAGTTCTCCGACCTGATCAACGCCGGCATGGGCATGTTCCAGTACGCCCAGGAGCTCGGGCAGAGCCGCATCGACAACCCGACCGACGACCTCACGAGCGTCATGATGAACGCCACCACCGACGATGGGCGGATGACGCCGCAGGAGTTCGGCTCGTTCTTCATCCTGCTGGTCGTGGCCGGCAACGAAACCACCCGCAACGCCATCAGCCATGGCATGAAGCTGCTCACCGACAACCCCGACCAGCGCGACCTGTGGTGGAACGACTGGGACGCCCACTGGAAGACCGCCGTCGACGAGATCGTCCGCATGGCCACACCCGTGATCCACTTCCGT
>Ga0172373_10001543_pt1 | contig 37279 bp, 38 predicted proteins | sample Lak10m_2_FD_114546 | JGI IMG/M metagenome (GOLD analysis project Ga0172373, IMG submission 114546) | Freshwater microbial communities from Kabuno Bay, South-Kivu, Congo - kab_092012_10m | ecosystem: Environmental > Aquatic > Freshwater > Lake | place: Democratic Republic of the Congo... | reverse complement strand
TTCTTGACCATCTTAAATATCAGATTAAGCTTACAAATAGACAAAATCTAATTTTGCAGTTTCTCGGCCCCTCTTCTCGTAAATATTATTTTTTGTCTTAAATAACCTGCTGAATGTAGGTTTGAAAGCCCGCCGTTGGCGGGCTTTCAAAAAAATCGATTTGTATAATGAGAATTGCTGATAAGTTACGTTCTCATACTCAAAATGTGAATATCCGCGCTAAGATGTAAAGGTTTGTTACAATTTCTTAAAAAATCTTACCGTTATCAGTTAGCCGTGCCAGCCTTATCCTCTGAACCCAATTATCGCTGGAGTCGTGACAACTACTCTGAACTCGCCCGCACCATCGACATTTGGCGAACAGTACTGACATTTTCTTGGATGATTTGGCTTGATGGGAAAAAGTGGAGCTATGTCGGTGGTAAGACTGAAGCCAAGGTCAAAAAACGCACTCGCAAGCGAGCAGTTTGGCTACGCGAGGCAATGTTGCAACTTGGTCCCACATTTATTAAGGTTGGGCAATTACTTTCGACTCGTGCTGATATTTTGCCAACTGAGTCCGTTGAGGAGCTATCAAAGTTGCAAGATAAGGTTCCAGCTTTTACAGCCGAAAAAGCTAGGCAAATCATTGAGGGAGATTTAGGTAAACCGATCGCCGAAATGTTTGGTTATTTTGATCCAGTTCCCCTAGCGGCAGCTAGCCTTGGGCAAGTGCATAAAGCACAACTGCATACTGGCGAGGAAATTGTAGTCAAGGTACAGCGACCAGGTTTATTAAAATTATTTGCGATCGATTTAGGGATTCTCAAACGCATTGCTCAGTACTTTCAAAATCATCCTAAACATGGGCGGGGGCGTGACTGGGTTGGCATTTATGAAGAATGTAGCAAAATCCTTTATGAAGAAGCGGATTATCTAAACGAAGGCAAGAATGCAGATACTTTTCGTCGTAACTTTCGGAGCGATCGCCGCATTATTGCTCCGCGTGTATATTGGCGCTATGCATCACGTCGGGTGCTAGCTCTAGAATATATGCCGGGGATCAAAGTTAGTAACTATGATGCTTTAGAAGCCGCCGGAATTGATCGCAAAGCGATCGCCCGAATTGGAGCCGAGGCCTATTTAGAACAATTACTCAATCATGGCTTTTTTCACGCCGACCCCCACCCTGGCAATCTCGCCGTCACTGGTAAAGGCGAATTAATTTTCTATGATTTTGGGATGATGGGGCAGATCCAATCGATTACCCGCGATAAATTACTCAGAACTTTCTTTGGGATCGCCCAAAAAGATGCGGAGGCAGTGATTAATTCGTTAGTCGAACTAGGCGCATTAGAAGTTACTGGTGATACAGGGCCAATTAGGCGATCGGTGCAATATATGCTCGACAACTTCATTGGACAGCCGATGGAAAAACAATCGGTTGCGGCGATCAGTGATGATTTGTACGATATTGCCTATGACCAGCCTTTTCGTTTTCCCGCTACATTTACCTTTGTCTTAAGAGCAATTTCCACGCTTGAAGGACTGGGCAAAGGACTCGATCCTAACTTTAACTTTATGGAAGTCGCTAAACCCTACGCAACAAATCTTATGGAAAATGGTAGTGCTAAAGAATCAGGAAATTTATCCACAGCTTTTCTGGGCGAACTAGGTAGACAAGCTGCACAGGTCAGCAATACAGCGATCGCCTTGCCACGCCGCATCGATGACACCCTCGCTAAACTTGATCGCGGGGATATTCGGGTTAGGATTAAATCCCAAGAAACTGATCGTTTATTACGGCGTTTAAGTAATGTCGGGATTGGTGTTATTTATGCCATGTTGGGTGCAACAAGCTTACTGTGTGCCACTCTTCTGTTGATTAATAGCTTACAGATCCCCGCCGCGATCGCCGCGATCGGCGCAATTTTCTTTGTATCAGTTTTATTGCGATTGCTCACAAAAATTGATCGCCCCGAACGATAGTCCTAGTTTTTTACCAGATTTAACGTGAATTCGATATAGCCATTTGCGCCGCTCGAAGCGCGGCACAAATGGCTAAAAATGGTAAAAATCGCTCTGCAATTTTTACCATTTTTAGCGTTCGTCGAATTGACATATGTTTACAGCCTGTTGAGAGTAATCCAGAGGAACTTTTGAAAGCGTCGTGAAGCGACGTTTTCAAAAGTTCCTCTGGGCTTTCGTATTAGAGAATTTGGTTTTTAATTCATAGAAGTATCGCGACACTTTTGTGAATTGGTATAAATTGCAGAAAAACAAAAGATTTGGATTACTGTAGGATTACTGTAGTTTTTACCCGTGAGCGTTAAACTAAAGATTGCTACAGCAGAACTGATCAATTAATACGTCGAGCCGAACCACTTAACATGAAGCATCTATTTGCGGGAGCAACCGATACTGGCTGCGTCAGATCAGCCAACCAAGATTCTTACTATATCGACCCTGAGGGACGATTTTTTGTAGTTGCTGATGGGATGGGAGGACATGCAGGTGGTGAGGTGGCGAGTCAGATTGCCGTCGATTCCATTCGTTCATGTTTAGAAGCACTGTGGGATGTCGAGGCAACCCCTCAACAGCTAATGCAAGATGCGATTGACAAAGCTAACCAAGCAATCATTAATGATCAAGCAGCTAATCCTGTGCGATCAGATATGGGAACGACTATTGTGGTGTTACTGTTTCGAGATGAACAGCCTTGGTTCTGCCATATTGGTGATTCTCGGTTGTATCGATTGCGTGGCAGCAAGCTAGAACAGATCAGCGATGATCATACATGGATTGCCAGAGCCATTCAAACTGGGGTCGTTAACCCCGATGAAGCGAAAAGCCATCCATGGCGACATATGTTATTACAATGTCTGGGACGGGAAGATGTTAAATCAATTACGGCGCGCGAAGTTGAATGGCAGCCAGGCGATCGCTTCTTGATCTGTAGTGATGGTTTGACTGAAGAATTAAGCGATGATCGGATTACCTATCATCTCAAGGGCATTCGTAACTGTCAGCAAGCAGCACAATCCCTAATTGAGTCAGCCAAGTTGCGCGGCGGTCGTGACAATATCACTGTAGTAATTGTTTCTAACGAATTAAATCAAAACAACTAACTAAACTAAGTCGCGTTACAAGCAAGTCTCTCTAGTTAGTTCTAATACCAATTTACAGAAGTGTGGCTACACTTCTGTAAATTAAAAACCAAACCCTGTAAGGGTTTTAAAGGCACAAAATGGCTACGCCATTTTGTGCTTTGGTATAAAAGCTCTGTAAAGCGCCATGAATAGTATTCGGAGAATAGTTTTTTTAATTTTGCTAACTCTGGCCCTAGTCGCGACCATAGGGATGTCCGACGTGAGTTTTTTTGCTGACTCAGAAACTAAATCTAGTCTCGCCGAAGAAGCCTGGGGACAAGCGGGATCGATCGCCTATCAAGCAGCCGCAAGAACTATGCGCTCTAAAAATGGAAAAGGGCAACTTTTAGATAATGTCCAAAAGCGTTATTTAAGAAGATATTTCATCGACTATATTGACCTTGTGTATGTCATTTACAACTCGCAAATGATGGATCGTTGGGTGCTTGGTAATGTAGCTGTGCATTTAGGTCAAGTCGAGACGATTGCCCAAACCTATTGCGATCGTATTTATCTCCGCGACGCTTACAAGCCCGAAGATATCAAACAACTATCAGTTGTAGCTCACGAGATGGTGCATGTGCGCCAATGTTTTCAAAATGGAGGACTAGATCAATTTGGCTATCAATATTTTGTGGAATATAAACGCGGCAAACAAAAATACGAAGATAATCTAATGGAACGAGAAGCCTACGATTTGCAAAGACGTTTTGCCAAAACTAATTCAAAGTGACGACATAACCATTTGTAGCGTGCGAAGTATGCTGCAAATGGCGCAAAATGGTAAAAATCGCTTTACGATTTTTACCATTTTGCGCGTTCGTCGAAGTAACGTTAAAATTGTTAACATCACTTCATGCCTTCGCTGTTTTGTATACTCGACCTCTCGCTAATCTAATTGAACAATTGCAGCGCCTTCCTGGGGTGGGGGCAAAGACTGCTCAACGTCTATCACTGCATATTCTCAAACGTCCTGCGGAAGAGGTTGAAGCCCTTGCTCAAGCACTAATTCAGGCAAAACAACAGGTGGGGCTTTGCAGTATATGTGGGCATCTTTCGGCAGAGCCAATTTGTGAAATTTGTGCCAATCCCAGTCGAGACAATTCAGTGATTTGTGTAGTTGCTGACTCCCGTGATTTGATTGCGCTTGAAAAAACTCGCGAATATCGTGGTAAATATCACGTTCTCGGTGGACTAATTTCGCCCATGGATGGCATTAGTCCTGATCAACTAAATATCCAGAGCCTAGTGAGGCGAGTCAGTGGCAACAAAGTCTCGGAGGTAATTATGGCGATCGCGCCAAGTGTCGAAGGCGAGACGACCACTTTATATGTGGGTGGATTATTAAAACCCTTTACAAAAGTTACGCGAATTGCCTTTGGCATTCCGATGGGGGGTGATTTAGAATATGCAGATGAGGTAACACTCTCCAAAGCGATCGAAGGGCGGCGCGAACTAGATTTATAAGTTGTTAAGAGTTTCACACTTTGGGTGAGACTCTTAACAAAATCATGTTGCATATTGTTCTATCAAGCAGATAGTATTTTGCTGATTCGCAGCGCATTAGTGATGATGATTAACCCATTCCCTAGCAGAAGTACCATGACAGCTTTATCTGGGTTAATTGGCTCTGGTTGCATGATTTTTGGCGTACCATGCTTGCCGCCAATTAGTACCAATCCTCTATCGCCTAGAGAACCACAGGCGATCCTAGTTTTGGGCGGCTCTCCCAGCCGTGAGCAGTTTGCTGCTCAATTTGCTTTACAACATCCACAATTACCAATTTTTGTTTCGTCAGGCAGTCCAGAGGAATATGCTGAATATGTGTTTGACCGTGCAGGCGTTGAGCGCAAGCGCATTCATCTAGACTATCGTGCTGTTGATACGGTCACTAATTTTACGATTATGGTGACGGAGCTTCAGCAACGTAAAATTACGGATGTGTATGTGCTGACTTCAGATTTTCACATGCCCCGTGCTCTTGTTATTGGCAAAATTGTTTTAGGCAGTCGTGGTATTGAGATGCATCCTGTAACGATTCCCTCAAGCATCAAATCCGAAAATCCTGCTAAAGCTTTGCGCGATGGTTTGCGATCGGTTTTCTGGGTAGTCACTGGCTCGTAAATACTTGTGCCACCAAAACCCATAAAGTTGTGCCCCGAAGGGGACGCAACTTTATGGGTTTTGCTTAGGACATAAAACCCAAATAAATAGAGGCGGCGCTTCGCGCCGCCACCCTTTTCCTAGCTATAGCAAAGCAAGTTTTGCTTAGGACATAAAACCCAAGAATTGATTGGCGGCGCTTCGCGCCGCCAATCAATTCTTGGGTTTTAGTTTGTACTAGCTAACTCTTTTTTTGCTATATCTCTTGCGTTGCTATACATTTCAAATTTCTAGATAACTTTTAAAATTTTATTGCTCGAAATTCCCCATCAGTGTTATCTTAGTAAAGCGCAAAAAACACATAGCGCCGGGATAGCTCAGTTGGTAGAGCAGTGGACTGAAAATCCACGTGTCACGAGTTCAAATCTCGTTCCTGGCATCTTAAACAAAAAAGAGTTCGCTTAGCGAACTCTTTTTTGCTCTTTGTGTGAGTGAAGTGTAGTCAGGCTTTACTTAATTGGTATAAGATTCCAAAAGCTAAGTCATCACTTAATTGATTGGAGAATATAGCCTTGAAAGGAATTTTGATTAGCTTTGGCATTATGGCAGTTGCTGTACTGGTCATTGTAGTTGCTCAAATTACAGGCGGACAGCCAGCAGTTGCCAGCACGGGTGCGCCATCTACAGGTGCACCAAATCAAACAGAAGTAAAAATAGCAACAGCACCTTTAATTAGTATGAGTGATTCTGAAATCAAAGAAACTGGCACTGGTCTCAAATATAAAGTGATCACTGCTGGTACAGGTGCAACTCCTAAAAAAGGCGATACCGTAATTGTTCATTACACTGGTACGCTCGAAGATGGAACTAAATTTGATAGTTCTCGCGATCGCAACAGTCCTTTTTCGTTCAAGCTTGGTATTGGGCAAGTGATCAAGGGCTGGGATGAAGGTTTATCAATTATGCGTGTTGGCGATCGCTACACCTTGATTATTCCTCCTGATCTCGGTTATGGCGCTCGTGGAGCTGGTGGAGTGATTCCTCCAAATGCGACATTGATTTTTGATGTTGAGTTATTGCGTATTTCTTAGAAATACCCTGATAGCGATCGCTGATTAATTTTTTCTACAGCAATTTCTAAACAAAAGAACTATAAAAAACTTAAAAGCGTTGCTTTGCAATGCTTTTAAGTTTTTTGTCATTTGAGCGAAAAGCACTGTGGGTTAACAGCGACCGCTACCATATAAATTTTATGCTGCAAAATGATGGAGAAAATATTAAACCACCAAGAGGACTGGTCTTAGCAGAAAGGCATGTACTGAAGCATTTGCCAGATACACCACAAATGTTGAAACTGCTAAGAGAAAATGGTAAAGCGCATGTATTTAATGATCGCCAAACCTTATTTGCGGTTACAGAGGCTTTATTTGAAAAAGGTGCGTTTATTGGCACTGTCAGAGGTCATGAGCGTTATGGGATGTATTTCGAGCAATCGATTGGCTATAGAATTGATTTAGAGGGAAATAGGTTGCCATTATATTTTGCAGAAATGAAGATTATTAAGGGAGAATATCATGTCATTCCACGCACAAAACCAAGCGAAGTTATCTAGTTGGAAGTTTATTGAAATGTGGGTTGATCCAACTTCTGATCTGCCTTATGTGTTGATGTTGGTTGGAGATGCGGATGGTAGTTATACACTTTATGACCCAACTGAGAGTTATAAAGTAGTTTATTCTGCGCGGGAATATGAAAAAGTGAAAGATTTTTTGTTGGAGGATGAGTATGTGCAAATTCGCGGCAGGTATCCAGACAATACCGAGCAAGTGAGTAGTAGTAAGCTCTATCAGACTATTAATCCGCTTCTGATTAATGCCTCAAGTTAGTTAGTCCAAGCCCGAAAAAGTACCCTTTATTTCTTTTTGCTGGTTCTAGGTTTAGGAATAACTAATTCAATGGGCAAGTCTTCACTGAGTAGATAAGTTGCGGCTTTCTCGCTAAGTAGCATCGCTTTGGCAAGAAGCGATCGCGCCGTACTATTTACAGGCAAATAAAGCTGAATTATTTTGCGTTTGATCAAAGGCGATGTTGCAGAGATCGTATTGCGTGCATTTCGCCATTCACCATCGGAGCGACAAAAGAGACGCAGAGCCAAATCAACCGTAGGTTGTTTGCAATTACTTTCATCGTTATTGAGAAAAGCATAAAGTTTTTCATAACGACGGCTAATTTCGGGGGCAAGGCAAAGAATTAATAGATCTCGTTCAAAATGACCTAACCCTAAGCGATCGCACAAGGTGGGAATGGCTAGACGAATATTATTGTCGCGACTAGCTGCAAGGCGATCGCCATAACGGCCAAGAGGATGTGGCATCTGTGGTAACTGCTTGGGTGCGAGACTCCCGCCCTTAGAAGGATCAATCGCAATAAATCCTTTCCACCAATGGCTAGTGGAGCGATCAGAGGCTGATTTTGCTACTCGATCAACTTCTTGATTAGTTTGCCGCTGTTTAGCCAGCGATCGCATTAATACCCGATCTAGCCAAGCCAATTCGGCTTTGAGATATGACCAGTTATCGGCAAAGGGTTGGACTTCAGGCAAAGCAGGAACTTCACCGATTTCCGCAATCATGCTACGCCTCGGCGCAAAGTACCGCGAATGAATATGCCAACGAATACACCAAAACTTAGTAAAGCGATCGCAGCATTAGCGATCGTCATATTTCCCCAAGGAGCGGTAAACACCACGCTATCCCATGCCCATATGCTGTGGCTATACACATAACGGATTGGCTCGATCGCCCAAGACAAAGGATTAAGGCTAGCAATCCATTGCAACCAAGTGGGCATAAACGCAAGAGGCGCAAGGGCTGTGCTGGAGAACATTAAGGGTAAATTCACCAAGAAAATAAAAGCTAACATCTCTTGATGTCCTGGCATGGCAAAGGCAAGCCCTAAGCTCAACATCGTAAAATCGACGATCAGCAGCATCAAGATTAAAGAGATTACAGCTAAACCACTCAGACTTGGTAATCCTGCCCCCATTAAGCCACTGACTGCAACGATCGCCACAGTTTGCACCATACTCAACACAATAATAAAAATCGCCGAAGCGACAATGATTGAGAATCGGGATACTAAAGGCGCGACTAAGATGCGATTGAGAAAGCCAAATTCGCGATCGAACAACATTGGTAATCCCGAATTAAGAGCGCTACTAAAGGCTGTAAAAACAATGATCCCCGCCGCTAAAAACTGCACATAGGTCTGACCATCACCAACTAAACCTTTAGGCAAACCACTAAACAATGCACCAAACAAGAGCAACCACATCAAAGGCTGCAACACTCCTGCAATCAGCGTTGTTGGGCGGCGACGCAATTGGATAAACAGTCGCGTCGTCAAAGCTGATACTTCTTGCCAAAAATCCGAAGCCCATAAACTTGACTGTGGACTTTCAGGTTGCAGGATCTGTTGGCTTTGTGGTTCTTGAGATATAGGTGGAAGCGAGGTTTGAGTCATATCGTTATCTGTACAGATGAGCCACAATATCTATCATAATCCACACATACAGTGCTTTATACCAAAGTACAAAATGGCTACGCCATTTTGTACTTTTAAAACTCTTACGGGGTTTGTTTTTTAATTCACAGAAGTGTAGCCACACTTCTGTGAATTGGGATTACGCTAAATTAAGACCCAAAATAAAAGTGGTGACGCTTCGCGTCACCACTTTTATTTTGGGGTAAACACAGAGATATTCGGCTTAAATTTGCTTTAGCTCGTTGGCTAACTTACCCACCATATCTTTAGCGCCACCAAATAACATCATCGTTTTTTGTTGATAGAACAGGTCATTTTCTACACCCGCAAAACCAGCACTCATACCGCGCTTAATTACGATCGCATTTTTGGCTTTATCCACTTCCAGAATTGGCATTCCATAAATGGGGCTAGCTTGATTAGTTCGCGCCGCAGGGTTAACCACATCATTCGCACCGATAATCAACACCACATCAGTATTTTCAAACTGGGTATTGATATCGTCCATGTCATAGAGTTGTGAATAAGGCACATTTGCCTCAGCTAGCAACACATTCATATGCCCAGGCATTCTACCTGCCACAGGATGAATCGCAAACTTCACTTCCACTCCTTTGCGTTCCAGCATATCTGACAACTCGCGAACGGAGTGTTGTGCTTGGGCAACTGCCATACCATAACCAGGGACGATTACCACTGATCGCGCATAGCCCAGCATCATCGCACATTCTTCGGGATCAATAGTTTTCACAGTTTTATTGCTATTGTCACCTGCATCACCTTCAGTGACTAGGGTTTCACCAAAGCCGCTAAACAAGACATTAGGCAGAGTGCGGTTCATGGCTTTACACATAATTTGGGTGAGGATTAAACCTGAAGCACCAACTAATGCACCAGAGATAATCAACACATTATTCATCACCACAAAACCTGCGGCACTAGCAGCAACTCCTGAGAGGGAGTTTAGCAATGAGATCACCACGGGCATATCGCCGCCACCAATGGGGATCACAAACAGTACTCCGACCAAAAGGGAAACTATATTAATGCCAATGAATCCCACAATATCAGCAGGATTAGCAATTAACATAGCTGCACCAAAGGCAAAGGTAACTAATAGCAGAATATTAATCGTTTGCTGATAGGCAAACCGAATCGGCGCACCTCTCATGATCCCCTGCAATTTGGCAAAGGCGACCATACTACCCGTAAAGGTAATATTACCGATGAGCACACTGGCGATAATTGAAAGATTATCGACTAGGGGCAAGGTGAGTCCATGACTAGTCACGCGCCAATATTCACCCACGGCAACTAACGAAGAAGCCAAACCACCCAAACCATTGAGTAAACCCACCATTTGTGGCATGTCGGTCATGGCAACCTTGTAAGCAATCAGAGAGCCGATCGCTGAGCCAATGGCGATCGCTACTAAAATCAAGCCATAACTCAATACTTGCTTGTCGAGCAATGTTGCCACGACTGCTAATAACATTGCTACAGCACCGAGCAAATTTCCCTTACGAGCAGTAGCAGGTGATCCCATTTGTTTGAGACCAATCATAAATAAGGAAGCTGCCAGCAAATAGGTAAGCTGAATTCCTGTTGGCACATAGCCTGAGATATTTTCGAGCATGATGCTTTACGCCTCTTTCTTCTTGAACATTTGCAACATGCGATCAGTAACTAGGAAGCCGCCAACAACATTAATTGTGGCGCAGACAACCGAGATTAGTCCCAAAATTACTGAAAAATTGGGATCAACATCGCTACCAGCCACAATCAAAGCGCCAATTACGGATATTCCTGAAATAGCATTGGAACCCGACATTAGTGGCGTATGTAATGTTGGTGGAACTTTGTTAATTACTTCAAATCCTGCAAAGGAAGCCAGTACAAAGACAAATAGAGCGCTAATTAATGATTCGTTCATGGTTAATTTTGTCGGCGTTAATTTTGTCGGCTTTGTGTGCCGACGCTGCAATTGGATGTGGACTAAAAAACAGATTTTTTGTGGCGCTGCTTCCACAAAAAAATCTGATTCTTTTAAACACTTACCGCTAGTTGAGAGAGGGCATCCTTAACTCGTTGATTGCGAATTTCACCAGCATGAGTGATACAGGTGCTGCTGATAATGTCATCATCAAAATCAAGTTGCAGTTCACCCTTCTTGATCAGGTGGTTGAGCAAATTGAGTAAATTCTTGGCGTATTTTTGAGAAGCATGGATCGGCATCGAAGCGGGAAGGTTAATTGGCGAAATAATTGTTACACCATGACAATTCACATCTTTGCCAGCGACTGTTCCTTCGCAGTTTCCGCCTTGCTCTCCAGCTAGATCAACAATGATCGAGCCACTCTTCATTTGGGCAATCATGGGATCAGTAACCATCACTGGTGCTTTGCGCCCAGGCACTTGAGCGGTGGTAATCACAATATCTGCATCCTTAATATGCTTAGCGAGGATCACTTGAGCATGTTGTTTAGCAGCTTCCGAAATCTCTTTCGCATAGCCCCCTGCCGCAGTGGTGTCTTCCTGCAAAGTCACATCAATAAATTTTGCGCCAAGACTCTGGACTTCCTCACGCACCGCAGGACGAATATCATAGGCTTCCACCTGTGCGCCCAGACGACGTGCTGTGGCGATCGCCTGAAGCCCTGCGACACCAGCACCCAACACAACTACTTTAGCAGGCGGGATCGTTCCTGCGGCGGTAGTCAGCATTGGCAAATATTTGGGCAAAGCTGCTGCTGCGATTAGTACAGCTTTATAACCAGCGATCGAAGCTTGTGAAGAGAGAGCGTCCATACTTTGGGCGCGACTACTGCGCGGGATCATCTCCATACTCATCGCTGTCACACCCTGATGTGCAAGACGGCGAATTAGTTCTGGCCTCCCCAAAGGATTGAGAAAACCGATGGTAATCTGTCCTTGTTTGAACATACTCACTTCCTCTTCGCGAGGAGCCCCGACCTTGAGCAAAATATCTGATTCATTAATCAGAGCACTCTTGTCAGTAATAATTTTGGCTCCCGCTTCCACATAGGTGGAGTCCGCAAAAAAGGACAATTCGCCAGCATGACTTTCGACTAATACTTCCAATCCACTTTTAGTTAAGCGGCTAACAACTTCAGGAATTAACGCTACTCTACGTTCACCAAATTCTATTTCCTTGATAACGCCTATCTTCATTCATGCACCTTATTCAATTATCTGCACTTACCTAAATTTGCGGTTTTGCAACCATCAATCAAGAGCAATTCATCACTGCTCTTATTCCACAAATCAAATAAGTATGAAGGCTGAATTATTTGTAGGATGTGCTAATTCAATGATGAACTGCAACGTAACACATCAATTAGTTATCAATTATGGATTACGCTATCGCTAACCCATCCTACATTTAATTTAACAACTTACTTAGGATTGCTGTATGTGTTACGTTCATTGTAAGAACCTAAATGTGACCTTTTGGTTAATTCTTCAGATAATCTTTAACTGTCTTAACAAAATCACCTCAGAAGTATTTACTTTCAATAACTTTTGCAAATAAGTTTAATGATTACGACCTACACACAACGCAAAAAAGCAAAAGCTTGGCTTAAAACCTATCGTGGTAAACGTCCAGTCTTTGCTTGTGTGTTAGGTTTTACGGAAACAGGACTAATTCCTAACATATCTGCCGCAGGAGCAACTCCTGAAGACCGTAAACATACCGCGATCGCCGATGCTGAGTTTCTCGCTACAGGTTTAAATATCAACTTCCCTTTACCACCCCTTGTCGCAGGCGCTTCCCCTGTCTTAATTTCCCGAGCCGTAGTTGCCACGCAAGAGTTACCACTTTTTATCTTTAATGCAGGCTTAGCGATCGCCCCGACAGTTGAAACCAAGGCGATCAACCTCGGCGGATTACCTGCAAAGTGTCTGAGTAAAGGTAAAGCTTTGCCCATTGAAACAGTGCTGCAATTATTTGTACAAGGCTTAGTGTGGGGAGAGAAGCTAGCGCAAGTGGGAGCCTATGTAATATTGAGTGAATGTGTAGTTGGCGGCACGACTACAGCTCTCGCCTTGCTGACTGCGTTAGGAATAGATGCTAAAGATAAAGTCAATAGCTCTCATCCCACCTGTAATCATGCTCAAAAGTGGGAAATTGTCCAAGCGGGATTACAACATCTGGAGCAACCAGCCACGCCTTTGGAAATAGTGGCAGCAGTGGGCGATCCCATGCAAATTGCAGTGGCAGGAATGGCAATCGCCGCTAGTCGTCATACAGGTGTATTACTGGCAGGTGGAACCCAAATGTTAGCCGTTTATGCTCTCGCAAGAGCGATCGCTAATGAGCAACATTTAGTCTGGAAACCTGAGATGATTGCGATCGGCACAACCCGATGGGTTGCTGAAGATCCCACAGGTCACACCGTTGATCTAGCTCTAGCAGTGCGTGATGTCCCCTTACTTGCCACCCAGCTCAGTTTTGCCAAATCTAAGTTTCCGCAGTTACGCGCCTATGAACAAGGCTTTGTTAAAGAAGGTGTTGGCGCAGGTGCGGCAGCGATCGCTGCTCATTTGTACCAAAATTGGACACAAGAGAAGTTGCTGAGTGCGATCGAAGCCCAGTTATAGCTGAGGTTCGATCCCCGCAGCTCGTAATTGCGCCATCAATTTTTCGGCTCTTTGCTTTTCCTGTTCAGCTCTTTGCTTTTCTTTTTCGGCTCTCTGCTTTTCCTGCTCGGCTCTTTGCTTTTCCTGCTCAGCAATTAACCGTTCTTGTTGCACGATTAACTTTTCTTGCTCAGAGGTTTCCCAGCCTGTTAACAGCAAATTGCCGTCAGCGTCCCACCAGCGCAGCCAAGGCAATTCCAAATTTTGGTAAACACCTTGCCAAATGCCAAGCTCCACGCCTAGCTCCTCAATGGGGAAATGCCCTCTCTCATTTGCAGGAACCAATTCAAAGTGGTTTGTCACATGGCGATATATTTCAATGCTGGATTTCTGCACCTCATAAATGCCATAAAAGGCAGGACGAATCACCTGCCCATAAATAAAAAATTTACCTGTCCAAGGCGTGCGATCGCGCTCTTCTTTGCCAGTACCAGAAACAAATTCTAAAATGATCAAAGGCGCAATAAATTCTTGCCACAGCACATAGGAGCGGCGAGATTGACCATCCAATGTCGGCGGCACATTCGGCACATAAAACCAATCAGGTGCTTCTGCACCCTTTTCAGGTGGTTCCGTCATCCGCCAATAAATGCCTGAATCTTGCCCGATCGCATATTGTCCATCGGGATGATATTTTTGTAAAATCGGCTCAATTGAATCGGTAAGCAGGATACTTTGGGGATGCTGTTGAAAATTTTTCACAAATGTACCATCAGATTCTGGTAACTGAGTGTGGTCGGGCAAGATGACAGGATCAGTAGATGGATCGACGGTGAAAGTCATGGCTTAGCCTAATCATATTAATGATGGTTATAATCATTACAGCAATTTTCAATCAAATAAACCCAAGAAATTTTCGTAAAAGTATTGCATACCGACGCTTTTGCAAAAATTATTGATTCAAGTTTATAGCCTTTATCAGGCTAGTGAAGTACAGGTTTGTTTCCCCGCCGAAGGCGGGGAAACAAACCCATGTACCTCGCTTGCTTGAAAAGCGCTATAAGTGCAAAGTGCTGTAAAAGTAGTGCATCAGGAGAGTAGATACATGGCAGCAATTACCGCCCGTGAATTAGAGATGCAAATGCCTGATACCAGTCAACTCTTGAGTGATGAGCCTGAGATGGAAAGTTCATTGCATTATATGCAGTTGTTATTACTTGTAACCTGCCTCGAATGGGCTTGGCAAGATCGTCATGACTTTTTTATTGGTGCAAACCTTACAATTTATTTTAGTCGTCAGCAACTAAAAAATCATGATTTTCGTGGGCCTGACTTTTTCTTAGTCAAAAACACCACTAGATCACCGCGCAAATCATGGGTAGTTTGGGAGGAGGATGGACGATATCCAGATCTGATTATTGAGCTTTTATCTGACTCAACTGCGGATAGCGATCGCACCCTAAAGCGGAATTTGTATGCAGAAAGGTTCCATACCCCTGAATACTTTTATTTCTCGCCTGACACCTTAGAGTTTGCTGGCTTTAGGTTAGATATTAATCGCTATCAGCCAATCACCCCTAGTCCTCAAGGTTGGCTATGGAGTGAAGTATTAGGAATGTTTCTAGGGATTCATGATGGCGAACTACGCTATTTCTCCCTAGAAGGAATTTTATTACCCACGCCTCAAGAGTCTGCACAAAGGGAAATTCAAAAAGCGCATCAGGAGCATGTCAAAGCCGAGCAGGAGCGTGCTATAGCTCAAGAGCAGCTGAAGCGAGCAGAGTTAGCTGAAGCGAAGTTACAAGAGTTACAAGAGAAAATGCGATCGCTTGGTATTGCTGACGAATAAGTAAAATAATAGGTAGCACTTCGCTCCGTTGATTATTTGGGAGTTATGGATAAAATAGAATCATAGATTTTCATCAATTGATGATAGTTAGCAGAACGGGTGTAGCTCTCTTGATAAGTTTTATAGGCATTGTTGCCCATAATTTGCATAGCTTCAGGATTTGTGCCACACCAATATAATTTTTCTGTCCAATCGTTAATGCGATCGCAAGAAATTAAAAAACCATTATGTTCTGGTGTAATTAGTTCAGATAGAGCACCCACATCTGAAGCTAATACAGGTTTACGACAAGCAAAAGCCTCAACCGCAACACGTCCAAAGGTCTCATAACATTGTGATGGGACTAGGATAGCAGTAGCAGAATACATAGCCATTGCTACCTGTGATGGAGTCAAATATCCCAGAAACTGTACATTTTTTAGCCCTGCTCTATCAACAAATTGCTGCAAATTTTGTCTTTCAGAACCATCACCGATAATCTTTAGTTGCCAATCTACCATATTCAATTCGGCCCATGCCTGCAGCAATGTAACGATACCTTTTTCGGCAGATAATCGTCCTACAAATAAGAAGTTAGGATTTTCAAACTGTGGCGATGGCAAAACTTCAACATTCTGTGGATTAATTACATTAGGATTCACATAAAGGCGATCGCTAGGAATTCCAATCTCTTTGAGCTTTTGAGCAGCAAAATGACTGGGGGTAATAAAGGCATCCACATCTTTTTCCCAAGTCCGTCGCCATCGATTGAATGTTATCATTCCCCAAACTGCTATAGAGGCAATAGACGAATCTCGATAGCAACCATAGCCAATGCCACGCCAAGGATTCTTGCCTACGCAAGCTTCACAAACTTTTCCATCTCTAAATAAATAGCTATTTAGGCAGCCTAACCGAAAGTTATGTAGATGTTGTACAGTTGGGATATTTAGCGATCGCGCAGCAGCATGGATCGAAGGGGAGAACAATGGAAAAAAATTCTGGACATGTACAAGATCGGGGTGTAGTTCTTGAAGTTGCGATCGCATCTGACGATACAATCGAAAATTCCAAGCAGTCTCTGCAAACAGTTTGAATTTATCGTATTTGGAATAAGTTTTGATGATGTCATTATGAACTTCAATCAAACTAACTTGATGACCATATTCCCGCAGTAGTTCAATATCTGACTTGACCGCAGCATCTTCGCCCCCCGCATATTGATAACGGTTATGAAACATTACTATGTGCAGTGGTTTAGACATAAAAGCGTACTAACCAAGAAAGTGATTTAACTGTGAATAATGGAAGCCCGATCAAAAAACCGTATTTATAAGTATGATAGTAAAACTGAGTCGGTAAATGATAGGGAGATTTATAGTTCCAGAATATTGATTGGAAGGTGCGATATTTTGTATTCTGGACATAGTTAGTAAAGTTATGAATGGGGTCTTTTTCTTCAACTAAAGTCACCTTTGCTTTACCTAAAATGTATACTTTAAAACCTACTCTAGTCGCCTTTAAAGTATACATTCCATCACCAGCATATTGTCGAAATTTATTAGCATCAGGAGTGCCAATCTGCTTAAATACTGATGCTGGTATCGCAACACAATAACCACTCAATCCATCTACTTTGACAACTTCATCCTCTAATGCTTTTACTCTTATTTTACCCTTAAACCCAGTTTCTACTAATAGTCCTGATTTTGCATCACAGCAAGCAGCCCCCGCAATTGAATTGGGATGTTCTTTTAGGAAATCTACTAATAGTTCTAGAGTGTTTAACTTAGTAAAACAATCATCATTTAACCAAATAAAATGTGTCGCTCCTTGTTGATGAGCGTATTCCATTCCTAATGCGATCGCACCTGTCCACCACAAATTTCCATCACCTTTAAGAATGGTGACTTCAGGGTAGTTTTCTGCAACTTCTTCAGATGTGTGATCACTAGAGCCATCATCGACAACGATTACATGATATTTCTGCAAATCGCCATTAGCTTTTAGGTTCTCTAGACAAGCTAAAGTTAGCAACTTGCGATTATGAACAGGAATAATAATATAAATGGGTTGCATGATTAAACTACGCGATGAACAATTTCTAAAAATCGTCTTCCATATGCCCTGACTCGTTCTTGGTTGTCTTGTCGCGCCAAAGCTTCTAATTGGGGGTTTACACCTGCTTCTAAAGTTGATAATGCTTGAGCGATTAATTCAGCAAGTTCTTCAGGATTACTCCGCCCAAAGAAATAAGAATTAGGAGGGTTTTGCTCAAGATGCACAGGAAAATCAGAGGCAATTAATGGTTTACCTAAACTCCGAGCATCCTCGATAACGGAACTCCATCCTTCAAACAAAGAAGGTTGAATTACGGCTAAACATCTTCGCATCAATTGAACTTGGTCGTTGCGAGGAATAGATCCTAAAATAATAAACTGCTGCTTTAGTTCTAGTCTTTCAATTTTTGCTAATAGTTGATTGAAATAATCATGATTTCGATAATCAGATAAAGTTCCTGTACATATGATGGTGGGATCAATATAGCGCTGTTTAAGAATTGCTAAAGCATCGATAATAACACCATGATCTTTATGTTTCCAAAACTGATTACTGACTAAAAAAAAGCGATCTGGTAGTTGATATTTTGCTTGCGTAACTTGTGGGTCTGGCTCATACCATTGAGGATCAACGAAACTAGCAAAATTCATTACCATTGTGCGATCACGTGCTTGAGGATAGCGATCGCTAAAATCAGCAATAGCCATCTCACTACTAAACACAATCACGGGCGCATTATCCACCATTCTTTGTAGCTCAGCATTACGAGAATCAATTTGCTTTTGCGAGAATAAATGGGGCAAATGACAATGTTGAAGATCAGCAACCCATGCTCCCCATTTATAAGCCGATCTTGCACCTAATAAATCTGGATATACAAAGTCATAGGAGCGCGGATTTAATATTTTTAATGGCACAAATGAGGCATGTTCTGCTAATAGTTTACAAGCTTTTAAATAAACATATTCTGCAGTATTACCTGCGTATACTTGAGACACCAAATCTTTGACTGGTTCCGCTAATCTTGCATTTCTTTTAAATAAAGCCAAACTTAGTTGGATATGTTCAGTTTCCTCTATTGGTAATTGCGCGATCGCCTTAATCAAATTTTGAATATATAACACCCCACCTAACCAAGTCGGATCATGCACCATATTCAAACAAATATGTAATTTATCTGGCGATTTATTCAGTGATTTATTGATCATCCGATAATTTCTCCTCGACACCATTGCATAAAAGACTCTAAACCCTTTTCTAGATCAACTTTTGGCTCAAAACTAAGCTGTTGGATTTTAGCGATATCTGCTTGCCAATTACAAGGAACTCCTGATGGTAGAATCCCATCAAATTCAATCTCTATTTCAGGATTTAGTCTCGCGGCAATTAATCTTACTAAATCTTCAATTTTAGTTTCTACACCAGTTGAAAGATTGAAAATATCTGCTTGCCTGCTACTACGTTCTGCTAAAACTAGCATTGCGGTAGCCACATCGATACCATGAATAAAATCTCGGCTTTCCTGTCCTGTTCCATATAGTTTAACCTTATTTTGGGTCAAGACTTTTTGGCAAATATCCCAAACCACTTGTCGTCGTAACCCCGCGCCATAGGCTGAAAAGATTCTTGCGATCGTGGTTGGCAGTTGATAAACTCGAAAAAACTCTAGACAAAGTTGTTCTCCCATCAATTTATGGAATCCATAGGGAGAAATGGGCGCAGTGTCTTGAGATTCAGAAATCGGAATAAAGCTGGGATTACCGTATACAGCAGCACTAGAGAGATAAATAAGATGACATTTAGGCACATATATCCGCAGTGTATCCAAAAGATGAAATGTCATCGCTACACTAGCCTGAAAGTCGGAAGCGGGAGCGCTTACCGAAAGCTCCACAGAAGCTCTACCTGCACAATGTATGCAAACATCTGGCTGTAATTTCTGGGTGATCGCGACTAGATCTGGTGAAGGCAGGATAAGTTGGAAATAGTGAGATAAGTCTTGTAGAGGTGCATTTTCGGGAGGACGAGTGCCGATACCTGCTACTAACCATCCTGCTTGACTAAACTGGCGAGCAATATACCGACCGAGAAAACCTGTAACACCTGTAATTAAGACTCTTTTCACTATCTATTCTGATCTTCCTTTCTATGGTTTAGTCGCGACAAAGGAGTAAAGACGACCAGCGGTGTGATCGCGCCAAGTATGAATATTACTAACTAATTTAATAAAATTTGATTGATTACTTAACCAACTAGCTAATTGCGAACCTACATATTTCTTAAGCTTATTAGCAATATTTTGTTGATACCGCGATCGCGTAATTGGTGCATAGTTAATCACAGTTTGATAATGTCCATAACTAGCTTGTAACTTCAACCCTGCCTGTAAAATAGCATCATTATACTGTTTCAGCAAAAAAGCATTTTCACCACCATATAGTTGATGTAATGGATGGCTTTGCAAAAAGTACTCTAGGTCTTGAGGCTGGGAAATAACATGTTCTCTAGTAGCAATAAATAATCCTTTTGGGCGCAACACTCTTGCTGCTTCCTGACAAAGTTTAGATAAATTTTCAGCGTGATGTAAGACTTGACGACCATACACAATATCAAAAATATTATCATCAAATGGAAGTGACTCACCAAAACTTTGGATAACTTTAATATCAAGGTTAGATTCCTTAGCTAATTTTGCGATCGCTCCTGCACCAACAATATCACTGGGGTTTGGTTCTAAAGCCGTCACTCGACAACCTGCGATCGCAAAAGCATAACTAGATATGCCATTCCCTGCGCCTAAATCGAGAACATCTCCTTTCATCCAGTCATTGGCAATGTCAAAAACAGCCTGCCACTCCTCGCTGCTTACAAATCGCTGAGACGCTTCCAGCACAGAGTCATCATAGTAACAAGCCCTTACTAAATCTTGGCGATCAGGTTGGTATTTTAGCCATTGCACTGCTTCTTCCCAAGTCAATTGCTTATCGCTCATCTTCTGGAATCTCCCTAATTACTCTCGCTGGATTACCCGCAACTATTGTCCATGCTGGTACATCTTTAGTCACAACCGAGCCAGCCCCAACAATTGCGCCTTCACCAATCGTAACTCCTTTGAGGATTATAGCCCTAGCACCAATCCATACTCCTGTACATATTTTGATTGGTTCACTATTGGTTGTAGTCCAGTCATGTTTCTTTTGTTTCCAATCTGCTAAATCTTTTTTTCTGACACTGTATTTGGTGCTGTGGTTATCACTGTCAGCTAATATACATTCATAAGATATAAGTACATCGTTACCTATAATAATCAATTTTACACAATCAATAACTGTTCCACCTCCTATATAAGTATTATCACCAATAGTTAATAAACTTGCATCAGTTTCAGTAACTAAATTACCTTCAATCAAACAATCTTTCCCTATTTTAATAACACTATTCTTAGCTCTCTTGTCTATAAAACCTGGCAATTCTGTACCTTCTCCAATAGAGTCTAGCATTTTAAATGAAGCTCTACTTTTGCTAAAGAAGTATTTTTTTAAATATTTTTTAAGTAGATTTTGTAATTGCACTTTCTTAAGTCAGCTCTAATTTTTATAACAAATAAACCATTTCCCTATTGAAATATCATCACTCCAAAAAGAATCAATTACATATACCTGTGGATAGGATAAGTAAAATTTGCTCAGCCACCAATCTACAGAGTTATTGTGAAAGCTTTGCAATGTTTTCATCCATCCTTCGTCTTTGCTACTTCTTGATACTGGCAACATATGAAAAGATGATATTTCTGTAACTCTATGAGATTCAGAAATAAATTTTGAAATACCATCATTGGTGAAATGTTCTAAAGAACCTATCGAGTAGGAATACTTAAAAAAATTATCAGAATGATTTATGCTTGTAGCATCACCAATTTTAAGGTGACTATTCAGAATACCTCGCTCTATAGCTTTACTGATCAGCAAATCCGAGATATCAATTCCATAAACTTCTATATTTGGTAATTTAGAAATTATTTCCATGGTTTTGCCTGTACCGCAGGCAATATCTAAAACTCTGCCCTGACAATTTGCCATAAGAAACTGGATTTCATTCCAAACATTTCCTTCCCCCCATGTATCGAGAATTTTTGCCATCTCATCATTCCAATAAATTTCTAAGTCTTGATGTTCAGAGATTAGACCTGTAGAAAGAGAAGTACTTGAAAGCTTTAGAGACTTTTTTAAAGAAGACAAATAATTCCACAAAATAGGAGGACATAGATTTTTGACAATACCTTTCATTTAAACAGTTACCTCACGAAAAACGATAAATATATAGCACATTCAAAAACTTTTGTGTAAACAATATGCTGTACATGATACTAAATATGTTTATGGAAAATAATTTTTATATAATTGCGATATAAATTCATGATTTTTTGAATAACTCTTTCTATTAAACTTGCGGATATAGTAGAACTTTTTAAATAAGAGAACACTATATCCATAGTTTTTTGCTCCAATTGGATACTATTAGGTATAGATAATATTTTATTTTGATGTATTTCGCTATTAAAATTTGACGATACATCGCAATGAGTTCCACTACCATCAAAACCTATATTTCTAACAAGGGAATTCTTAGGGTATAAGGTTAATCCATTTAAAGTAAATGTACTTAAGTACCAACGAATTGCCCAAGAATCAATTTTTTTATTTACTTGCGCCTTCAGCATATCAAAATATTGATAAGAGTTGTTTAGATTGAATTTATATCTTAACTTTTTGTTGTTTTTTAAGTCTGCATATCCTAATGCATCTGGATCGAAATAAATCCAAGCTCGTTGCCAAGTTGCCCATCCCCATGATGTCGTGAAGGGAAGGCATACTACATCAGATCTGATTTGTTCTAAGTCAACAGGAAACATATATCCTGAAACCTGCATAAATCTAGATTCGTTAGCATACAAATCCAATGCTGTATTCATATACTCAAGAAAATAGGTTGAAAGAATTAGATCATCTTCAATAACTATCACTTTGCCATAGCGATCGCATATTTCTGTAACACCGCTAATCACTGAGTTAGCTAGGCCAATATTCTTTTCTCTTTCAATAATATGGACGGTTCCACACCACTGATTACTTTTAACAATTTGTCTGACTTGCTCTACACACACTCTATCTTCTGGCTTTTTTATACCATCACAATAGATGAATAATTCGCTATCTTGAGCACCGATATTTTGCGATAGAGACTCTAATGATCGCTGGGTATGTTCAGGCCGCTTATAGGCAAAAAAAACTATGGGTGCTTTCGACATGGCTAGATCTCAATTTTACTATGTGACATAACAAGGATTTAAATTTCATTTATGTGTTGAATTTAGTAGAGGTAAGAACTTCTCCTTCTTGATTAATAACAATATAATTAAACTTCCCTTCCCATAACATCATGCTTACAAAAAGATCGCGATTATTCCACACTAAATCCTGAAAAGGATTCTGCCATTTAGAATGGTACTGATGGAAGAAATAGTCGGTTCCTAAATCTCTTCTTTCGCTAGGTTTCCATTCCATAAAAATTAAAGTATTTCCTAGTACTTGAGTATGCCACTTATGATGGTTAGGGATTTTTGTAAAGTTAAACATCGTATCTGAGATTTTTGATGGGGTCTCTATATAGCCTCGTTTACCGATCCTCATTAACTCTTCACATGCTTGAATAGGATCTTCTACATGCTCTAACACATGAGAACAATACACAAAATCAAATTCTTTGTCTGCAAAAGGAGTTGATTCTAAATTACATACAGTAAATGGTCGCTCATCACGCTTAAGCTCCTCATTTCTATGCGTTGTTTCACCTTCATAGAAGTCTGCAATGTGAGTAGCTAGAGGGAAGGGATAGCCACCACTACCAATATCTAAGACTTTATCTCCTTCTTTAATTTGAAAGTCTATGTACTGATTTTGGTAAAAATAGCGTCCCTCTTGAAGCCCTTTACCTTGTTTAAGGAGTTTAATGTCTAAATGAAAAACATTTTGCCAGTAAATACCGATCCTGCGTTTAATTTTATCTATCATCAACCTAACTTTTGTTAAATAATTTTTCTTTGATATTAGCGATCGCTAGTTTGGGTGAAGTAAACAATAGCTTAAAATTACGTTTTATAAAGCGTAATTTTTGCTTAAAGAAATTAATAGCCTCAATTCTCTTGGCATAGTTTGAATAGACTGGATAATTAATAATAGAGTTGATAGGGTTAGTGATGTTTATATAGCTTTTGACTTGGTGAGGATCTTCATAAAACGAGTTTTCAGCTTTTATAATTCCTGTAAATTTAGCTAAGTGCCACAAATCATCTATCTCTTTATTCCAGCCTCGATATGTGTGAGTTACTTCTTCAAAACCATACTTAGCAAACAGTTGATTGATAGATTTATGGGTAAATATTGAGTAATGACCAGAGTTCATCCATTGACGAGATAGGTCTGAGCGATTTTTGTAATAAGTGGGAATAGCAGTAAATACATAGCCATCAGGTTTTAGTATTTTTTGAATACCACGCATTACCTGATCTAAATCTGCAAAATGCTCAAAGGCATGGTTGCTAAATACCAAATCAACTTTATCAGCAATTTCCATATTTTCATCTAGGATAGTGTTTTGAACAGACTTTAAGCCCAGACAATTAGTGGCATAGTCGTGTAGATATTTGTCGGGTTCAACACCATATATCTGCCAACCCAAGTCTTGCTCAAAAATTTTTAATACTCCACCATGCCCAGCACCAATATCAAATACTTTGCCTAGTTCTGTAAGAGATGAATTAGTGATCGCATATTTAATTTTATCCAAGTAATACCATCTAGCAAAATCAATATAGTGTTTACCACCTTCTAAAAAATAAGATTTAGGTATCGTATTACTATGGTACTTAGAGTCTAGATAAAATTGGTTTAAACTTTCTTTAGATGGTCGTGGATTTTGATGGACAAATCCACATTGAGAGCAGATTTTCCATGAACTTTTTGATACTCCTTCGTAGAGACTGCCATAGTTATATATGTGTTCATCCTTATGATTAATCTTTAAATTTTCAAAGTTATTTTGATTCTGGCAAAGAGGACAAGGAATCAGTTGTAGGTTACTCATTTTTTTGATTAATAACTTAGTTGAGGACAAATTTCTTAAAGACCCGACTATAGGTTTTTATATATTCAGATAAATTATTATTGATAGGATTTTTTAATTCAACTTTCTGATAGCTCCCACCAAATAGACTGTTAGTAAATTCTAATTCTAAAACAAGGCGATCACCTTGTTTTAATGGCTTACCTTTATGAAAACACAGAGTATCTCCCGCTATTATAGTACCTCTGGGAGCTATAACCTCACAGATCTTCTCCTTAGGGTAAAACTGATAAATCTGTTCATCGACTATTCTAGAATAGCCAAGTTGTAGAAGCTCTGTAGGTTTTCCTCCAATTTGATGAGAACCTACAATATAACAATGGGGACCATTATCATCCGTCACATCGGTTAAATAGATAAAAAATTTTAACCATTTAATTCTATCCATATCAAAATGGTACATTTGGGCGGAGTCATTACAAGCTGTTTTTGAAAGATCTGTACTCCACCACATTGCAACAATATCTATGATTGGTTGAGTCCCCAAATAAGCTTGAGCGATCGCTAGTAGAGACAGATCTGCCATTAAATCTTGAATATCTGGATTAGCAATTAAATCTTCTTCTTGTAACCAGTAAGTAACAGCAAGAGGGTTTTGGCGATTATAAATCGATACTTTTAAGGATGAGTCTACAGCCCCTGGCACTGGTCATCTAAAACGTGATCGACGTATTCCCGCCTTTTTTATCGGCTTGAAATGGACGTTTCAGCACCTATCCCTCATTAGCTGACCAGTGCCCAGCCCCTCTCAGGTCACATTCCTTAGTTAAGGCAAAGGAGAGAAGCTTGTCGCATATATCTGGGGGTAAGAGTTGATCAAAAATATAATATCCATTTTTTTTGATCACTTCAACAATCTGACTTATTTTTTGATTATCTAGATGACCTAAAGCCCCATTGATATCAGTAAGCGTATAAGGAGATCGATATAATTTTAACAACCAAGATAGAAAGGCGTTAGAGTAGCCATTAGTAAATGTATAAAGTTCTATCAAGCTGATATATGATTTGGGAGGAGTTATACCTGTATTTAGATAAATCAATAGACCTTTAAGTATAGAGATTATATTCGTTAAAGTCTTGAGAAACTTGAGAGACTTGAGATATTGTTTAACCGTTCTGTTCTTTTTGATAACTACCATAACTAATCCTTCACTAAATTCAGCAACTTTTGTCTTAGGCTATTTGATTTCACAAAAGGTGGATAATGCCTATAAAGAGCTTCAAGCAAGCGTTTAATTTCTTCCTTTATGTAAATAGACTCCTGTTCATAGGATATACATTCATCGTCCAATTGCACTAAATCGAGAACTGTATTTTGACCTTGAGAAACTAAGGAATTGATCTGTTCTTTGTCTTTTAGAAATTTAGCTCTATTTTGACATTCCTTAACTCTTTGATGGTAGTTTAGCCTTGTTTTATAAGCTGGTGATAATTTAGCTCTAACTTTAGTATAAATTTTTTGAGCGATCGCTAGTGGAGATTTTAGTTGTTCCCTCTTACTTTGAGAGTAGAATTCTTGATATCTAAAGCTTTCAGATATATGAAAACCACAACGCTCTAATTTTAAAACATGCCAACGGTAGCCATCTCTTACTCTTTTAAAACTCCATCCATCTGTCAATGCTTCATCTATTTTGGAGAAAAATTCAGCTTGGCTATTTGCGACATAATGTAATTCAGGAGGATAAAAGACCAATGAAGGTGCGTAAGTAACTACAGGAATTCCCAAAAAGCTCATTTCTTCGCCAGCACTCGACCAAGCATTGAGAAACAAATCAGTATATTCAGCTAGGTCATAAAGTGAAATATTATCTGTTGGATAGTTGGCTCTAACATTGCTAGGTAAATTTTGCAATAAATTCTTTACGGCTAAAGCATGAGCCGACTGCACAGAGTCTCTCCGATTAGGAAATTCCCTTGGATGTACGCGGACAACTATAAATAAGTCTGGGCGGATTTTGGCAAAATTAATTAATGATTTAATCCAATCAATCTGCGTGGGGAAGACTAAATTATGTTCATCAACCATTGCCCCTACTGTTTCAGCTGCAAATATTTCATCATAGCTACTCATCGTTACAACAAGAAGTTTTTGATGCTGTTGAATCCCAAAATAATCCCTTATATCTATGGGTTTTCCTTTTCTAGGTAACGAGTACACTAGAAAATGTTGACCGTTTAAGAGACTCAAAAAATGATCTGTGACTTTCTTAAGAAGGTGCTTAGGGCAAGGGTGTTTTTGATAAGTTAACCAATGATTTTTGAGTTCTTGATAAAATGAGAAAGTGGGATTTTTACCAACTATAAGAGTTTCGAGCCTATTTGAGAGATTAGATCCAGCATGGAGAAAATAAGTTAGTATATTTTGATTTTTAGCTAACTCCATACATACTTGATTAACAGAGTACATCGAGTTATACGTAATTATTCGATCAGGCTGTTCTTTTTTTAAAATAGAGCGACAAGCAAAGAACGAAGCTAGAGTATTTTCTAGGGATATCAGATAACTTGACCATTCATCAGTTGAAAAATTTAAGTTGGATTTTTTATATTTTAATAAGATCTCATAAAGAGCTAGTCTTCCAATGTTTATTTGATCTATAGATAAATCCAAAAAGTTTTCTTTGGTAACGTTACTAACAATTGATGAAATCAAATTTGTATCTTCTAAAGTGAGTTGATCCTTTAAGTCATATCCTTTAAAATCAAAATATTTTTGGATAACTTTTTTATTCGTATTACATTCTATACAAATATTTTGCTTCTCTTTGATTGAAGCTTCTGGTGGTAAGCCTAAAGCACTCATACAAATACAATAGCTACTAAACAGTTCACCACAAGTTACATAAACAATCTCATGCCCGCCCTGTTGTAATGCCTCAGCGACAAGAGCTTCAGGAAATGCATGAACCCAAACTGCTGTGTGGGGTGCTAGAAAGATAATTTTAAGATTTTTTTTCATTTTTAATTGTTTGCTCTGGAAACTACTGAGACATTATTTGAAACTCTTTATTTTGAGAAACAAGAAAGTCATAGGTTCCTTCATCTACTACAGTCCCATTTTTGATGAGATAAAGCCGATCACAGTTCTTTACAGTACTTAAGCGATGGGCAATCATAATCATAGTTTTATGACCACTCATGGCTTCTAAAGCCTGCATAAACTCTCGCTCAGTGGTATTGTCTAGTGCGGCAGTTGCCTCGTCCATGATGATTATCTCTGGATTATGATATAAAGCCCTTGCAATACCAATGCGCTGACGCTGACCACCCGATAGACGAATTCCATGCTCGCCCACTAGGGTGTCTAGCAGTTCTGGCAAGCTATTTACTAACTCTTCTAACTGAGCTGCTTTAAGCGCAGCCCATACTTGTTCTTCTTTAATTTCGTCAGCGACCAAACCAAAGGCGATATTATTACGAATAGTGTCGTCGGAAAGATAGATGCTTTGAGGAATATACCCAATTTTTTGCTGCCAACTTTCAAGATTAGTAAGAATATTTTTACCATCAACAAGGATTTCACCTTGGCTGGGCGTTAGTAAACCTAAAAGAACATCAATAAGTGTAGTTTTACCTGATCCTGATGCCCCGACAAAGGCAATAGACTGTCCTTTGGGAATTGAGAGAGAAATACCTAATAATGATGGTTTTGCGGCATTAGGGTATTGGTAATGGATATCTTTTAGTTCAACTAACTTCTCAAACTTAGTTGGTGATGGTTGAATTGATGAAGATCTTTGAACTAATTTTGGTGAATTAATTGATGTTGAATTGATTGATGCCGATACGTTCTCTAAACAATGGAGATCATGATAAACTAGCTCAGCGGCATTTTGAGAATAGCGAATAGTCGTAATTGTTGCGACAATCCGTTTAGCAGAAGGCATCAGGCGCAAAGAGGCGATCGCAAATAAAGACAGCATTGGCAAAATCGACTGAATTTGTCTACCTTGAATTAAGCTAAAGATGACAATTAACAATACAGATGAAATCAACATTGTATCTATAAATAGGTTAGGTAATTGAGTTGCTAATCCCACAATTAGATTAGCTTTACCAAAGGCTTGTGTGCTTTTTGTAAAAGCCTTTAGAAAAAACATTTCTCTACCCAATACTTTAGTTTCTTTAATGCCCCCTAAGCCTTGATTGACCCATTTAATCATTTGACCACTTTGCTCTTGGCGAACTAGTCCTTGCCCATTCATTTGTTTGCGGATGGTTTTATTTAGCCAAAATATCGATACACATAAAAATATGGCAGCGATCGCAGATGATAATGGTTCTGCGATCAGAAGTAAAACTGTGATACAGACCATTACCATCATTTCTGTAATTAAAATCAGCATTGGTACTAGTACCCCTGAAAAAATCAATGGGACTTCAGAGTTAACATTGCGAACTAAATCTGCTGAATTACGTTGAAGATGAAATGTATAAGAACTATTTAAATATAATTTTAAGAGGCGTGCAGAAAGAGATACTTGTTTTTCGTAGAGAAAGTGGTATTGCCAATAGGTGAGTATGGCAAGATAGGTATTTTTGAAGAGATAAATACCTAAAAGAATCAGGCTTATCCATAACAAAAATAGCTGATGAGAACTTGCCCCTAATTGTGTATAAAGCCAACCTAATATTTTTTGCTGTTCAATAATTTCAGGATTTCCTAATAAGGCGACAAAAGGCGGAATCAATCCAACTCCCAATGTTTCTAATCCTGCCCCCACCAGCATAAGCAAGAAAATTATAACAATCTGCCACTTCTCTTGGTAATTAAATATGTAAAGTAACTTATGGAGTAATTTATTCATATTAAATCTTGATCTAGTAGATAATTGCCCCTCTCACAAGACAAAAAAGATTAAAGCTTTGGTGACTGAGTTTAAAGTAATTATTAGGTGTCTTCACAGTCAATAGTATCTTTACAAATAGTTTATCCACTAATGTTGACTAGACTAAAATTTATGTTTTTTGAGAACAAGATAAGCACTACATAGTACTGCCCATCTTATTTCTTTGTTCCGAATCTAAATGGATGAGTCTCTAACTACATCAAGTGTTGTACAGTGCAATCCTCCAAGCATGGTGTAACAATGACGCATACGAACTGGTATTACTGTGAACTTTTTGGATTCTAGTAATTTGATCATCTCAGTCTGCTGATCATGCACAAGCACAGTCTGTGGATCAATTGACATGACATTCAAACCAGCCCAAGGTGAACTAATGTGATTAAGATGTGAGGTTACTCCCATTGCCAATAGTTCTTTATAAACTGGAAGACGAACAGATTGATGAAATTCAATTTCAGTCTTGGGAACTGGCGCAACCTCAGTAAAATATAACTTATCCCAACCTTCAAATATTTCTGGATAAGTTTTCTGACTTACCCTCGCACCATTTAGTAACACAGTATTAGAGCAAAGGGGGAGTATTGTGGAATCAAGATGCGAAGAGCGATAGGCATGAGTTACATGCACTTGATAATCAGAGCCAAGAATATTTTTCAGCCATTGAACAGCCTTACGATTTCCTGTACTTGAAACTAAGAATAAAACATCTCTCCCTAGCCTAATAATATTAGCCGCATCAAAAATAATTTCATCTTCATCAAGGTAATGGAAAGTTTCATTCAATCCATGACTCAAACGCTGGTGGAGATTGTCCTCTACAGTTTCCAGATCGCTTCGAGGTCGCTGAACCTCGTGAATATACTCATCTTTCAATCTTGGTAAAGGTGCTGATATCCACTTGAATCCTTCTTCAAAGAAATTTTGATAGAGCAGGTCATGAAAAGCATAGGATTCAAACAAACGAAACTTTGACGATGGCGCACTAACAATTAAGGAGTCCCCAAAGACAATGTGGATATCCCTCACGTTGTATATATCAAAACCAGAAGCACTCCAATTAGGAGTCTGAAAAGAAGATGAACTCTCTGACCAGTTTGGGCGAAGGACATCCACTCCTGCTTGTCGAAAAATGTTACATAAACCTTCTAAATCTTCAGCCACTTCGTCTAAATACCATTGAGGATAGGCTTTTCTTGCTAGTGAAATTGCACTTTCCAAAATATCAGGAGATGAATTAATGATCTCAATCCCTGGGCTAAAACCGTCAATAGTTCCAACAACAACTGTTTTTAGGGTATCCCACTCATTATGAGAATTAAGCTTCATGGATTATTCTCCCTTCTTATTTTTTTACACCAAAGAACGTATATCTGAACTCACTACCTTCTTCTCTAAATGAGGAATCATAGTAGTCTATATACACCGGTTCAAACAAACAAAACTTTTCTCTCATCTCATCTTTGTCTTTAATAAAATTAAGAAAAAGGTCATAATTTAGTCGTTCTGTTTGTAGTTTAATATGCCATAAACCATCCCCGACATACTCTCCATGATTGCGATAGTAATTAGACCAACCATTCATTGAGACATAAATTTTTGCTCCAGTTTTCATATTATGGTAGAGGCACTTAATTGCTTTTTCAAAGTCAGAGTTTGATAAGAAATCCAGAGTTTGTATTGATATTACAACATCAAAATTGCCTTGAAAAAAGATATTTTCTTCACTAGGTTTAGGATCAATCACCATAAATTGATTTGCCACATGAGGCATGATTGATTGAGCTTTCTTGATATCATTTGATGCAATATCTACACCATGACAGTTAAATCCTAGTTTGTCAAAGTAGTTCAATGCTCCACCTTGACCGCAACCAAAGTCTAGTAATTTCTCATGATTTGAGCCGTCAATTCCATAATCAAATTTTAGGATTCGTCCGTAAAATCTAAATATAAAGCTTTCTACATTTGGGGCATCATAGGTATTAGACCAATACTTTGAGTTGGCATTTAAATAATTAGACATTTTATTTGATTCCTTACCTACTTAAAAGAAATAGAAATGATTTATCGCTATCCAACATTTACTCAATCATAGTCCATGACATTGGCATTTCATGCTCAATATCAACTACACATTTTTTACCAATTACACTACTATAGTGCTTTGGGGAAAGACCATCAGCAGGACGAATAACACGTATATTTTCTTCTGTAAATAATTCTCCTTTTTTAATGGGACGAATGACATAAATTGAAGGACGTTCCCTCAGCGAAGCATATTCAGTAGAGAGTGAACCATAACAAATATCGCCTAAACTTTGCCAAACTAGCTCAGTTCCCTTAACCAGTTCATAGAGTTCTGAAGGCTCAATCGAAAAGGATGAATCTACACCACCTTCAGAACGTGCGATCGTGAAATGCTTTTCTATCAACACTGCTCCATGGGCTGTAGAGGCTAAAGCCGCGTATGGCAAGATTGTGTGATCAGACAAACCAACTTCGCACTCATAGCGTTGCCGCATATCATTGATAGTCAAGATATTTGCGTCTTTTTCTATTGATGGGTAGGCACTTGTACATTTAAGTAGAACAAACTGATCGCAACCATTGTCTCGAATTATGGCAACTGCTTCATCAATTTCTTGGACTGTAGCCATGCCAGTAGATAATAGTATTGGCTTATTAGAACGGGCAACCTGCTCAATTAATGGAATATGAATAAGCTCAAAAGAAGAGATCTTAATTGCATCTACTCCTATCGAGATTAGAAATTCCAATGACTTGTGATCAAATGCTGTACTTATACAAGATAATCCTTCACTACGTGCTATTTCAAAAATAGGTTCATGCCACTCCCAAGGCGTATGTGCTTCTGCATATAAATCCCACAGGCGGCGACCATGCCAAATACTTGTAGGATCTTCAATAAAAAATTCTGGTCGACTGCTATCAATAGTTAATGTATCAGGTGTATAAGTTTGGAGTTTAATAGCATCAGCACCACTAGCTGCAGCGGCACGAACAATTGCGATCGCCTTATTCAAGTCCCTATTATGATTGCCTGACATCTCTGCGACAATCATAGGCCGTAACCCCGATCCTATAATCTTATTACCTATATTAATAGCTACTTTTCCCATTTGTTTTTGTTTTTGCCATATTTTCAACTTTAAAATAACCAGTTTTATCTCAGGATATTGATTGCATCATGATAGATACACGACTTGCTCCTAGATGATCAAATATAGACTGAGAAATAAATCTATTCGCAATCTGTTCATATTTAGTACAAATATCAATCAAAGCATCTGCTATAAGTTCTGAACTAACTTGTACATGATGTCCAAGTTCAATAATTGCTGACTTCTCTACTAGTTGATTTACCATTAAAGATTGGTTCTCACTGGTTACAGTCACTACACAGGGCTTTCGCATTGTCAGTGCTTCTACCATAGAGTTCCCACCCGCAGTAAGAAATATATCTGTCCTACGAAGAAAATAGTCTAGGCTGCTAGGAGCAAGATGGACTTTTACATTATCAAGCTCCCTAGCAGCATGTATGACCATATCAGCCTTTGGATTTACCTGACCTACAACCACATCAACGATCCCGAAGCATTCTTGATATCGTTTATGGTTTCTCAAGAAATAAATTGCCTTTAATGCTTTAGTTGTTTCATCTGTCGGATCGCTCCCCCCATAGGAAATAAGTATCCGCTTTGGATTTGCTAACGATATAGATGGCTCTTGAATAAACGCATATTCTGAATCAACAAGGGTGTACTTTGAACCTACTAATTCGTAGAAATCATTTTTATTTCCATTCATTTCTTTAGAAAAGGAAATGTTGGTATCACTAAGTAGCAAATCAGCATAGTGACGACGATTTCGGAAGTCGTCGATCGCTAATATTTTATGACCAGCTTGAGAAATAGTTTTTTCCCATAACTCACTCAGTTGATAACTGTCAACAATTACCCAAGATACATAACTAGGATAATGCCCGATAATAGATAGAGTGGTTTCGGCATCCCATAACTCTTGGCTTTGAGGATCACTATAGTTGTAGATAATTTCAGGCTGATTAAGGAACGCTACATTAAAATCCTTGACTAATTTCTCTACGTTTTTATCACAAAAAGATCTACAGATCAGTTGCACAACAAATCCATCTAAATGTAGTTGTTTCGCCAAGGTTAGACACCGCCGTAGGTGTCCCATACCAACATCAGGGTTGGCATCAACTCTAATTGCTATATTGCCTAACTTTGTTAATCTATGAGAGATCGGGTGTGAATAAATTTTGGTTGTCATTATGCTCATAATTTGTGAAATCCCAAAATAAAAGCTTTGGGTGTGAGATAAATAAAAATATTATTTAGTCTGAAGTCAAATAAATTTAAATTTGTGAATGTTTCTGCTCAATGTGTTGATTAATCTCTATCCACGCAGGATTCTGTGATAGTAGCTCAAGACAATCCTCCAATGAGAATTCTGGCTTAAGAGGATATAAATTTTCAATTATTTTCTTAATCAATTCAAAGTCTTCTAATGTATCCACTGTCCATCGATGGGTAATGTGATTTTCAACATAGTTAACTTGACCCAAATTATATCTATTAGATTGACTATAAATAAAAGGTGTAACATGCTCCCTATTTGGCTGAAAAATTGTTTGATAAAATGCTTCGTTTAAGGCTTGAAAAGCAAATATCTCAGTATCCATGCCGCGAGGATAAGTTCTTTCTAAGCAGTTAGAAACATAGTCATATTTAGGGTACTCATCCAAATATAACTGAATTACTTGATCGATTACTTGAGGATCAATTATGGGGCAATCTGAAGTAACTCGAACTACTGCATCAGCTTGATGAGCAATCGCTGCTCCATGATAACGAGCTAAAACATCATCTTCAGAGCCACGATAGCTAGTAATAGATAGGCGATCGCATAGGTCAATAATTGGTTGATCAGTATCATTGATGGTAGTCGCTACGACAATTTGATCAGCTAATTTAACTCGTTTTAATCGCTCAATTTGATATTCGAGCAAAGGCTTTCCCAATACTTGCTTCATTACTTTGGCAGGCAGACGAGTAGAGGTCATTCTTGCTTGATTTATAATTACAACTTTCATCAAATCATCAGCTTTAAAATACTAATTTTTAGGGGCTGGCCAGAAATCTGGATTTATGATCTCTTCTAAACTAAAGGGGCAAATCTCAGGAAAGTTCTCGTCAGGTAAATCAGTTTCCGCGATCGCTAAATCTCTCGCTTCAGACCAACTTTCCGACAACGCTTCATCAAGACGAGATTTTAACCCAGGGTTACGACGCAGCAGCTTATCGATTGATGTGCGCTGCACGCGGATTGTGGCCCGCCAACTGTTAGAACGCCGCCAGTGCTGCACTTGCCATTTGAGCAGATGCGCCACTAATTGCATCAGCCTTGACTCTAACTGATCGTAGTGACGATTACCCAAATCTGTTAACTCCTCAATTAGGTGAGATAAATCTAAGCGATCAAACTGCTCCTGACGCAGTAAATCTGATTGTTGATGCGCCCAACTATAAAAGTCAGCTTCATACAATTTGTCACTCATGTTGACTCTCCATTAAGTCAAAATCTCTCGTAAATTTTCAGCCACACGACTTTGATTTTCTTTGCTCAATCCATAATACAAAGGAATACTAATAGCGCTGGCATAGTATGTCTCTGATTTAGGAAATTCGCCCCACTTAAATCCAATGCTTTGGTAATAAGGCTGAGTATGAACTGGAATATAGTGCAAATTTACACCAATACCAGCTTGACGCAACTCTTCAAATACTTGTCGATGAGTTTTACTAATTTTATCAAGATGTAAGCCAATTACATATAAATGCCAACTAGATTCGGTGTCAGGATGTTGATAGGGTAAAGTAATCGACAAATCTTTTAGTAAATGATTGTATCGTTGTGCTAAGAACTGCCTTTTAGCAATAAACTCATCCAAACGTTGCATCTGACTTAGGCCCAAAGCCGCTTGGATATCAGTCATACGATAATTAAAGCCTAGCTCTAGCTGTTGGTAGTACCAAATACCATGAGATTCTCCTTGCATTAAATCAGGATTGCGAGTGATGCCATGCGATCGCAACCGCACTAATTTTTCATATAGATCCTCGCGATTAGTTAGTACCATGCCCCCTTCACCTGTAGTGATAATCTTCACAGGATGAAAGCTAAATACAGCTAAATCTGAATATTTACAACAGCCGATCGCTTTGCCTTGATACTTACCACCGATCGCATGGGAGGCATCTTCTAGTACATGAAATCCATATTTCTGTGATAGAGTCGCGATTTTCTCCATATCACAGGATTGTCCCGCAAAATGCACAGGTACTAAAACTTTAGGTAAACATCCTTGCTGCTCAGCCCCATTTAACTTCTGCGTCAATTCGTCAATACTCAAGTTATAGGTAAGCGGATCAATATCCACAAAATCAACCTTAGCGCCGCAGTATAAGCCGCAGTTTGCTGAAGCGACAAAAGTATTTGGCGAAGTCCAAAGATAGTCCTGCTCACTTAAACCCAAAGCTAAACAAGCAATATGTAAAGCAGCTGTAGCACTAGAAACTGCGATCGCATACTTAACTCCACAATAGTCAGCAACGGTCTGCTCAAAACGTTCAATAGTTTTGCCTTGAGTTAACCAATCAGAATGCAATATCTCTACTACTGCATCAATATCTTGTTGGTTAATATCTTGTCTACCGTAAGGGATATAAGAGTTCATACTGCAAAATTCTGATCGACATGGGCTTTAATCAATTTCCTCAATTCATCAACAGTCAAAAATTGCTTATTTTGACCAGAATTATAGCTAAAGCCAGCCTCAACCATTTTGGCACCACTCTCACAATAGCGATCGATCAGATCACCATTCACTGGCAAGATCGCATAGTACTCACCACAATCAACTGTTGTAAAAGCATCTGAAGTCGTAATCATTTCTTCATGCACTTTTTCACCTGCCCGAATTCCCACAATGAGCTGCTCACAATCAGGAGCGATCGCAGTTGCCACATCAGTAATTCGATAAGACGGAATCCGAGGCACAAAAATCTCACCTCCCCAAGCATTCTCAATCGCCCACATCACCATGTTTACTCCTTCTTCTAAAGTAATATTAAAGCGAGTCATCTGCGGATCAGTAATTGGCAGAACTCCTTCATGGCGCTTTTGTAAGAAAAAGGGAATAACGGAACCCCGTGAACCCATAACATTTCCATAGCGCACCACGCTCAAGCGCAGATCTCGCGATCCTTTGATGTTGTTAGCTGCAACGAATAACTTGTCTGAGCATAACTTTGTCGCCCCATAAAGATTAATTGGAGCTGCCGCCTTATCAGTTGATAGGGCTACAACTCTCTTTACACCACTATCCAAAGCGGCTTCAATGACATTTTCTGATCCTAAAACATTTGTACGAATAAACTCGATCGGGTTGTACTCTGCTGTAGGCACTTGTTTCAAAGCAGCTGCATGAACTACGATATCGATCCCTTCACAGGCACGAGTTAGCCGACGCACATCACGAATATCGCCAATAAAATAACGTAATCCTGAATGTTTGGCCTCTGAAAATTGTTGAGACATTTCAAACTGTTTTAATTCATCTCGTGAATAAATGACTAGACGCTGAATATTAGGGAACTTTTGGAGAGTCAGTTCTACAAACTTTTTACCAAAAGAACCAGTACCACCAGTTACCAAAATCGAGCTTTTTTCACCAATTTGCATGAGTTTCTAAAATTTTGTGGACACTAGCATAAACTACACTACATTGTTCTGAAATAGGATCTAAGACTATGTTTGAGGATGTTAGGCGGAACTCTAAACCATCAGCAATTCTCATTATGAAACCGATTTTGGTGTTTCCAGCGCCGAAGGCGCTGGAAACACCAAAATCGGTTTTTTGAAAGCCCGCC
>Ga0172373_10001541_pt1 | contig 37284 bp, 36 predicted proteins | sample Lak10m_2_FD_114546 | JGI IMG/M metagenome (GOLD analysis project Ga0172373, IMG submission 114546) | Freshwater microbial communities from Kabuno Bay, South-Kivu, Congo - kab_092012_10m | ecosystem: Environmental > Aquatic > Freshwater > Lake | place: Democratic Republic of the Congo... | reverse complement strand
CGTACCGTTTTTTCTTCATTCCAGCACGGCACCACCATAGCTACGGTAGGGGTTTTGCTTGATGCGGGGCGTTCGCGCATCATGACCGCAGGTCGTGATAAGAAAGTCACGAGCAAAAAGGCCTGGAAGTAAATGGCCGCGAAGAGAAATGGATAGATTACTATCTCGAGGAAATCCATGGCCCTAGATAAGGCCTAAGTATAGCAAATGTAGCGCCTTTTTGGGAGCGTGATTAACGGATGGTCGCGCCGTACGTTTGTGTGGTTATGTCCTCTAGTTTTTTATGGAGCGCATCAATTTCAGCGCTTTCAAGCGTGCGCGCAAGTGAACGGTAGGTAACGCGGTATGCGTACGAGAGCTTGTCTGCCCCGAATTTTGCATCGTTTTCATATTTATCAAGCAGTGCCACCTCTTCAACCAGATCTCCTGCAGTTTCGCGCACTAAATCAAAGTATTCGTTTGGTACAAAGGTTTTAGAAACAATGAACGAAATGTCACGCACAATAGGAGGGAACTTCGATACCTCTTTAAACTCGGTACCAAGCGTGAGTTGTTTTTTTACGCGTTCATCATCTGACCACAGAAGCCGGATGTCCGGGAGCTTCATGGAAAGAATAGCAAGCCGCTCAAGACCAAAGCCAAAGGCCCAGCCGTTGTAGCCTTCAATGCCCATTTTAGAAAGCACGGATGGTTTCACCATGCCAGCGCCAAGAATTTCCACCCAGTCACCGTTTACCTTCACCTCAATTTGCGTCGAGGGGTCGGTGTACGGAAAATTGTCTTCCAAAAAACGGTACTCAATGTCTTTTCCAAATACCGTTTCAACCACATCAGAAAGCACGCGCTTTAGTTCATCAAGCGGGAGCGTGCCTTCAGAGTTTGGAATGAGTTTCCACCCATCAATTTGGTGGAACACATTCATATGCCTGCGGTCTATTTCGTCCTTGCGGTACACCTTTCCAAAACACAGTGCACCTACGTGTTCGCCTTTTGCTGCGCGCGCCCTTACCGTCTCATCATGGAAATAGTAGTACCAGGAGACGGTGTTGTGTGTGCGTAAAATGTGATTTTCGTCCGCGTAGTAGGTGTCAGAAGGAGAGCGTGCCACGTGGTTTTCGGGGAAATCAAAGAGGTCAAATGTGACGGAGGTAGGAACAATTTCCGGAATCTCAATACCGTCAAGTCCGGCAAGAGAAGGAACTTTTTTCACTCTCTCCACAATCTCGTTCAAAGGACTCCCCGCGGTGCGGGAGAGATCAGGCATGGAGAGGTAACGCTTCATACGCGCAGCCTCAATGTCCGTACGCTTCTCGAGCTCCTCTCGGAGCCGTAGCTCATTTCCGCGGTCAATAGTGATGTCCATAAAGCCCAGTGTAGGCAATAAATGGCGTATGTACAAGTTATGGCAGGCATGGAGACATGTCCGCGTCGTGGTATAATGGAGCTAACAAACCATGGCAGGAAAAGCAGACAAAGAACCGAAAAAGGCGGCATCCAAAGCGTATGACGCCTCTTCCATTTCCGTACTTGAAGGGTTAGACCCGGTGCGTAAGCGACCGGGCATGTATATCGGTACCACCGGTCCTGATGGTCTGCATCACTTGGTGTGGGAAATATTTGACAACTCGCGCGACGAAGCGATGGGTGGATTTGCCGATGACATTGAAGTTGCACTTCTTCCAGGAAACTATGTCCGTGTTGCCGATAACGGTCGTGGTATTCCGGTGAACATTCACCCAAAGACGAAAATTTCTGCGCTTGAAATGGTGATGACTCAGCTTCATGCCGGCGGAAAATTCGGCGGTGAAGAATCCGGATATAAAGTGTCTGGTGGTTTGCACGGCGTGGGTGCGTCGGTGGTGAACGCGCTTTCAACGCACGCGAAGGTGGTTGTGCATAAAGACGGAGGCCTACATACCCAGGAATACAAAATCGGTAAGCCTCAAGGAAAAGTGAAACAGATAGGTAAGACGAAGAAGAACGGAACGGTCACCTACTTCCGTCCAGATGAAACGATCTTTACGGGCGGTATTGAGATGAATTTCGATAAGATCGTCTCTCACCTGCGCCAGCAGGCATATCTCGTAAAAGGAACACGTATCACCGTTATTGATGCGAGGGAGTCTACTGAAGCAGGAATGGACGAGGAAGCACACTTCCTTCGAGAATTGAAGCTTGAAGTGCCTTCCATGACCTTCTACTTTGAAGGAGGTTTGCGTTCACTCATTGGTTTTTATAACCAGCATCAGACGGTGGTGCATAAAAACGTGTTCTACGTTGATACCGAGAAAGACAATGTGGCTGTTGAGATTGCATTGCAGTATGTGGACGACCTCACGCCACGCCTGCTTGCGTTTGCAAACAATATCTACAACCCAGAGCACGGCACGCATGTGACCGGATTTAAGACTGCACTTACACGCTCGTTGAATGCGTACGGCAGGAAAGCCGGTATCATTAAAGAAAGTGAAGAAAACTTCACTGGTGAAGATGCGCTTGAAGGCATCACAGCCGTCATCTCTATAAAGATGCCGGAAATCCAGTTTGAAGGCCAAACGAAAGCAAAACTTGGTTCTGTTGAAGCACAAAGCGCAACCGGGTCTGTGTTTGGAGATGCGTTCGGAGCCTTCCTTGAGGAAAATCCCGATGATGCAAAAGCAATTGTAAACAAAGTCTTGCTCGCGCTTAAGGCACGCAAAGCGGCAAAGGCCGCAAAAGATTCCGTGCTTCGCAAAGGCGCGCTTGAAGGGATGACGCTTCCGGGAAAACTAGCGGACTGTCAGACAAAGGATGCGAGCGAATCTGAACTCTTTATTGTAGAGGGAGACTCTGCAGGAGGAACCGCAAAGACCGGGCGTGACCGGAGGACTCAGGCCATTCTTCCGCTTCGTGGAAAGATTTTGAATATTGAGCGTGCACGTTTGGATAAAATGCTTGCGTCAGAACAGATAAAGAATTTGGTTATCGCGATGGGTACGGCGATTGGAGATGTGTTTGATATCGGAAAATTGCGCTATCACAAAATCATCATCGCCACTGATGCAGACGTGGACGGCGCACACATACGCACACTTCTCCTGACCCTTCTCTATCGTCATTTCCGTCCCATTATTGATGGCGGGTTTGTGTATATCGCACAGCCACCGCTCTATAAAATTAAGCGCGGGAAAGAAGTGCTCTATGCATATTCTGACGAAGAGAAGTTCAAGCTTCTTGGAAAAGACGCTGAAATAGCAGATCCGGCAGGGGAGACTGAAGAGTCAGAAGACACGGGTGAGGAAGAGGAAAATCCAAAAGCAAAGAAAACGAACAAGGCATCGATCCAGCGCTACAAAGGGTTGGGAGAAATGAACGCATCGGAACTGTGGGAAACCACCATGGATCCGGCCCGCCGGATTTTGAAACGCGTGACGGTAGAAGACGCCACAGACGCAGATCGTATCTTCGATATCCTCATGGGTACAGATGTTGCTTCTCGGAAATCATTTATCCAATCAAACGCAAAACTAGCGAACTTGGACGTATAAAGAAAATCCCCATCGCATGATGCGACGGGGACTTGGGATGTGACGGACAGGAATTCCGTTACTGGGTTTGTTCCGTGGGCGCTGGCTCTTCGGAGAAGAGCACTCGCTCACTGCATCCTGAAAGGAAAAGTGCGATCACCAGGAGAAGCGCCGGTGCCGTATAGACAAGCGGCATATGCTTCTTTGTGTAACGCGTTATGTACATATAACCTCCCTCAAACGTTTTTCGCCGCGCGCGTGAGGTGGCGAAGGTCGTAGCATACGATATGTGTATGGTAAATCAAAATGCAAAAGGTCCTGCGCGCAAGCGCAGGACCTTCTCTGGCTTTTGGTGTCCTTAGTTACTTTTTGACGGCACACAAAACCCGTTCGTGTAAGGGAGTGCCCGCTCCTCATCACAGGTAGGTGGTGGCCGTGTGGCCACATTAACAGTGAAAAGTATGAGTGCGGAAATCCCGATGATCCAGCAGAGCGTATAATCAGTTCGTTTTGACACGTGTCCCTCCAGAAATGGTGACGGGTGCACCTTAGCACACAAAACGCCCCGCAGGAAACTGCGGGGCGTTTTGTGGCGAGGCTTTTAATCCTCCCAGCGTTCTATGTCCAAATCTTCAGACGCTTCGTTATTGCGCTCGTTTATTTCAGTAATTCGATTCTGTGAATCAACTATTACCGTAACTTCTCCATCGTTCTCGTGGGTACCGCGAGGGAAACACATCGTGCCAATAGTTGACTGGCCAGGCGCAAGTGATGCTTGTCCTGCATATTCATAAAAGTCGGAAGGAGACGCTGCAGTTTCTATAGAGAATGCCCATGGCCCTGATACGTTCGTGCCACCGTTCGTAACGGTGAAGCGTACGCCACCATAGCGCGCACCTTCCGGAACACGAGAAGAAGACACGAGTGAGTTCTGTGCGCCGGTGGTGCAGTACCCAACGTCCGTGATGTTCACGGTAAGGTCAGAAAGGCCCGAATATACAGGAGTGGAAGGGCGGGGATTAATAACCGGACGAACTGGTGTTGAGGTTGCAACAGGAGTTTCTTCTGGCTCTTCTTCAACTACTTCTTCCTCTTCAGATTCTTCTTCTACCGTCTCGCGGTCCGGTTCTTCAAGAATGAAAAGGTTTGAGACGTACGCACCAGCGCCAGCAAGGCCAGAAAGTGCGCCTGGTACAAAGCGGGACGCGTAAATAGCAATCGCAATACCAAGAACGGCAACCAGAATAAACCCAATAATCGCCACGCTTTGTTTCGCGGGGTTTTTAGTTTCAGATGCGTGTGCGCCGTGCTCGTTTGACATGGGAATATATTAAACATACAGCACACTTTTGTCAAGCCCACCATGTCTTGCTTCTCGTTCGTGCTAATTATTGAACGGCCGTGCTAATAATCAGCACACACGAGTGGCGCATGGTGTCGGACACGGTGTGAGGAAATAAACCAGAACGAGAGAAGATACCAGGGTATACTAGAGGGAATGATTGGAGCCTTGTACCGCGCTATAGCGCGCATTATGACAAAGCGTTGGAATTTTCTCGGCGCATTTTTGCTCGTGTTTTTCATCACGCTTTCAGCGCTTGTGGCACTTGGCATCGCGCCACGCGAACTTATGTTGAGCGAGAGGAGAGAAAGTACTCCTCGCGAAGAGCCGAGAAGTACCAGCACCCCCGTTCGCCAAAACATTGATACGCTGTTTGAGGCGGGAGAAGGGGAGTCGCCGGTGGGTATTGAAATTCCTTCTGTAGGGGTGAAGGCAAATGTGGTGAACCCCACGAGCACAGATATCCGGACACTCGACGAAGCACTGCTTAGTGGTGCGGTGCGCTATCCCACGTCCGCAAAGCTTGGAGAAGAAGGGAATGTGCTTTTATTTGGTCATTCCAGCTACCTTCCGATAGTGCAGAATCAATCATTTAAAGCCTTTAATGAAATTTCAAAGCTTGAGCCTGGCGCACCTATTGTGGTGTATAGCGAAGGCAGGCGGTATGTGTACGCGGTTGAAACCGTGCGCGAAGCGGATGTAGAAAATGACGCCATACCGCTTTCTCGTGACGGCTCCATGTTGACTTTGGTTACCTGCAATTCTTTCGGGGATACGTCAGATCGGTTTATTGTGACGGCGTCTTTGGTGTCCGTTGCTACCGCTTCCCGGGGAGAGTAGGGCGTATTCTAGGGCTTTTTGAGCACTTGACAAAGTACTGTATTTACTATACAGTATATAAGTCTTCAATCAGCTCAAAACGGAGGAATCCATGAGCATGACTAAAGGACTGATCGCTCTTTCTACGCTTCTTCTCGGCGCTTGCGGTGGCGGGTGCTCCTCGACTCCGGCGAAATCTGCGCCGGCTGTGCAGTGGAAGCTGCACGCGCAGGACGTCCTCATCCCAGCATCGAAAGACAACTTCTGCCGCAAGGGAGAAGAGGTCGTAGGTGCGGACGGTTTCAAAACCGTCTGCAAGGGGCAGGTCGAAAAAGAGACCTGCACGAACCGCAGGACTGGAGAAGTGCGTGAAGGCTCCTGCGCGTCCTTGGGACTCTAGCAGGCGCCCACGAGCGACAACGACCCCCGGCTACGAACGTAGCTGGGGGTTTTATATTTGACAAAATGTATAGTTCTGGTATTATACTTTCACCCTAATTCACTCAAACAAAAGGAGAAATCCATGTCTCAAGAGAAGAAAAAGGGAGGGTTTGGCAGTGCGGTTATCGTGATTCTGATTCTCCTGGTTGTTGTCGGAGGACCCTTGGGCGCCGTCTACTATTTCCGGGTCCAAGATAGCGAAAAACAAACCGCAGCCTTGGTTACGGAAGAGGTATCCGCCACCCCGGCGCCGGAAGAAGTTCTTGCAGAACAGCCGGCTTCAACTCCGGTACCAGAGGCGCCCGCGGTCGTTCCGGCTTCTGCCCCTGCGCAAGCAGTGGAAGCAGCTTCGCCAGCGATACCGGTTCCTGCTCCGGCGCCTGCGGAAACGCGGGAAGAGCTGGAGGGTAAGCCGGGTGGATTGCCGGCTTGCTCAAAAGGCGAAGCGGTTCAGTGCCTTGCCTACAACGGCTGGAAGATCGAGGTTGTTGGCCTTTCGGCCGGCGACATCGAACTCATCTCGTTTGCAAGACAGCTCCACGATCTCAAGGTCGGGTCTGACGGGAACCTGAAGGAAACGACAGGCACCATCACGTTCGACACAAAAGAGGTTTTGTGGAGCATCGAACCGCTCTAGTCTTGTTCCAAAAACCATTGCCCCGGGGACCCATGTCCCCGGGGTAGTTGCTTACTTGACATTATATTTTTAATGTGGTAACATGGTAACAACTATGGATTTATCCGTAGACGGGTGGAGCAGGAGCTCCATACACACAATTAAATTACTTATATCTATGATTACCAAAAACATCGCAACGTTCGTGCTTAGCCTCGCCGTTTTCTCGGGGGTTGTTGCTATTGCGCCACATACTGCGCGTGCTGACGGCTCTGACTGGTATGACACGACGTCGTACTACAACAGCTACGATGTGTATGCGCCTTCATATGGTAGCGATTGGTATGATAGTTCGTCATACTACAACTCCTACGATGTGTACTCCCCGTCCTACGGTTCTGATTGGTACGATTCTAGCTCGTACTACAATTCCTACGACGTGTACGAACCGTACTACAGTGATTGGTATGACACGACTTCGTACTACAACAGCTACGATGTCTATGAGCCCTACTACAGCGACTGGTATGACTCTACCTCTTACTACAATTCTTACGATGTCTACGAACCGTACTACAACGATTACGCGTACTGGAACGATGAGCCGTACTACAACCAGCCCTACGGTGATTACATCTACGAGGAATACTACGTGGACTACGTTACGGACTATGACTACTGGTATGACACTCCTCGCTACAATCCTCCGCACTATGACCCTCCCCGTCGTGACTACGACCGTCCGAACTGCGTGATTTCAGTTTCTGATGAAACTCCAGAAGAAGGCGATTCAATTACTATTACCTGGGACACCTGGGACACCGATCACGCAACCCTTACAGGGTTTGGTGAAGTGGATGAAGATGGTGGTAGCGAACGCATCCGCGTCTCAAACGACCGCACCTTCACGCTCCGCGTTGAAGGCCCAGGAGGCTCTGATTCCTGCTCAATAGACATTGAAGTTGAAGAGGACCGTGACCGTGATCGCGACCGTAGCCCATGGTGCGAACTTGATGCGTCCGACACTTCTATAGAAGAAGGTGAGAGCACCACGCTTGAATGGGATACTCGTGGTGATGTGCGCGATGCACGCATCAATCAGGGTATTGGTTCAGTAGATGAAGATGGTGGCACCAAACGTGTTCGTCCTACTCGCGACACTACGTACCGCCTCACCGTTGAAGATCGCGATGGCGATGAGTATGACTGCGATGTAACCGTGCGTGTTGATGAGGACGATTCAATTCCGCCTCCTCCTGATGTACCGCTCGTGTACCTCTCCCAGCTTCCATACACCGGTGCTGGAGACACCATGATGTACTGGATGCTTGTAATTGTGGGTTCTGGCCTTGCAGGATATGCACTTTTCTTCCGCGCCGTACCGTTTGCGTACGCACGGGTAAAAGCGCTCCGCTCTGGTCTTGAAACTTCTGAAACTGAAGCAGAAGGCACTCCGGAAGAAATTCCAACAGCAGTGACTCGTCAGGATGTGCGCGCGTTTGTGTCAGCGCTTGCTGATACTGATGCGGCGTCTGCGCGCGAATTCGCACGAAATAGTGGCGCAGTTCTCTTTGCAGAAACCGCCGTCATTCTTGATGACGTCGTACGCGCTCGTGCGTCTGGTACTCCTGCAGATCCCGTAGTTACTGAAATGACGAAGGGCTGGGATTCATCGAAATTTGCAGCGCTCATTGAAGCGTTTGCAGATGCGAAAGACGAGACCGCAGTAGAAAAGGCACTTGCGTAATACAAACCGCATACGTGCACGCACCGCGCGCCCCGAAGGGGCGCGCGGTGGTATTATGGAAGGCAATGATTGAAGGCGGGTTAGCACTTAGTCCTGTTGGCATCACACTGTATTTTCTTGGAGTTACACTCTGGAGCGCGGTGGTGGCTTACGTGATTATATTTGGCAATCAAGGCGCAAAAGAGAGCGGGGAACACGCACACCACGCGCAAACCGCACCTGCGCACCATACCGCGCACGAAGTCCCTGTTGAGCCTACGCGCGCAAAGCCATTTCGTGGATTTTCTCCATACGAAGGTTTTAAATCGTATGCCCAAGGAGAGACTGTTACGGTGGAAGATATCGTGAAGGGTATTTTGAGAGAGTCCCAAGCCGCGCCGTCCTCACTTCCTTATATGCCTGCGCCTGTCGAGGACATGAAGCTTTCCTCAATAGCAAAAACATCTCCTCCAGAGGTGAATGTGTTTCTTGAGCTTATTGCACACCAGGAGCGTGACAGTGCCCAGGATTTTCTTCGTGACAGAGAAGAAAAGGGAGAGACGGATGCGTTTTTCATGTCAGCGCAGGATGCGGTAGATGCGCTTATTACGGCGCGTACCGAAGGCAGTGTAAGTGATGTGCGTACGCGAGAGATCTTCGCAAGCACTGATACTGAAAAACTGCATACATTACGCGATGCCCTTGCCACCGGAAAAGGTGGAAAAAACTCCGCAAAATTAGCGCTCACCCGTGCGCTCTCTGCACTTTCCTAAAGCGCCTTTATGTTATCGAGCGCAAGCGAAAGCTCGTTATTGCGGTTGCTTATCGTGGCTTTCACGAGCACGCATTTTCCTGGCATAAGGAGTGCGCCGTGCTCTTTGTAGAGCTTGGGAAACATCACTCCTTCAATGGTTTCCGTGCGATCTTCAAATTTTACAAACGCCATTTTCTCTCCACTCTTAGTGAGAATGGTACGTACGTCAGAGACAAGAAGAGGAAGAATAATAGAAAGTCCTGGGCGTGGATTTTCTCTAATATTTTTTATGGTTACTGAAGCTTTTGCGCTCACCGCCCCATGCGCATCAAGCGGGTGTCCAGAAACATAAATACCAAGCAGCTCTCGTTCCCATTCAAGCTTTTCAGAAAGTGACGCATCACTTTCCGCCTTTGGAAGGGAGAGCACTGGCGCGTTCATAAGTCCGCCAAAGAGTGAGTCTTGGGACGCTTCTTTAGTTGCATCGCGGTGGAAGGAAAGCATAGTTTCAATATGCAGGAGAAGCCCGCGGCGCCCCCCATATTCTTTTGCAAGCGCATCGAGCGCACCGCATTTTATAAGTGACTCCAGAGATTTTCGGTTTAAGTTTTTTGAATCTACACGAGAAAGGAAGTCAGAGAGTGAGGTAAACGCCCCTGCTCGCTCACGCTCAAAAATTATCGCTTCTGAAATTCCTTCGCCAAAGTTTTTAATTGAAGAAAGCCCAAATCGGATAGAGTGTGGCGCACCATTCTCTAGAACAACAGTGAACGTGGCGCGACTTTCATTAATGTCAGGAGGGAGTACTGGAATGTTCAAGCGGTCAGCTTCAGCAACGAGAATGGCAATTGAGTCAGTGTCCCCGGAGTCAGCAGTGAGAAGTGCCGCCATGTATTCCACCGGATAGTTGGCTTTCATGTAGGCGGTTTGGTACGCCACTTTTCCATAGCAGGCCGCGTGCGAGTTGTGCACCACAACATCGTTCGCAACAAAATTCTGAAGTTTCGGTACGGTTAGGTCATAGGTCATTTCTTCACCATCAGGAGTGATGTCGCGTATCTCATCCCAGAAGATATCGCTCGTTGCGTGGCTCGTGAGGAGTTTGGATCTTAGTGCGACGGCAGTTCGAGCAAGCATATCGCGCGTGTATCCGCGTTTACGCGCATCAAAGGAGAATAGGCGAGGAGCAAGTCCTGTGCGTTTCGAGAGTTCTCGAATGGTTACCCCAGCACGCAGGGCTTCTTCTCGTATGGTTGCAAGTATTTCTGCAGGAATCGTGTCGCTGGTTCCTCGACCAAGAGCATTGGTCCTTCGTGTTGAGGTGCGGGCAAGTGAAATGAGGAGCGACCGCTTCATGCCGAGCATGTGCGGACCAATGGCCTGGTCAAGTCGATTAAGATTTTCTGCCCCGGTCACTACGACCGTATACCCAGGGCGCATGGTGCCACGATAGCGGAACCGCTTCGTGTGTATTGTTGAGATAATGGAGAAACGCAGCAATAGATGCTGCACATCGTGCGCAAGTTGTTTAGAACTTGTTGCGTAAAAGGCCTGCTGATTCTTCAGACTAACGGTTCCATCTCCCTGCCACATTTTTCCTACAAGAACCGCAAGAGACGGGGTGTCCCATCCGAACACCGTATCTGGTATAGATTTTTTAACAGCGGTCTTTCCAAGAATGTCGAGCTCTCGGGCCCACACCCAGATGCCATGTTCTTTGGCTCTGTGTTCTCGGCCTACATACGCGCTAATCGCACGCTTTGATCGATTAAGTGAAACTCGAGTGTTACTGAAACGAAGTGCTGCGTGAGAAAAGTCAGAGATTTCGTTTTCTTGAGTTGAGTAGAAGTAGATTCCGTGAGGATGACAGAGGTTTCCTTCAGACAGAAGATATCCGAGAACGGTTGCTTCGTATTCGGGTACGGAGCGTGCGGACTCTGGTTCGGGGAGACTTCGGGGAACAGCGATGCGTGTACCAGGGGAGAGATCCTCCAGGTTTTTCCAGCCGTTAAAACTCAACAGGGGATGATTTCCTGTGGCGCGGATGACACGACCTGAGCGTGTAGTTAATTTAAAAACAGGCTTCACTCCATTTTCTCGTACCCACTTCGCCGCAGAACGAACGAATGAACCGTTCTCTTCTAGTGAAGCCACAGATACGGTATCTCGTGTTTGGGCGAGTGACGCGATTGTTTTTTGTAAGCCTGACACTGGGTCGTAGATACGCGTATCTCCGGTCAAACACTTATTGAATCCGTATGCAGCAAAAGGTTCGATGAGCTTCCATATAGCCTCAGCTTTTTCTCGTCGCAACTTTCCAAACTCAACCATACCGGTGATGAGTTTTTCTTTCTGTGCCTCCATTTCTTCAGGAATTTTCTTTCCCATTGCTTTACGAAGCGTATCTGCTTCAAGCCAGGAATATCCACCCAGTTTTATGGCAGTCAAAAGCACGTCATCTTGGTACACCAGAAGTCCGTACGAGAAATCCAAGTATTCCTGCATGCGTGGATCCATGTAGGTGATAAGGCGCGGGTTCTTTTTACGCTCAATGTACTGCGGAATAGTTTCCATGGGCCCAGGACGGTACAGTGCCACCATCGCATTAATGTCATGAATGGTGGTGGGTTGAAGTTCTTTCAAATATCTGGTCATACCTGAACCGTTGAGCTGGAACGTGCCTTCTGTTTCCCCGCGTGCGAGCATGGCAAACGTTTTCGGGTCATCAAGCGGGACAGTTTCAACATCAATCGCGATGCCGCGCGTTTCTTGTACGCGCTCCACAGCATCAGAAAGAATGGCTAGGTTTTTAATACCCAGGAAGTCGAATTTCAAAAGCCCAATGTCTTCCACCGAGTGCATGTCGTACTGAGTGATGAGCTTACCTTCACCCTTCGGGTCATACTGCACCGGAGTCCATTCACTAAGTGGTGAGGACGCAATAACCACACCTGCCGCATGTACGCCAGTGTGGCGCGCACACCCTTCAATGCGCTTTGCAAGATCAATAATCTCGCGCACATCATCATCCTGACGATATAGTTTGCGCAAATCTTCTTCGAGCTCCATTGCGCGTTCTATGGTCATTGGGAAGCCTTGGCTTCCCATAGGAATGAGTTTGGCAATGCGATCTCCAGTGCCGTAGGAGTGCCCGAGTGCACGTGCCACGTCGCGCACCGCTGCGCGCGCCATCATTGTTCCAAACGTACCAATTTGCGCGACCTTATCTTCACCGTATTTTTTCTTTGCATACGCAATCATTTCATCGCGTCTATTGTCGGCGAAGTCCATGTCGATGTCGGGTGCTTTCGGGCGCTCAGGGTTTAAAAAGCGCTCAAAGGGAAGTTTGTAGGAAAGCGGGTCTACGGTTGTAATCCCGGTCAGGTATGACACCAGAGAGCCCGCGGCAGAGCCGCGGGTGGTTGCTAGTATGCCTTCTTTTTTTGCGTGTTGTAGAAGGTCAGATACTGCAAGAAAGTACGGTGCAAATCCCTTATCAATAATCACCTCAAGCTCGTACTCAATACGCTGAACTACGTCCGGCGTGCGTTCCATACCTCGTGTGGCGATTCCTGCGTACGCGCGTTCGCGCAGCATATCTGCGTGCGTTTTCCCAGGGTCTGTGGGAACGAACGGGAACGTCCACTTTCCTAAGTCAAACGAGACAGTACAGCGCTCCGCAATTTCTCCGGACGCATCCACTGCGTCAGGATTGTCTTTAAACCATGTGCGCATACGCTCTTCGCTTACAAATGAGAAGTCTTCCGTTTCGTTTTGCCCGCTTTGCCCGCCGTGACTGATCCGACGCATCACTTCGCACGCCTCACTGTCTTTGGGGGAAAGATAGTACACGTCATGCTGTGCCACGGTGCGCACCCCTGCTTCCTCGGCAATGGTTTGAAGTTCTTTCATGCGCGCTTGATGCCCGTCTGCCTTGGGGTGGTGCGAAAGTTCTATGAAAAAATGCTCGGGGCCATAGATACTTTTCCACTCGGCCACTGCGGCGCGCGCACCGTTTCCGTCTCCGTCTTTTAAAAGCTGTACGGCATCTCCGGCAAAGGAGGGAAGCAGTGCAATTATTCCTTCTTTGCACTCTTCTAAAAGTTCACGATCTACGCGAGGACGCTCAAAGAACCCTTCAGTAAAAGAAAGCGTAACGAGCTTCAGTAAGTTTTGGTACCCTTTTTGATTTTCTGCCAAAAGCACAATACGCGAACGCTTTGCATCAAGCACGCTGTCTTTTAAAAAACGCGAGCGCGGTGCCACATAGCTGTCTACGCCAATGATGGGCTTCACGCCTTTTTTTGTGGCGTATTTATAAAACTCTATTGCCGCATGTAGATTTCCTTCATCTGTTATGGCAAGTGCGGGCATCTCGAGTTTTTTTGCGGTGTCCACCAGTTCTTCCACCTTCGGGAGCGCGCGAAGGAAGGAGTAGTGGGAGTGAGTGTGGAGGTGGACGAATCTACCCATATACAGAGACAGGATACCAAGTAGATCTTGAGAGCGCACCTAACAGTGGTATTATCTTGGCATAGCACTAATGTCGCAGGGCATGTCAATAGAAAATTCAGGAGAGCGTAGGGATGTCCGTTCGCCAGAACAGGTTGCGCGAGATTCCTTCGAGGCTCCAAGTGAAATCAGGCGCTTGGATGCGCAGATTGCCGAAATTATCCAAATGTCTTCAGAAGATCAAGAAGGACGCATTGCTCTTCTGGAGAAAGAAATCAAAGAACTGCATGACATGGCAAACGAAGCTTCTCGTGGCCATGGCGGTCTTTTTGGTACGGAAACAGGCGTCAAACTACAAGACCTGAGAGAAAGATTTAATGTACTCAAGAAGCAGTTTTACGATTCAGAGTACTATAAGAACCTTATAGCGGAGGGAAAAGGTGACTAATATTTCTCTCTTTACGATTGGAGTGGATGAAGCTGGTCGCGGACCCCTTGCAGGACCTGTTGCCGTTGGTGTAGTTATGGCACCAGAAGGCTATGACTTTCTTGGTGTTTTTCCGTACCTTAATGACTCCAAGAAGCTTTCAGAGAAAAAGAGAGAAGCGATATTTGAAGAGCTTGTGCGTCGGCAGAAGGCAGGAGAACTGTCCTTTTGTGTGAAATCAGTATCCGCTCAGGCAATTGACCGGAGTGGAATTGTAAGGGCGGTTATCGCAAGCGTCCACGCAGGCGTTAGGCAGCTTGCTCCGGAACACGTTGGCGTAAAGGTATATCTTGACGGGCTTTTGCATGCGCCAGAAGAATATGAGCAGGAGACCGTTGTTGGCGGGGATGCGCGTGTCCCCGCTATTATGCTGGCGTCTATTGCGGCGAAGGTCTCGCGCGACAGGGTTATGGTAACGCTTGCGGATGAGTATCCAGGATATGGTTTTGAAAAACATAAAGGGTACGGCACCAAAGCTCATAGTGAAGCTATACAAAAGCTTGGGCTTTCAGCCATTCATCGCCGGAGTTTTTGTAAAAATTTTATGTAGAAAAGAGCACCCGGTGAACCGGGTGCTCGGAAGGCAAGAGATTGCGGTCTGCGCAGGGTTACTGCAACGTGCTCGCGTATTTCATGGTGGCAAGAACAAGTGCGGTTACGATGAACACGACGACTTGCACCATGTCCAGTTTTTTCTTGAAAATTCTCATTAGAAAACCTCTCAAAAAATTATCCCAAAGCAACGTACAATCGATTCCTCGAGCCACAGTAACACAAACACGAGTCCAATCGGAGCGAATACCCTGCGTGAGGTAAATCGTTCTTGTTGTTTTGATTTAAACTCTCTAGAACTAAAGACGAGGACGCGAGATTTTCTCTGTTCGTTTTCGCGGTCCAGCTCTTCAAGTAAGGCAAGCTTCTGGTCGTAGAAGTTCACCCAACTTGCAGATCGGATCGCAGAAAGCATAAGGCCGGTGTGCACCGCAAGAGCTGCAAAACTAAATATCATTTTCATCAGTTCGTATCCTTCGGTGCCGAACATGAGGGGCAGTGCTACAGCATTGAACGCCATGAAGATCTGAATTCGCGTCCACTGTGCTTGGAGCTGTGCGTTTCTGGCGGTTACGAGAGCGGCGTATACATCGTGCTCTCCTGGTTGCATGAGGAACCCTTTCGCAAAAAAACTAAGTAAGTTGTATTATAACACAAAAATAAAAAAAGAAATATACCCACATTAGCAATGGTGTCGTTGTTTGACTTGAGAAGTAAGTAGTGGGAAGGTTCTAAGCGGTAGCACCTTTCGCTATCGGTTTATCTGGAGGCATTCGATGTCAAACAGGCTCTCTGCGAGAGACTTTGGTCTCTCGTTTGAGGAGGTTAGTGCCGACTTCACAAGCACAAAAGGAAGACTCGCCTCTTCCGGCATCCCTGTCTTGTCGCTTGCGAAGGTACGCGCTGTACAAAAGCGCATTCTTCGCAGGCACACCAAGCCAGTGGTGTTTCACCTGTCAGCGTTGCTCGGAGCTGCGACGTTCATTGCGCTCATGGGGGTCATGGTCGGCCCTCTTGGCGCCATGATGCTCGGATGGTCGGCGGATGTCGGGGTGGTTTCTTTAACCACTTTCCTTTTCTGCGGAGCGCTGTTCTTCACTATTGTGCACACAGCGCTTCACACACATTCTGGGTTTGCGCCCTGGAGCAGCTGGAGGATATTCACCGTTTCTTTGGTGAAAGACGTTCCTGCAGAAATACTCGAGCGTGAGCACATCGTTCGCAAGCTCTTCCCGCGTGCTCGCATCTGGGTTGAAGCTTTGGATCTCGATCCTTTCATCTTCCTCCAAATCGACGGAGAAGAACCTATCTGCTTCGGGGTCTGGGACGAACGCGAAGGCGAAACGTATTTCGCTTGAACACTTTGGAACCTGTGTGGCCCGCGCGAAAGCGCGGGTCCTTTTTTATAAGAGGGTTTAATTCTTACGCAGATTGACAGAAGAAGAGCGAGTATGAGAGTTTATGAACGTAGCGCATGGTGCTACGCCTGTTTGGAGCATGACAATGTGGTCACGTCTGCCAAGTTTTTCGGTCTCTTCTTTGGCATACACTGCGGGGACAGTACTCATTCTGGCGGCGCTCTCACTGCTTCTTTTTCCGGTTAGCGGACAGAATGCCGCTACGGTACAACTCATGGGAGTCATGGGGCTTGGTTTTGTTGGGTATAGTGTTGCCACCAAGCCTGTCTGAATTGAGTAGCCCTGGAACAAGAAGTTTTCAGGATATCCGCGCCCTAGGAAGGGCGCGGATATTTTTTGGACATATTTATAGGGTGTGGTAAGGTACTAGCCACTATGTCAGTACGAATGCGCCACACCAGTTCGCACACTAAAAACCGCCGAAGCCACCACGCTTTGAAGAATAAGGTTATTGTGAAAGATAAGGAGTCAGGAGCACTCCGCCTCCCGCACCGCCTGGATGAAAGCACCGGCATGTATCGCGGAAAACAAATTCTTCCTAAGAAGGAGGTGAAGGCAAAGAAAGAAGACCATAAGAAACGTTTGGAGGCACACAAAGAACTTCATGAAGAAGGCATCAAAGCACCAACACACGCTGAAATTGCTAAAGAAAATAAAAGCCAAAAGCAAACGAAGAAAGGACTCTTTGGTCGCGCAAATATGGAGGGCAAGGCAAAGGCTCGTTCGGGAATGGGTGGCGTGGCCGGAGGATAATCTTCTCCACAGTGTCCCCAAGAACGCCCGCGCATTAGCGCGGGCGTTCTGTTACGCTGTATAAAGTTCATTCTATGGCAAACAGGCACCTTGCACGCTCCGTCGTCCTGCAAACACTCTTTGAGTGGGACACCATACATGCAAAAGATGCAGAAGCATCTACTATTCTTGAAAGAAATGCGCAGGAATTTGGTGGGTCTGAAACAGATAAGCCATTTATGGAAGCCCTCCTTGCTGGGGTCATCGCGAAGAAGTCAGATGTTGATTTAATTATCACAAAAGCTGCTCCTGATTGGCCGCTTGAGCGCATAGCACCGGTCGATAGGAATATTTTGCGTATTGGGCTGTATGAGCTTTTGTTTGCAGACCGCGCGCAAGTGCCGGCTAAAGTAGCTATTAATGAAGCTATCGAACTTGCAAAAGTATTTGGAGGAGAAAGTTCTGGAAGATTTGTGAATGGTGTTTTAGGTGCAGTGTATAAAGAAATCGGGAGTCCTGGGAAAGACGAGCAAGGTAAAAAGCCGGCAGTGGCAAAGAAACGATACGAAGACATGCTGCTCACGCAGCTGGGTGGTGCCGTGGTGTACGCAGAACACGAGGGTCAGTATTATCTTGCGCTGGTGCATGATATTTTTGGGCACTGGACTCTTTCTAAAGGAAAAATTGGCGATAATCCCGCTATTGCGCACGAGACGGTGGAAGAAGGAACCATTCGTGAAATAAAGGAAGAGATAGGACTGGATATAACCATAGAAGAGAAGGTCGGAGAAAATGAATACATTGCCTCACATCCGGAAAAGGGAAGGCACCGAAAACACGTAACATACTTTTTGGCGCGCGCATCGTATGAGCCTTTGAAACTTCAGGCAAAGGGAGGGCTCGATGATGCAAAGTGGTTTCGCCTGACGGACATCCTTGATTTGAATTTCTATGACGACATGTTGCCTATTGTGACAGCGGCAGTGCAAAAACTCCTCGACAAGTCTAGTAGATAGTCACTGGCCACGAGCGACTAGATATTGGAAGACTTTTGCATTTCTTTCTAAACCCTATACCCTAATGGCTATGGACCTCATTACATACGCCACCTCCATAGGCCTCACCTTTAAAAACCCCGATCTCCTTGAGGAGGCGTTGACGCACCGTTCATTTTTGAATGAGAACAAAAGCGCGAAGAGTCATAATGAACGTCTGGAATTTTTAGGAGATGCCGTACTTGAGCTTGCGGTTACGCGCTTTTTGTATGACAAGTTCCCCAATTCTCCGGAGGGAGATTTAACCGCGTACAGGGCAGCACTCGTGAACACTTTTTCATTGTGTGCGATTGCAGAAAAGCTTGGTATGAATGACATGCTCCTCCTTTCAAAAGGGGAGAAGCGGGACACTGGGCGCGCGCGTCAAATCATTCTGGCAGACGCATTTGAGGCACTGCTTGGCGCGATTTATTTGGATCGAGGATATGATGCGGCAGAGTCGTTTGTGGCGATGCATTTGTATCCAAAAATTGATGAGGTGCTTCTCCATAAGTCATACCAGGACGCTAAAAGCCGCTTCCAAGAAATGGCGCAAGACGAAGAGGGAATAACACCTAAATACAAAACGCTTTCAGAAAAAGGTCCCGACCATGCCCGTACGTTTACGGTAGGTGTCTTCCTGGGAGAGAAAGAGGTAGCACGTGGAGAAGGAAAGAGTAAACAGGAGGCCGAACAGGCAGCGGCAAAAACAGCTCTCGACAAAAAGGGCTGGTAAAGGTATAATAAAATTACGCTCCCGCGATTTGCGAGGAGCTGTTTTCGTTTGGGGCTTTGCATGAACATTTCGGCACAGGTGTTTTTTGGCGTAGTGTTCGTTATTCTAGGTTCAGGCATCCATGTATGCCACATCATACAGATCACGCGTGCGTGGCCGACATGGAGCGGGAACCTGGCTCTTTTGAGCGGTGCATTACTTCTTGCGTGGGCGGCGTTCATCGCTTCGCAAACATCCGGGCTTATGCTCTTTCTCGTCGGTTTCCTGCTTGTTGCATATGCGCTTTTGTGCGTGTTCGCAATTTTGAAGGAGCTGTATGACCGGCAGCCGGATCGGAAATTCCACGATTAGATAAAAGGGCCGCCAGGCAGAAGCACCCACTTCTTCCTGGCGGTCTTCGCATGTCATATTTGACAAAATGTTTTAAAAAACGTATTGCTATACGCAACGACGATGGTGTCGTTTTTTAGGGAGGATGCCGTGGTTACGGTACGAAACTCTCACGTTCCTCTTTCTGTGTCAGCAGTGCAAGGCGCGGTCACGTCAGTCTCTTTTGGCGGGCTCGTCTGTCTATCCGTAGAGTATCCGTTGATGCATTACGGTTTTCCAGGGCCCGCGCTCCCGTTTATCGCGCTTACGTGGGCCATGGCGCTTCTCTTGTTTGCGCCGTTCATCTACGACGATGATGACGTTGGCTCTCGTGCAGTAACGGTGAAAAGAAGACGTATTCCGTTTTCTCCCCTCCGTTTCTTCGCGTGGCTGCGTCATGAGTGGCGCGACTGGAAGTTTGCCAATCGCCACGTGGTCGCGGGGAGTTGGTGGGCACTCTGGCTTGTATTGGTCGGACTCACGCCTTCCGGCATCGACGCGCTTGCTTCTTCTGTACCGCTCATCGGGCCGTATGGTTGGATAGGGCAGATATTGAAAGGATTCCTTTTGGTGTTTGCGGTGGTCGGCGTTGCGGTGTCCTTTGGCAGCTTCATGCTCGTGTATCTCTTGAAGCTGCTTTTTTCGGGGGGCGCAGCTCCTCAAAAAGCCTGAAGAATGAAGACAAGAACATGCGGCGTCCCTCACTGGAGGGGCGCCGTTTCTGCGTTATACTAAAGACAATGCTCAAACGGCTCGAAATAGCCGGTTTTAAATCTTTTGCGCGGAAAACCGTGCTTGATTTCTCACAGGCCACTACCGCGATAGTGGGGCCAAACGGTTCCGGAAAAAGTAATGTGGCGGAAAGTTTCCGGTTTGCACTTGGCGAGCAGTCTATGAAAAGCATGCGCGGAAAAAGAAGCGAAGATCTTATCTGGTCTGGCTCGCATGCAACTGCGCGCTCTAACCGCGCATCGGTAGCCATTGTGTTTGATAATGCAGAGAAAAACGGCACACGACTTTTTGCAAAGCTTGATTTTGATGAAGTCATTATTGAGCGCGCAGTATTCCGCGACGGGTCTTCAGAATATTCTCTGAATGGATCAAAGGTGCGCTTGCGCGATATTCAGGAATTGCTGGCTGCCGCAAATGTGGGAGACACAGGGCACCACATCATTTCACAAGGAGAAGCTGACCGCATCCTCTCTGCATCCCCGCGCGACAGACGCGCCATGCTTGAAGATGCGCTTGGTCTCAAGGCGTTTGAATTTAAAAAGCAGGAATCACTCCGCAAGCTTGAGAAAACGCGGGAAAACGTGGTGCAGGTAGAAGCATTGAGGCGAGAAATCGCTCCACACCTTAAGTTTTTGAGCTCACAGGTGAAAAAGCTGGAGCGTGCAGAAGAGCTTATTCGTGCGCTCGCCGAAAGCGCGCGAGAATATTTTGCGATAGAAGAGCTTTATCTTTCAGAAGAAGAAAAGAAAAACAAAAAAGAACTGCACGAGGCAAAGGAGCGACTGCGTGTTGCGGAAAAAGAACTGGACTCGTTTGAAGATGATTCAAAAGAAGAGCATGAAGGCTTGAAGCGTATCGAAGCGGTGCGCCAGGCAGAACGCGCGCATGACGAAGCGCAGGCAAAGCGCGCAGAACTTTCACGCGACATTGGTCGCATTGAAGGCGCGCTCAGCGAAGCCAGGCGCAGGCACCAAAGCGTGGCACGTGAGCCGTATGTGAAAATTCCGCGAGAAGATCTAAAAGCGCTCAAAGAAGAAGTTGAGCGTCAGGGGGCAGTCACGGAAGCTTCTGCGGTTATCGCTGCACTGCGTAGTCTTACGGCAGCGGTGGTTGCGTTTTTTGAACGGTTTAATCCAAGTGAGGGCAGCGATTTTATTGCAGAAGAAGAGCAGGCTGTGCGGCGTCTTGAAAAGGAGCGTGACGAGCTTTCTGCTCGTGAACGCGCACGCGAAGAAGAGGTGGAGCAGACACGAAGTGCACTTTTGAAAGCGCGCGAGCACCGGCTTTCTTATGAAGAAACTGGAAGGGAGAGTAAGGCGCGCATTCTCATGCTTGCAGAGACCCGTGCCAAAGAAGAGTCTGCGGTAACCCGCGAAGAAGCGAGGGCGCGGGAGCTTGTGTATGTTCGTGAAGAGTTAGTGCGTGAGCGCGCTGAAGTGCTTGCGCTTGCGGGGAGTAGCGCGTTTTCATTTGAGCCACGTTCCACACTTCCTTCTGAAGAGCGGAAGGTCCAAGAAGAACGAAAGAAGAATTTGGAACGGTTGAAAATTCGCGTGGAAGAAGCCGGAGGTACCGGAGAAGAGGTGCGTAAAGAATATGAAGATGCGAAAGCGCGAGAAGAATTCCTGACGCGTGAATTAGAAGATTTGGCAAACTCTGCAAAAGGACTTGAAGAACTTATTGAGAGTTTGGATGAAGAGCTCTCAAAAACCTTTGCGGAAGGATTAAAAAATGTAAATCAGTCGTTCACTGAATTTTTCGCACTCATGTTTGGCGGGGGTTCGGCAAAGCTTATGGTGGAAGAAGAGTCAGATGACGAAGAAGAGAGTGATGAGTTTAGAGATGAGGACGTGCAAGAAGAAAAGCGCGCCGAAAAACCAGGCATTGAAATTTCCGTAGCGCTTCCAAAGAAGAAAGTGCAGTCTCTCATGCAGCTTTCAGGAGGGGAGCGCGCACTGACCTCCATCGCACTTATCTTTGCCATGAGTCAGGTGAACCCTCCTCCGTTCCTCATTCTTGACGAGACAGACGCCGCGCTTGATGAAGCGAACAGTCGTCGCTATGGAGACATGATCGAAGCGCTTTCTAAAAAATCTCAACTCATTGTGATTACGCACAATCGCGAGACCATGAGTCGCGCAGGCATTTTGTATGGCGTCACCATGGGTAACGACGGCGTGTCCAAACTCCTCTCCGTGAAATTTGAAGAAGCACTCTCGGTTGCCAAGTAGGTGTGTGCTTTCTGTACGCAACACAAAACCACGTATTCCTGGTAGTACGGTACAGATATACAATAATTATACTATAGTAAAATTATTGTATAATTAGAGGATGAGAAAAAAGATCCAAAAGAGGGTTCCTATAAGTCGGATTGTTTTACGAACGCTCGTCGGGGCAGGCGTCGTAAGTGTCGCGCTCATGGCTCCAAACGCGAGCCGTCTCTTGCGTGAATTTGATAGAGCAAAAATAAACAGAGATCGTCTGTATCAAAGAATTAGGCAGTCAATTTTCGCTCTTGAGAAGAAAGGGTTGGTAAAGACGTCAGGCGCATACCGTAGCTTTAGGGTTGAACTTACTCACAAAGGCAAAAAGCTAGCGGAAGAAGCGGAGTTTGAGATGTATCAAATACCAGAACCTGCGTTTTGGGATGGGAAGTGGCGCGTGGTTATATTTGATATGTCAGAAAAAAGAAGGAAAACGAGAGACAGGCTACGTGCACTTTTAGTGAATGCAGAATTTATTCGAATACAGGACAGCGTCTGGGTGTATCCGTATCCCTGCGATGAATTTCTTACCCTTTCGCGCAATCACCTAAAGATTGGTGTGGGCGAAATGCGCAGTTTTACGGCAGAAGCGTTTGAGTCTGACCGTTCGCTTCGCGAACATTTCGGGCTTTCGTAAGCTTTTTGGTATACTGCGGGTCTATGCAAGCAACAACACTCGAAGGAAAGAATGTGCCACAGGTCGTGTTTAAAACGCGTGTGCGTGATGAAAGTGTCGGCGGAGATAACCCCTTCCGCTGGCAAGATGTGACGACGGATGAAATTTTTAAAGGAAAGAAGGTGGTGCTGTTTGCACTTCCCGGCGCATTTACCCCCACCTGCTCCTCAACACACCTTCCAGGGTATGAAGCGAAGTTTGAGGAGTTCAAGGCGCTTGGAGTTGACTCGGTCATTTGTCTTTCAGTGAATGACGCATTCACCATGTATCAGTGGGGACTAAAGCTTGGGGCTAAAAACGTCATGCTGCTTCCTGACGGGAATGGAGATTTCACCCGCGGTATGGAAGCTATGGTAAAGAAAGAAAACCTTGGGTTTGGAGAGCGTTCGTGGCGGTACTCTATGTATGTGGAGGACGGGGTTATTAAAAAGCTCTTTATTGAGCCAGGGTTTTCTGATAACTGTCCCACCGACCCGTTTGAAGTGTCTGATGCAGACACCATTCTCTCCTATTTACAAGAAGGGAAGTAGAGATAGCAAAACCGCCCTCTCTCAAAGAGGGCGGTTTTGTTGGGGATACGCCTGCTTGCAGGAACATACACTGCGGGTGTACGCTCCTGTACGGTGCGCACGCCTGGAGTGCGTATCCTTTTGCGGGAGAGACGTATGAATCCTCTTGATGTCCGGCTTGCTGCCGGAACAGGAATGTCGCTTCGTGAAGCAGAGCGGCTGATGAAGACTGATGACGAACGGTATCGTGTGGAGGTGCGTGATCGCAAACGCAAGCGGCATGTTGCCACCCCGCACAAACCTCTTCGCATCGCTGAAGAGTAGTTTGTAGTCCTTTTTCTCTTCCTCCCAAAAACAGAAAAACGCCCGGACCCTTGACAAGGGGCCCGGGTTTTTCTATACCAAATGCAGTCGGGACAATCAGGGAGTAGTTCTCAATGTACATGTCTAAAGCGTTTTTTAGTGCCGTTTTCGTTTCGTGTTTGCTGGCGCCTTTTGCGCACGCACAGACGAGTGAACAGGGTGGGCCGGTGAAGCAGGCGGTACCCGGAGTCATTCGGGACCGTGAAGAAATCGAGAAGTGGGCCAATGCCTGCCTTTTGAAACCTTCTTCGTGCGATAGGCATACCTATGAAGTGCAAGGATTTGGTGAGCAGTATGAGCTTTTCGTATCCGACCCGAAGAGCTATGCGAATTTGAAAGCCGAATCGCCGTTTAGGGAAAAGATCGTGTTCGTGCGTATGTACTGAACACGAAAATATCCTGGACGGATAAGCACACAGCCCCGCATTCCTTTTACAGGGAATGCGGGGCTGGTTCGTTATGCGCGGTATCTACGATTTGTTTTCTTGGGCAAGCTCAAAATCAAGTTCGCGTTCAGGGATTCGGGCGGCAATGAGCCGGACAGCGATAGGGTCGCCCAGCCGATATTCTTTTTGGGTGCGCTCGCCATACAGGCGGTATCGTTTTTCGTCATACGTGAAGTAGTCATCGCCAAGGTTTTGAATGCGCACCATACCGTCGGCACGACTCTCGTTCAGTTCAACAAAGAGTCCGCGTTCGGTAACACCTGAAATAACTCCCTCAAACGTTTCTCCCACCTTGGGTGCTAGGTATTCGACTTGCTTGAGTTTAATCGAGTCACGCTCTGCTTCCGCAGCGTTTACTTCGCGCTCGCTTGAATGCTCCGATAAGCGCTCAAACTCCTCAATATCTTTCTTCGTAACCGTATCTCCTCCGGTAAAATGCTTCACCATACGGTGTACCAGAAGGTCAGGATAGCGGCGGATAGGGGACGTAAAGTGCGTATAGTGTTCAAAGGCAAGCCCGAAGTGTCCGTGGTTTTGGGTGGTGTATACCGCTTTGCTCATGGAGCGAAGTGTCGACATTTTGATGAGGTACTCTTCCGGTTTTCCTTTCACTTGGGCTACCAGCGTATTTATGTCCGCACCTTTTACTTTTCCGTTTGGAGAAACAGGGAGTTCATAGCCTAGAATTTTTAAGAATTGTGCGAGGTTTGTTATACGGTCTGCATCTGGCTCATCGTGAATACGGTAAATGGTGGAGCCGGTGAGCTGATGCTTCTTCGCCTGCTCTGTTAAAAATTCTGCCACTGCCACGTTTGCGGTAAGCATGAAGTCTTCAATAAGCAGGTTCGTGTCCTGACGAACTTTAAGCACAATGTCGACAGGATTCCCGGCCTCATCCAGCTTCACTTTCACTTCCGGCGTATCAAAATCAACCGCACCACTTTGGAATCTGCGTTCGCGGATTTTTCGTGCCAAATCGCGAATTATCGTGAGCTCGTGTATAAGTGTGCCTTTTCCGTCGTTTAGTACTCCCTGCGCTTCTTCATACGTAAATCGCTTGTCAGAGTGAATCACCGTTTCGCCAAACCAGCGCTCAATGATCTGTGCGTTTTTATCCATCACAAATACTGCAGACACTGCCAGCCGGTCTAGGTTCGGGTTGAGCGAACAGAGGTTTGTGGAAAGCACATGCGGGAGCATGGGGATGGTGCGGTCCACCAGGTACACACTCGTGGCGCGGTTTCTAGCTTCACGGTCAATATCAGTTCCCGGGCGCACGAAAAATGACACATCTGCAATATGCACACCTATTTCATACGTTCCGTCAGGGAGCTCTTTGACTGAAATGGCATCGTCAAAATCTTTTGCGTCATGCGGGTCAATAGTGAAGGTGGTAGTCTGGCGGAAATCTTTTCGGCGTCCAGAGGCAATTCCTTCTTCCGCATCTTTTTTTAAGAGCGCTTCGCCTTCCAGTTCAAGCGCTTTTGCAGCTGCCACTACGCTCGGAGGGAAGTCGGCAGAAAACCCTTGACCAAGCGCGAGCGCGCGCATTTCTGTTTCGTGTACGCCTGCTTTTCCGATAACCTGCTCAACCGCTCCCCACGGATACGGCTGATTTCCGGCCCAGCCCTTAAAACGAAGCACCACTTTATGCTCAAGCGGAAGTTCATGAACGCTTTCAGAAGGCTTTGCGACAAACGGCACATACATCTTCTTCCAATCAGGAATGAGCATGATGAGATTTTCCTCCTCATTCTTTACGAGTTTGCCCACAAACAATTCACGCGACCGAGACACCACCTCAACTACTTTTCCAACCTCGCGTTTTTCGCGCGTGCGCGGGTCCACCACGCTTCCGGCGCGCTCTACTTTTACGGTGTCACCAGGGAACGCACCCCCAAGGTTTTCAGAGGGGATAAACAAATCCTCCTGGTTTTCGTCGAACGTAAAAAACCCTTTCCCGGTCTTTGTAATTACTATTGGTCCCTCGTAGACCGTTTTTATTTCGCTCATTTCCTTCACTGTAGCAGATGTTTACGAAGGTGCTATTATCCGTCGTGCCTCCGTTCCACTGGTGTAGCGGGGGTGGGTTCTTGAGTACCCTACCTTAAAGCCAGTGCTCATCCCGTTATACGATTACAGGTGCTGCTGGGTCGTGTGATGTGGGCTAGAACCCGCCTTGGCGGGCGCGGCAGGCCAGCATTCCCCTGGCTTGCCGCATTTTTTATATAGATTGACCAAATCGGCCCTATTTGTTACTCTCCAGGGACTATATGTTGATGATTCGCCTTCAGCGCATTGGCCGCAAGAACGACCCGTCGTTCCGCATGCTCGTGCTTGAAAAGACCGCCAGCCCAAAGGCGGGTACGTATGCCGCACAGGTGGGAACGTATAATCCAAAGACCAAAGCGTTTAGTTGCGATATTGACGCTATTAAGGACTGGATGAGTCGTGGCGCACAACTTTCTCCTTCTCTTAAAAACCTTCTTATTGAGAAGGGTCTTATTGAGGGAAAGAAGGTAGCAGTTATTTCAAAGACTAATCTTGAAAAGAACGTAGCAAAGCGCGCAGCTGAAGAAGCTGCAGCAAAAGAAAAAGCAGAAGCAGAAGCGGCGAAGGAGCGCGAAGCAGCTCTTGCTGCTGCAGCTGCAACCGCCGCAGTAGTTGCCGAAGCTCCAGCAGCAGATGCGCCTTCTGCAGAGCCAGTAGCAGAAGCCGCTGCATAAGTTTTGTGTCTCTGGGTCATGGGCGGTGCGCTTACATACTCTGACTATCCATAACGCTGATACGAACCATGGAACAAGACCACGCATTTCTTGAATACGTTGTAAAAGCACTCGTTGACCACCCGGAAGACGTAGTGATTACCCGTTCGGTAGATGAAATGGGCGTACTCCTCACTCTCACTGTGCATGCAGAAGATATGGGAAAAATTATCGGCCGTGAAGGAAACATCGCAAAAGCGCTCCGCACCCTCCTTCGCGTGGTTGGTATGAAGCGTAATGCGCGTGTGAATATGAAAGTGAATGAGCCGGTGGGAGGAAAGCGCTATGGTGAAGGGGAAGTGAAGACGCTTGACGAAGTAGTTGATGGCATCTAAGCCTTTGCTCAAGTTCCACCTCATAACGCTTTTCCCCGAAGCGTGTGATGCATATTTGAACGCATCTATACTTGGGCGTGCACGAGAGAATAAGAAGATCGCCGTCTCATACACGAGTCCTCGTGATTTTGTTGATAACAAATGGGGGAAGGTGGATGAGCGCCCCTACGGCGGAGGTCCTGGCATGGTTATGACCGCTCTTCCGGTGGTGCGTGCCATTGAGAAAGCTATTGGGAAAAAGAAGGGGAAGAAGGCGGTGGTGTGGTTTGAACCACATGCAACGCCGTTTACCAATAAAGAAGCGGATGCGCTTCTGAAGTTCAATGACATCGTGCTCGTGTGTGGGCGGTATGAAGGCATCGACTCTCGCGCAAAGAAAATCGCAAAGACGCTCGGTACGTTAAAAACCTATTCAGTTGGTGAGGCTATATATACGGGCGGGGAAGTGCCGGCCATGGCCATAGTGGATGCGGTTACGCGCCGCATTCCTGGCGTTTTAGGAAAAGACTCTTCAGTAGAAGAACGGCGCGTTGCTTCGCGTGAAATTTACACGCGCCCAGAAACTATTGAATGGAAGAAAAAGAAATACAAAGTTCCTGCAGTATTAACAACAGGGCATCACGCAAACATCGATAGTTGGAAGGGGAAAAAGCAATAGCGAAAGGGCCGGCGCAAAAGCTGCCGGCCCTTTACTCGTTCACTGAAAAAACGTGAACAAAAGGGGTATGAAGAGCACAATGGCGAAGGAGACATATGTCCCCAAGCCTCCGCGCGACTCAAGCGCCCCGTTCATGCGTTTTTCAGCTTCTTTTTGGAACTCGTCCATAGGGACACCTCCTTTTTCAATTATAAGTCTTATAGCGCGTATTGTCAAGCTTATCCACAGGGTGGGGGTATGTACGGGTTTTAGAGGGGTTGACGCCTATACAGGGGGAGAGTATTCTGTTGCTAACCAGAACGGATTGAGTGACGGCACACTCTGGCGGGGCGAATATCCGAAATTTCATATTTTAATCACTATCTCGGAAACGAGATGATTTTCCTGCGTGCGCAGGACAATTGTCGTTTTCCGTGGTCTTACCCAAACCTCTCATGGCGAAGATGACCGAGCTTGTACAGAAGACGTTTAGTGCATACCGTGCTCCGCGTGTTGAATTTCCTGACCTGGTCGCGCACCAGCGCAACTCTTTCACCTGGCTCGTGAAAGAAGGGCTTGCAGAGCTTTTCAAGGAGTTTTCACCTATTCCTGATTACTCCAATAAGAAGTTTGAACTCCGCTTTGATGGGTTTGAGCTTGGAGAGCCTAAGGGAGATGTTGAGTTTGCGCGTGAAAACATGCGCACGTATGAAGTCCCACTGAAAGCGTCTGTCACGCTCGTGAATAAAACGACTGGTACGGAAAAGTCCCAGGATATTTTCCTTGCTGATCTTCCGATGATGACTCCGCACGGCTCATTCATCGTGTCTGGTGTTGAGCGCGCTATCGTCCCCCAGCTTGCTCGTTCCTTCGGCGCATTCTTTATTGCTGAAGAAGTGAAGGGAAAGAATCTGTTCGGCGCAAAGATTATTCCGTCTCGCGGTGTGTGGATTGAAATCGATTCTGAAGCAGACGGCGCTATCTTCGTAAAAATTGACCGCAAGCGTAAATTCCCGGTCACCAACCTTCTTTCCATTTTCGGCGGAGAAGTGGGAGAAAACCTGCTCAAGCACTTCAAAAAAGATGAGGTGGCACTTGCCGCGCTTCGTGCAACACTTGCCCACGACAGCGCAAAGTCACTTGATGACGCATATGTCGAAGTACATCGTCGTATGCGCGATGGAGACATGGCAACACCTGAAAACGCAAAGCAGTATGTGAATGCTATTTTCACGCCAGAGCGTTATGACCTCTCGAAAGTAGGACGCCATCGCTTGAATGCGCGCTTCGGTCTTGCAACAGAAAAGAAAGCACTTGAGGTCCGCACGCTTTCGATGGACGACCTCGTCCGGATTGTTGCTGAAATTGCACACCTCAATACTGACCCGGGAGCTAAACCAGATGATATTGATCACTTGGGCTTCCGTCGTGTCCGCTTTGTAGGAGAGCTTCTGCAGGCACGCATGCGCGTGGGCATGAGCCGTATGAAGCGCAATATTCAGGATCGCATGAGCACCATTGAAAGCGACACCTCACTTCCGATGGCGTTCGTAAATCCGCGCCCGCTTCAGGCATCTATTCGTGAATTCTTCACCGCAAACCAGCTCTCCCAGTTCATGGATCAGCAGAACATTCTTGCTGAGCTTGAAAACATGCGTACGCTTTCAGCACTTGGTCCGGGAGGTCTGACGCGTGAGCGTGCAGGCTTTGAAGTGCGCGACGTGCATCCGTCTCACTACGGACGCCTCTGTCCTATTCACACCCCAGAAGGCGCAAACATCGGTCTTATCCTTCGCATGGCGCTTCATGCGCGCACCAATGAGTTTGGTGTTATTGAAACTCCGTACGCGGTTATTAAAAACGGAAAGATTACCGATGAGGTGCGCTACCTAAACGCGCTTGAAGAAGAGTCAGAAATTATCGCGCACGCGGCCACTCCTATTGATGACAAAGATCGGATCATTCCTGACTCGATAGAAGCACGAAAGGGTGGAGAGCCTGCGGTCGTTGCGCGCGAAGAGATTACGCTCATGGATGCGTCAACGTATCAAATGTTTTCTGCAGCAACTGCCATGATTCCGTTCGTGGATCATGACGATGCAAACCGTGCGCTCATGGGTTCAAACATGCAGAAACAGGCAACGCCGGTGCTTATTCCAGAAGCACCGCTCGTGTCAACCGGCATTGAAGAGCACGCAGCACGAAACACTGGACGCCTCGTCATTGCCCAGGAAGCCGGAGAAGTGACGTATGTAGATGCGCGTAAAGTTGTGGTCACCACCAAAGAAAATAAGAAGCAAGAGTACAAACTCCAGGGACTGACCCAAACAAACCAGAACTCTGCATTTAATCAGCGCCCGAGCGTACGCATGGGAGATAAGGTAAAGAAGGGTGCAGTACTTGCAGACGCATCGTCATCAGATAAAGGTCAAATGGCTCTCGGTCAGAACGTGCGCGTGGCTTTCATGAGCTGGAGCGGTGCAAACTATGAAGACGCCATCATCGTCTCTGAACGGTTGGTGCAGGATTCAAAGTTCACCACCATTCATATTGAAGACTTTGAGTGTGCGGTGCGCGACACCAAACTTGGCGCAGAAGTTACCACGCATGATATTCCAAACGTGGGAGAACTGCGTCTTAAAAACCTCGATGAAGAAGGAGTCATCCGCATTGGTGCAGAAGTGCGTCCGGGAGACATTCTCGTGGGTAAAGTAACGCCTAAGGGTGAAACCCAGCTTACGCCTGAAGAGCGTTTGCTCCGTTCTATCTTCGGAGACAAGGCAAAGGATGTGAAAGACACGTCACTTCGTATGGAAGGAGGGAAGCGTGGTCGCGTTATTGGCGTGCGCGTGTTCTCTCGCGAGCAGGGAGATCAGCTTGAAAGCGGTATCATCAAGAAAATTGTTGTTACCGTCGCGCAGGTGCGTAACGTATCGGTGGGAGACAAACTTGCCGGTCGTCACGGAAACAAAGGTGTTATTTCCCGCGTCTTGCCTTCCGAAGACATGCCGTATGACAAGGACGGAAATCCGGTGGATATCATCCTCACGCCACTTGGTGTTCCTTCCCGCATGAACCTTGGGCAGATTCTTGAAATGCACCTTGGACTTGCAGCACACACGCTTGGCTATCAGGCAGTGGTTCCTCCGTTTGCAGGCGCCACCACCTCTGAAATTCAGGCAGAGCTTGAAAAAGCTGGCTTTGATAAAAGCGGAAAGATGCAGCTCTTTGATGGGCGCACCGGTGAAGCATTCCGTCAGAGCGTATCAGTCGGATACATGTACGTCCTTAAACTGCATCACATGGTGGAAGATAAAATCCACATGCGCTCCATTGGTCCGTACTCGCTCATCACCCAGCAGCCGCTTGGCGGAAAAGCACAGAACGGTGGTCAGCGCTTCGGAGAAATGGAAGTGTGGGCGCTTCTTGGGTACGGCTCTGCATACACCCTTCGCGAAATGCTCACCATCAAGTCTGACGATATTCAGGGCCGCTCCGCAACGTTTGATGCGATTGTAAAAGGTGAACCGGTGTCTCATGCAGGAACCCCTGCGTCATTCTCTGTGCTCACCAATCAAATCCGCGGTCTTGCGCTTGATATTGAGCCGTTGGAGCTTCCAAACGAAAACGCATAACCTTTATCACTTCTATGGCAACCCCTATGAACACCAAAGCTCCGTTTCAAAAGCGCCCGATGATGGCGCGTCAGGACTGGAATGCGCTTCGTTTGTCGCTCGCGTCTCCTGAACGCATTCTTGAGTGGTCTCGAGGAGAAATTACCAAACCAGAAACTATCAACTACCGCACCCAGCGCTCCGAAAAGCACGGGCTTTTCGACGAGAAAATCTTCGGTCCGGAAAAAGATTACGAATGTTACTGCGGTAAGTACAAAGGCATCCGCTATAAAGGCATTGTGTGTGATAAGTGTGGTGTTGAAATTACCCGCTCCATCGTACGCCGTGAGCGCATGGGCCACATTGAACTCGTTACCCCGGTTGCGCATATTTGGTTCCTGCGCTCCATGCCTTCTCGTATGGCGCTTATTCTTGGCGTTCCGTCTGCAGAACTGGAAAAGGTTATTTACTTTGCGGGATACATTGTCACCAAGGTAAATGAGGAAACCAAAAAGCGTCTCCTCTCTGAACTTGAAAGCGAATACAAGAGTAAGTACAAGTCTTCTGCAAATGATAAAGAGCGCGATCTTCTCAAGGAGCGCATGACGGTCGCAAAGACTGAGATTGATTCCGTGGTCGTGGGTCGCGTGTTTGATGAGATTAGCTATCACCGCTTCTCGGTGAAGTACGGCACGCTCTTTGAGGCAAAGATTGGTGCAGAGGCTATCTACGATATCTTCCGCAGTCTGGATTTGAAGGAGCTCAAGTCAACACTTGAAACTCGATACCAGACGGTGGGTGTGGCAGAAAAAGAAAAGCTTGCAAAGCGCATTGCACTTTTGGCGTCTATGATCGCGTCGAACATTCGTCCTGAATGGATGTTCATGACGAAGATTCCGGTTATCCCTCCAGCACTTCGCCCGATGGTGGCGCTTGAAGGAGGACGCCATGCAACCTCTGACGTAAACGATCTTTATCGTCGCGTTATTAACCGCAACAACCGCCTCAAGAAACTCATCGACATTCATGCGCCTGAAGTTATTCTGCGCAACGAAAAGCGCATTCTCCAGGAAGCAGTTGATGCACTGTTGGATAACTCCATTCGTAAGTCGGGAGCGTCTGGTGGTGCACTCACTCCCGCACAGCGCCGCCCACTGAAATCACTCGCAGACTACCTAAAAGGTAAGCAGGGATACTTCCGTCAGAACCTTCTTGGTAAGCGCGTGGATTATTCTGGTCGTTCCGTCATTGTGGTGGGGCCTGATCTTGAGCTTGATGAATGCGGTATTCCAAAGCACATGGCGCTTGAACTGTTCCGCCCGTTTGTTATTGCAGGCCTTCTTTCTCGTGAACTTGCGTTCAACATTCGTGGCGCGGGACGCCTTATTGAAGATGGTGTGCCTGAAGTATGGGAAATTCTTGAAGAAGCAATTAAGGGCAAGCACGTTCTTCTAAACCGCGCACCAACGCTCCACCGCCAAGGTATCCAGGCATTCCGCCCACGTCTTATTGAAGGAGACGCTATTCAGCTTCACCCGCTTGTATGTCCTGCCTTTAACGCAGACTTCGACGGCGACCAGATGGCTATTCACGTACCACTTTCTGAAGAAGCACAGTGGGAAGCTGCAAACGTGATGTCCGCAAACAAAAACATTCTGAAGCCAGGATCGGGTTCTCCGGTGGTTGCTACGTCGCACGACATTGCGCTTGGGTGTTATTGGCTTACAAAAGTTGTGGAGGGGGCAAAGGGAGAAGGGAAATACTTCCAATCTCCAAACGCAGCTATTCTTGCGCATGATTATGGCGTGGTTGAACTGCAGGCAAAGGTGCAGGTGATGCCGGTTGCGGGTAAAGAAAAGTACGCACAGTTTGACGGGAAGGTATTTGAAACTACGGTGGGACGTCTTTTGTTTAACACCGTACTTCCGTCTGATTATCCATACGTCAATGATGCAATCACCAAGAAAGTGCTTGGGCGCATCGTTACGGATTCTATGAAGAAGTATGGACTGGACGCAGTGCCTGGCATTGTGAATCGCGTGAAGCGCTTCGGGTTTGAGTACGCTACGGTAGGTGGCGTGACCTGGAGCTTCGGCGACATTGCCGTTCCGCAAGATAAGCACGCAGTTATTGAAGACGCGCGCAAACGAGTGGAAGAAATGGAAGCAGACTTTAAAAACGGTCTTCTTTCGGAAGATGAAAAGCGTCGCATGGTTATTGAAACCTGGCACGGCGCTAAGACGTCTGTCGAGAAGCTTGTGGAGAAAGGGCTTGATCCTAAGAGTCCGGTAGCAGACATCATCGGGTCTGGGTCTCGCGGATCTATTGGTAACCTCACGCAGATGGTGGGGATGAAGGGGCTTATTCAAAACACCGCAGGCGAGACTATTGAGCTTCCTATTATCTCGTCAATGCTTGAGGGGTTGAACCCGGTTGAGTACTTCATGTCTACGCACGGATCACGTAAGGGTCTTACGGACACCGCACTTGGTACCGCACGCGCCGGATACCTCACTCGTCGTTTGTTTGACGTTGCGCAAGATTCCATCATTACAGAACAGGATTGTAAGAGTAAGCGCGGGGTTACTATTCGTCGCGTCTCTGCCTCTGGTGTGAAAATTGACTTTGCAGAAGCTATTCGTGGGCGCGTGCTTGTCTCTGAAGTCGAAGGCTTTAAGAAGGGCCACTATATTCTGGCAGAAGATGCTGCGAAAATTGCAGCAAGCGATGTGTCCGAAGTGATCGTGCGCTCTCCTATGTCATGCGATACCCGCTACGGTATTTGCGCATCCTGCTATGGTATGGATTTGACGAGTCAGGAAATGGTAGACCTTGGAGAAGCAGTGGGTACGGTGGCAGCGCAAGCAATTGGCGAGCCAGGAACCCAGCTCACGATGCGTACCTTCCATGCCGGAGGTACCGCGTCAGTAGGCGGAGACATCACGTCAGGTCTTCCTCGTGTCGAAGAAGTGTTTGAAAAACGCTCACCAAAAAACCCTGCCGTCGTGTCAAAAACGGATGGTGTGGTGATTGAAATTAAGGAAAGCGGTCGCGATAAGGTGCTCGTCGTTGCGCCTGATGCTGGTCAGGACATGAAGAAGCGCCGTGGAAAGAAAGAAGGCGACGCATACGAATATCTCGCACCATATCCTCGTATGGCACTCGTGAAGGTGGGTGATTCAGTGAAGAAGGGCCAGCTTCTCACGGACGGTTCTGCAGACCTTGATGAGCTCTTCGAGTACGCAGGGCGCGCAGCAGTTCAGGAATACATCATTTCTGAAACCTCTAAAATTTACGAGCTTCAAGGAGCCTCTGTTTCTCGTAAGCACCTTGAGGTCATCGTGAAGCAGATGTTCTCTCGTTCAAAGGTTACGGAAACCGGAGACTCTGATTACTCGGTGGGAGACGTTATGGAGCAGTGGGAGCACGAAGAAGAAGTGAAGCAGATGGAAGCGGAAGGAAAGATTCCACCAAAGGCACGCGAAATGGTGCTTGGTATCAAAGAGTCTGCGCTTTCTCGCCGTTCATTCCTCTCTGCAGCTTCATTCGAGCAGACTACAAAAATTCTCATTAACGCCGCTCTTAAGGGCTCTGTGGACACGCTCCGTGGCCTCAAAGAGAACGTTATCCTTGGTCGCCTTATCCCAGCTGGTACCGGCTTCCCAGGCTCAAAGAAGCGTGAGGCTATTGAGAAGCTTCAGACGAAGCGCGCGATGGAGTATGCGGCTCGCGCAGAAGAGGCGGTGCTCACCGAGAACATCAAGTAGGTTCGCCTGTAAAAATCGCGAACTCCTTTGTTGTGGAGCCTCCCGTGTTTCGTTACCGTACTTCAGGTACGGCTCCGAAACACTCAGCTCCACGCCTCGGATTTCATCGATTTTCTCCAGCCTCAAAGAAAACACCCCGCATTCGCGGGGTGTTTTCTTTGATTTGCAAATAAGCCATATTTTACTACCCAGCGTCAAATATTAATTTTGGTATAGTGTAGGCATGCAATCGGTTAAGTATTCCCCACGCGAGCTTGCAGACAGTAATTGGAACGATGCAGATCAGGTGTGGGCTCATGCGAATAAAACTTTAAATAACATTATTTTTGTCGCGTCTACGGGTGCTTTTGTATTATCGGTTAACTTCATAATTGGTACAAAAGAAGAATTAGAAGCAACTGAGGTGCTAATTGTTTCGTGGGCTTTTCTGGCACTTTCAATAATTTTAAACATTTTGCTCCAGTTGCTTCATATGAAGTGGGGCGAGAAGATAAAACAAGAATTAAATAAAATTATAAATACAGAGAAAATGCTCGATCCAGATTTTGATATAAACAACGAACCTGCTATTAAAAAAGTTTATAAAGATCAGAGCCAAGTTCTAACGGCAACAATCTCTTTCTTAATTGGAGGAGTGCTCGCTTTGTTTTTCTTTTCTGTGTTTAATTTGTAATTTATGGATACCGTTGAGGCAATCAAGGAGCACATTAGGACATCCGATGTTCTAATGTGCTCCTCTATAACCTAATCGCAAGCCAGTTTGGATGGCCTATAATTGGTTCATGAACTTTTACAACATATCCAAAGGGCAGTTAGGCACTTTGTGGGCGCTTGCAATCGTTATTAGTTTTGTTGGGGGTTCTGCCTCCGAATACGGGTCGGATGCCTACGGATTTATAGCGACCATCTTTTTCTTTGCCGTCATTTTTTACACATTTGGCTGGTTTAATAATAGGCGGCAAAAGAATCGTGTCTAGTGATCGCAATGGTTGTATAATTTCTCTATGATCTGGCTTGGCGTCATAGCGTTTCTAGGTCTCCTATGGTTAGGTAGCAAGGTGGAGAAACTAGAGAAGAAAGTGAAGAACCTGGAAGAGAGGTTGGATGAATATGCACCCCCGGAACTAGACTTGGATTCTGAATAAGCACATTAGGACATCCGATGTCCTAATGTGCTCTTCTACAACCTAACCGCAAACCAGTAAATATCAAGGGTTCCCCTTGATATTTAGCTGTGGCTTTGGAGTGCCACTAGTAGGAACTGTTTTGCCAGTAGACCTTGCACGAGGTCAACATCAGGTTTTGGCTAATTGTTTCCAAGCTATTGAACCATTACGGGAGTATTGACACTCAAGATAAAAATATTATAAAGATATTCGGTAGATTAGTTGCTTGGTGGAGATTAAGCACATGGACATTGAGATGGTATCGGTAGATGAATTTGAAGGAGTCAGCGGTGAGTATCGCATTCCAGGCAGAGAGCTTATCTCTATGCTCGGCTTGAATCACGAAACGTGCCGTATCACTGTTTGCGATCGTGCATTGTCGATTTCTCAAGTTGATGCACAAATATCGTTGCGCCTCGAGTATCGTTTTTGGCGTTACGCAGGCGCAAAGTTGGATACTAATCACATTCTTGCTATGGAGTTTTCCGAATTCCTGGAAACTTCATGCGCGAATCGACTCGGTTACGCTGATCGCCACAATCTGCTCGCGAGAAAAGCGGGCAAGCGTGGTAAAGAGGTGCTTGGAACGCTGAAGGAGCCCTATCTCGTGAGGGATTTCCTGAACGATTTTCCTTGCCTTAGCTCTCTTCGGAGAATCTACGGTATTGGAGAATATGCCGGGGCTAAGTTCTCTCTTGTTTGCAGAAAATATGGCCTTCCCTTTATGGATGATCGTTAGTGCCGCTCAACTACAGGACCCTCAGTCCTTGTGGTTGGGCGGTCTTTGTTTATGGTAAGGAATTACCATGATTTTTAGAGAGCTGTACGCTGTTTGCTGTTCACTGTAAGCTGTCTTTAATGGATACGGTTCAGCAAATTAAAGAGAAACTAAGCATCCTCGATGTTGTGGGGGCGTATGTGAAGCTCACGAAATCTGGGAAGAACTATAAGGGCCTTTCGCCATTCAATAAGGAAAAGACCCCGTCGTTTTATGTGAACGTGGAGCGTGGTACGTATTACTGCTTT
>Ga0172373_10001540_pt1 | contig 37285 bp, 29 predicted proteins | sample Lak10m_2_FD_114546 | JGI IMG/M metagenome (GOLD analysis project Ga0172373, IMG submission 114546) | Freshwater microbial communities from Kabuno Bay, South-Kivu, Congo - kab_092012_10m | ecosystem: Environmental > Aquatic > Freshwater > Lake | place: Democratic Republic of the Congo... | reverse complement strand
CGCGCGCCTGCCCAAGAAGCTGGCCTTCGTCTTCCAGGCGCCGACGCTGATGCCCTGGGCCGACGTGCAAACCAATGTGCGCCTGCCGCTGGACCTGGACGGCCGCCCCCGGCGCGAGAGCGACGAGCGCGTGCGCGAGGCGCTGGCGCTGGTGGGGCTGGAGAAGTTCGCCCAGGCCCTGCCCAGCGCGCTGTCGGGCGGCATGCAGATGCGGGTGTCGATCGCGCGCGCCCTCGTCACCGAGCCGCAGTTGCTGCTGATGGACGAGCCCTTCGGCGCCCTGGACGAGATCACGCGCCACAAGCTCGACGGCGAGCTGCTCGAGCTGTGGCAGAAGAAGGGGCTGACCGTGGTCTTCGTCACGCACTCCATCCACGAGGCGGTCTTCCTCTCCACCCGCGTGGTGATGATGGCCGCCCGGCCCGGGCGCATCGTCGACGAGCTGCGCATCGCCGAGCCCTATCCGCGCTCGCCCGAGTTCATGGTCTCCACCGACTTCAGCCGCCACGCCCGGCGCCTGCAGGACAGCCTGCGCAGCGCCAGCGGCGCCGCGACGGCCACGCGCTGAGGAAGGGCAGGACATGAACCCATCCGATACCGCCCCCGCCCCCAAGCCGCGCAAGCCCGGCAAGGGCCCCTCGGCGCAGCAGCAGAGGCTGCAGCGCATCGGCTACCCGCTGCTCGTGGCCGTCGTGCTGGTGGGGGGCTGGCAGGGCCTGGTCACCGGGCTCGAGCTGCCGCACTACCTGGTGCCCTCGCCGGCGCTGATGGTGGAGACCCTGGTGGCCCACTTCGGCCAGCTGATGCTGGCGCTGTGGGTCACCGTCAAGGTCACGGTGCTGGCCTTCGTGCTGGCCACCGTGGTGGGCGTGGCCATCTCCTTCCTCTTCGTGCAGAGCCGCACGATCGAGACCGCCTTCTTCCCCTACGCCATCCTGCTGCAGGTGACGCCCATCGTCGCCGTGGCGCCGCTGATCATCATCTGGGTGCGCAACCCCACCGGGGCGATGGTGGTGTGCGCGGCGCTGGTGGCGCTGTTTCCCATCATCTCCAACACCACGCTCGGCCTGCGCAGCGTCGACCCGGACCTGCAGAGCTACTTCCGCATGAACCGCGCCAGCCGGCTGCAGACGCTGTGGCGGCTGCGCATCCCGAGCGCGCTGCCCTATTTCTTCGGCGGGCTGCGCATCTCCAGCGGCCTGTCGCTGATCGGCGCAGTGGTGGCCGAGTTCGTGGCCGGCACGGGCGGCACCGGCGCGGGGCTGGCCTACCAGATCCTGCAGGCGGGCTTCCAGCTCGACATCCCGCGCATGTTCGCGGCGCTGTTCCTCATCTCGCTGACCGGGGTGGTGCTGTTCGTGCTGATGGCCTGGTGGTCCCGGCGCGTGCTGGGCGACTGGCACGCGAGCGAGGTGTCGCAGGATGGCTGAGGCGGCAAGCGCCCCGCAGGGGCTGGCCCGGGTGCGCGCGGCGCTGCCCGGCCTGCACTGGATCGACGACGCCGCCCAGGTGGCGCGCCTGTCGCAGGATTTCCACTGGTACAGCCCGGTGCTGAAGCGCCAGCTCGCCGGCCGCGTGGCCGAGGCCGTGGTGCGCCCGCGCAGCGTGGACGAGCTGCGCGCCGTGGTCGGCGCGTGCGCGCGCGAGGGCGTGGCGATCACGCCGCGCGGCGCCGGCACCGGCAACTACGGGCAGGCCGTGCCGCTGCACGGCGGCGTGGTCATCGACTTCGGCGGCCTGAACCGCGTGGCCTGGGTGCGCCCCGGCGCCGCGCGGGCGCAGGCCGGCACCCGCCTGGCCGACCTCGACCTTGCTGCGCGCGAGCACAGGCAGGAACTTCGGCTGCTGCCGTCCACCTACCGGATCGCCAGTGTGGGCGGGCTGTTCGCCGGCGGCTTCGGCGGCATCGGCTCCATCAATTACGGCCCGCTGGGCGCGCCCGGCAACCTGCTGGGTGTGTGCGCCCTCAGCGTGGAGCCCGAGCCACAACTGGTGGAACTGCGCGGCGCGCAGGCGCTGCACCTGCACCACATGTGGGGCACCAACGGCCTGGTGGTGGAGGTGGAGCTGGCGCTGGCCCCGGCGCAGGCCTGGGCCGAGCATATCGTCACCTTCGCCGAGCGCGACGCCGCGCTGGACTTCGCGCACGCGCTGGCCGCCGCCCCGGGCCTGCTGAAGAAGAACGTCTGCGTGCTGCTGGACCCGGTGCCGCGCTACCTGACGCGCCTGCACGAGCACCTGCCGCCCGGGGCCCACGCCATCATCGCCCTGGTGGCCGAGACCTCCGAGCCCGCGCTGGCCGAGCTGGTGGCCACCCGGGGCGGCACCGCGCGCTACCGCGCCGCGGCCGCCGACGTGGGCCCGCGCCAGCCCACGCTGCAGGAGTGCTGCTGGAACCACACCACCCTGCACGCGCTGAAGGTGGACCCCACGCTGACCTACCTGCAGAACAGCTTCACCCCCGGCATCCACCTGCAGCAGGTGCGCGAGGTGCACGCCCTGTTCGGCGACGAGCTGATGTGGCACCTGGAGTTCATCCGCGGCATGGACGGCGCGCTCACCTGCACCGCGCTGCCCCTGGTGCGCTACAGCAGCGAAGACCGGCTGAACCAGATCATCGCCACCCTGCGCGAACGCGGCGTGCGCGTCAACAACCCGCACGTCAACACCGTGGAGGACGGCAAGTTCGGCGGCACGCTAGCGCCTGGGGCGGTGGCGATGAAGCGCCGGCTGGACCCGGGGGAGTTGCTGAATCCGGGGAAGTTGAGGAGTTGGCCCGTCGTCGATGGGGCGTGAGCTGGCCGGTCTCATTGCGTTGGCGGCTCTCGGGTTGCCGGTCGCGTTCGCTGCTCAGCGCCCGCGTCGCCTGTTGACCGCGACGCGTGAAGGGTCACCCGCCCAGCAGGTCGGCCAGTGCGCCCAGGTCGCGGCAGTGCAGGTCGTTGCCCTCGTGCGGTGACACGTCCTTCGGTGCGTCGGCGCCGAATTCCAGTGGGCGCTCGATGTAGGCCGTGCGCAGGCCGCAGGCGCGCGCCGCCGCCAGGTCGTCGTGGTGCGCGGCCACCAGCATCACGCGCTGCGGCGGCACGTCGAACACCCGCGCCACGCCCAGGTAGGTGGCGGGATCGGGCTTGTAGGCGCGGAAGACCTCGGCGCTGAGCAGGCAGTCCCACGACAGGCCGCCGTGGTGCGACAGCCGCGCCAGTAGCCCCAGGTTGCCGTTGGACAGCGTGCACACCAGGCGCCGGCGGCGCAGCCGCGCCAGGCCCGCAGGCACGTCGGGCCAGGGATCGAGGCGGTGCCAGGCGCGGTTCAGGTGCGCGCGCCGGGCTTGGCCGAGGTGGTCGAGGCCGAAGCGCGGCAGGATTTCGTCGAGGATGCCACGGTGCAGGTCGTCGATCAGCGTCCAACCCTGCTCGCCGCGCATCACGCGCGCCATCGCCGGTTTGTAGCCGGCGCGCCAGGCGCGCGCGAAGGCGCTGCCGTCGATGCCGGGGAAGTCGCGCTCCATCTCGCGCCGGATGCTGCCGTGCCAGTCGACGACGGTGCCGAAGGTGTCGAAGGCCAGGACCTCGATGTCGTCGAGCCAGGCTGGGGAGGGTGGGGTCATGTGGTGATCCTGCGGGTGGGGGATCTGTGGGTGGTTGCGGCTGAGGCGGAAGCTGCGGTGTCGGTGCTGAGCTTGGTGCTGGTGCCGGTGTCCGTATCGGTGTCGATGTCGGTATCGGTATCGGTATCGGTATCGGTATCGGTATGGGTGGCGTTGGCGTTGGTGTTGGCTTCGGCTTCGGCGTTGGCGTCGGCGTCGGCGTCGGGCGCCCCCCAGCCGCCCGCGCCTGCGGTGCGGATGACCAGCAGGTCGCCCGCGGCCCAGGGGGCGCGGGCCTTGGCGGGCAGTTCGGTGCGGCGGCCGTCGGCGCGTTCGATCCAGGCCGCGCCGGTGCGGCCCGGGCTGCCGCCGGCGGCGCCCTGGGCGGGCACGGTGTGGCGCTCGCCGCGGTAGGAGACGAGCCCCTGGCCGCGCAGCAGTCGATACGCTCGTTCCGCGCCGCAACCGCCCGCGTGGCGCCCGGCACCGCCGGAGCCGTGGTGCAGGCCGACGCGCTCGACCCGCAGCGGTGCCTGGCGTTCGATCACCTCGGCCGGGGTGTTGCGGGCGTTGCCGATGTCGGTGGAGACGCCGCTGCCGCCTGCGCCCCAGGGCGCGCCGCCGGCGGCCGAGGCGATGATCTCGGTGTAGACCCAGGGCGAGCCCTCGGCCTCGCCGCTGAGGCTCAGCACCACCGCGACCCCGGCGTTGGGCGCAGGCATCTGCTGCGGCAACAGGCGCGACCAGGCCCCGAGCAACGCGTTGGCCAGCAACTTGACGAGGTTGGTGCGCGCATTGACGGCAGCGCCCGGCGCCGGGTCGACGACCGTGCCCGCGGTGCTGAGCACCTCCATCGCCACGGTGGCACCGCCGTTGCGCGGCGCCTGCGGGGCGATCGCGTGGGCCAGGTAGGACATCGCAGCGTGGACGGCCCCGCGCGAGGCGTTGACCGGCCCGCGGGTCTGCGGCGCGCAGCCCCGCAGGTCGATGGTCAGGGCTCCGCCCTGCTTGCGCAGGTGCACCTCCACCTTCACCGGTGCAGGGTCGAGGCCGTCGCCGTCGAGGGCGTCACGCCAGACCGCCTCGCCGTCGGGCGCTGCGCGCAGGGCGGCGCGGGTGGCGTCCTCGGCGGCGGCCAGCGCCTGCGCGGCGAGGGTGTCGAAGCGTTCGCCGAAACGGTCGACTGCGTCTGCCAGCGCGGCCTCACCGTGGGACAGCGCGGTCCATTGCGCGCGCAGGTCGCCGAGCAGCTGAGCGGGGCGACGCGAGTTCGCGGCCAGCAGGCGTTCCATGTCGGGGTCGATCGCGCCGTCGCGGAACAGGCGCAGCGGCGGGATGCGCAGCCCTTCGTGGTGGATGCTCGTGGCGTCTGTCGGCACCGACCCCGGGGTGATGCCGCCCACGTCCTGATGGTGCAGGATGCAGGCGAGCAGGCCGCGCAGGCGGCCGCGCACGAAGGCCGGCCGCAGCAGCACGAAGTCCGGCAGGTGCGTGCCGCCGGACCAGGGATCGTTGCTCAGGTAGCCGTCGCCGGGCGCCATCCGCGCCACAGGATGGTGCACCAACACCCCGCTCACCGCCGGCTGCAGGCTGCCTAGCAGCATCGGCAGCGAGCGCGCCTGCGCCGCCAGGCGGCCGTCGGGCAGGAAGAAGGCCGCCGCGCAGTCCATGGCCTCGCGCACCACCGAGGAGACCGCCTCGCGCACCAGCGTGTCCTGCATCTCGTCGCACAGGGCTTCGAGCGTCCGGGCCCATGGGTGCCAGGGGTCTCCGGCCAGGGCTTCGGCAGGTGGGAGGGGAGCGGTTGCCTCCTCCCGGTCGGCCCGCTCAAAGGCCTCCGTGGTCGCCGCCTTGCGCAGTCCTGCCGCCTCGACCGTGGCGCGCGTCCACTCGAACTCGCCCGCCTCGGAGCCCAGCGTCAGTTCGTGCGAGCACACCACGCGACAGCCAGGATCGCGCGCGCGCAGGTGGTCGCGCACGCGCTGTTCGTGCGCGGGGTGGGCGTGACCGTGCAGCAGGCACACGGCGTAGGCGCTGGGACGGTGGGGCAGGGCGGCGAGCCGTGCGTCCAGCGAGGTCCCGGCCGTGCCAGGGCCGTCGGCGGCCAGGCACAGCGGCAGCACCTCGTGCCCGGCGGCGCCCAGCCGCCCGTCCACCTCCACGCGCCAGGCCGCGGGCAGCAGCGACTCCCAGGGCGAGGCGCCGACATGCAGCGCGTAAGGGTCGGGCCGGTTCTGGCGCCCGAGCGTGAGCACGTCGGCAAAGCCGGTGGTGCAGATCAGCGCGATGGGGTGCATGGGGTGTGCAGGGTCACAGAGCCTTTCGACTTCGCTCAGGACAGTCCTGTCGAAGGGCGTCAGCGGGGCTTCGACAGGCTCGGTCCGAACGGTTTCGAATCGAACACCGCGCACCGACAGGCGCATGGGAAGCGCTCAGAACCGGTCCGCGCGGAACGGCCGCAGGTCGACCTGTGACGCGCGGCCGGCCACCAGGTGGGCGATCTCGCGCCCGGTGGTGGCGCCGCCGCACATGCCCACATGCCCATGGCCGAAGGCCAGCCAGGCGTTGGCGCGGCCGGGCGCGCGGCCGATGACCGGCAGGCTGTCGGGCAGGCAGGGGCGATGGCCCATCCAGGAGGTGTGGTGACGGGCATCGAGGTGGGGGAACATCTCTCGACCCTTGTCCAGCAGCGCGGCGGCCCGCGCCGGGTCGGGCGGTGGCGCCAGGCCGGCGAACTCCACCGTGCCCGCCAGCCGCAGCCCCATGGCCATGGGGTTGACCATCAGGTTGTGCTCGGGCGCCATCACCGTGTGACGCAGCGTCAGGTTGTGGCGCTGCACCGTGACGTGGTAGCCGCGCTGCGATTCCAGCGGCACCCGCAGGCCGAGCTGGCGCGTGAGCGCCCCCGACCACGCGCCGCTGGCCACGACGACGCCGTCGCAGTCCACACGCTGGCCGTCGGCGGTGCGCACGCTGGTGATCCGGTCACCGCGGGTCTCGAAGTCCTGCGCGGTCGCGCGCAGCGTGGTGGCGCCGTCGGCCTCGCACCGGGCGTGCAGGGCCTTGACGAGTTGAGCCGGGTCCAGCGTCGAGCCGTTCTCGGGTGCCAGGACGCCGAAGCGGAAGCGGCCCTTCAAGTCGGGCTCGAGCGTCTCGAGCTCGTCCTGCCCGATGTCGCGCAATTCCACGCCCAGGCTGCGCCGCAGCGCCATGCCCCAGGCCCAGCGGCGCGCGGCGTCGGGACCGCTGTAGACGTAGAGGCAGCCCGTGCGACGCACCCAGCGATGGGCCTGCGCCCGCTCCAGCAGGGGCTCGTAAGCCTCGAAGATGGGCGCCAGCAGGCCACGCATCGCGGTGGCGATGCGCACGACCTCGTCGCGCGAACTGTGGCGGGCGAAGCGCCACAGCCACGGCAGCAGCGCCGGCAGATGCGCCGGCCGGATGGCCAGCGGGCCGTCGGCGCGCAGCAGCCAGCGCGGCACCTGCTTCCACAGGCCGGGCATGCCCACCGGCAGGCAGGCGCTGGGTGACAGCGAGCCGGCGTTCCCATAGGAGCAGGCCTCGCCCGGTGCATCGGTGCTGACGAAGGTGATGCGGTGGCCGTCGCGCTGCAGCCAGGCCGCGCAGCAGGTGCCGACGATGCCGGTGCCGATGACCACGATGTGCATCCCCGGCTTGTATCGGACGACGGCGGGCTTGTCCATGCGCACTTGCCAGCAGTGCATGTCGGGCCGACCGACTGCACGGACGGCCTTTGCCCGGCCTACAAGCCGAAGGCCTGGCGCACCGCCTGTCGCAACTCTTCCCGGCTCTGGGGTGTGCGCAGCATCGCCACGCGCTGGCCCTGGGCGTCGAACAGCACCACCGTCCCGTCGACGGCGCCGTGCCGCGTGGCGAAGCTGCGTCCGTCCTGCTGCGACAGCGAGGCGACGAGAAACGCCGCCGAGTGGCCGAACTCGTCGCGCACGTCGTGCATCAGATGCATCACCGACGCGCCTTCGAGGTAGTGACTCTCCATGGTCAGCACGACCGCCGGCCGGCCCTGACCTATGCGCGACAGGTCGGTCGGGTAGCTGCCGTCGGGCAACTGGCTCCAGACGAAGGCGCCGAGGGCTACGACGACGCCCGCGGTGATCAGCCGTCGCCGCCAGGCGGAAGATGGGGGAGGCGACGGTGTCGGGGTGGCTGGCGTGCGCACGATGGCTCGTCAGGAGGTGGGGGTGCAGCTGTGATCTCCGCACGTTGGAAGCGTTCCGGGGACTGACGAGGCCGGGACGGACGCGAGCCCTCGGGTCCGGTGGCGCCCCGCGACGAACGTCTTCGAAAGGGCCCAGCCCGGGCGTTGGCTCCGCAAACATCGAGCGCCGACAGGGCCGGCGGAGGCCTTCATCCGTGGGGCGAGCCCTCAGACCCCGATCCCGATGCGCTCCCGTTGCGCCGGTCGTCCATCCGACCCACGCGGGTCTCCAGCAGCCACACGCTCAGCGCGCCCAGCGCCATCAGGGCCAGCGCGAGGGCGGTGGCGATGCTGACGTCGGGCAGGTACCAGTCGAAGCCGGTGACCACGGTCTTGACGCCGCCGTCGGCGCGGGTGATGTCGACGGTGGCCTTGTGCTTCCAGGGCCAGATCACGGCCAGCGAGCCGAGGACGAAGCCCGTCATCAGCGCCAGCGTCAGGTCGCGCCAGCGTTTGAGCACCCAGTCCAGCAGACGCGAGAAGCCCAGGAGTCCGACCACGCACCCCAGGGTCATCGGGATCAGCACCGGCCAGTGCAGGTGTCCCACGGCGCCGAGCACCAGCGCATAGTTGCCCATCATCAGCAGCACGAAGGAGCCTGACAGCCCGGGCAGGATCATGCTCGCCACCGCGACGACACCGCAGATGAAGACGTAGACCGGGTCGGGGTTCTCCGAGGCGGGCGCCAGCAGCGCCACACCGGCAGCCACCGCCGCGCCCGCCAGCAGGGCGATCAGGCGATCGGCGCGCCAGTGCCGCACGCCTTGTCCGACGTAGAGGATGGACAACAGGATCAGGCCGAAGAAGAAGGCCATGGTCTCGACCTCGCGCGTGCGCAGCAGCCACTCGAACAGGCGCGCGAAGGTGAAGATGCTGACGACCATGCCCGCACCCAGGGTTGCCAGGAAGGGCCCGTCGGCAGCGGCCCAGGCCTGGCGCCATCGGCGCGCGCGCACCTGTCGCAGCGGCTCGCCCGTCAGGTGCCCGATGGCGCCGAGCAGACGCCCGTAGACCCCCATCAGCAGCGCGATCGTGCCCCCCGACACACCGGGGATCACGTTGGCCGCCCCGATGGACAGCCCGGTCAGGAAGTGGCGTAGCGTCTGCTGCATGGGATGAAGGCGCGAACCGGTCAGACCGGCCGGTCGGCGTGTCGGCTGGGCCGGGTGCTGCGCAGCGCGTGCTCGCAATCCGGATCGTCGCAATCGGCGCAGCGCCACAGGCGTGCCGCCTGTTGCGCGTTGCGCTCGGCCAGACGGGTGAACAGGCCGCTCCCGGGGCGCGAGCGCGCCCGCAGCCAAGGGGCCAGTGCGTCCATGGCCTGCTCGATCGCGTCGCCGGCCGGCCCGCCGACGGCGCACCAGTCCACTCCCATGCCGATCAGACGCTCACGCCATAGGCCCTCCGACCTGCAGGCGGCGGTCGATCGCAGCCCGTCCTGGGGCAGGCTGGCGGACTGGCCCGTGTCGACGGCGCTGCCGCCGCCGTCCCGGCACAGCAGCACCAAGTCCACGACGGATGGGTCCGCGGGCGCCCAGGGCCCGGCTGCGCCCAACCCGGCGCCGCAGGAGTTCGGCCACACGTCGAGCGACCCGGGATCTTCCGGCGAGCGCAGCGCGGCTCCAGCGGGTGAAGCGGGTGCCCTGGGGGCCGGAAGGCTCTCGAAGATCACGACCTCCGCGCAAGACGGCGCAGCCGCTGCCGCATCCTGACCATCGGCGCAGCGGCCTCGGTGGACCGTCAGGCCGGTGGCGCTGTCGATGCGGCGCTCGAGCGCGCAAACCAGGCGCCGCACGGCGTCCGGCTGCGCGCCCACCACGGCGATGCACAAGGGCTGGCGTGTGCCGTCCGGGCGCGAGCCAGGCGCCGCAAGGGCTTCGGTGCCTGCATCCGCGCCGTCACCCACCGCCGCCAGGCACGGCGCCGGGCCTGCATCGCCCGGTGTCAACGGCCCCCCGACACCTGGACCAGGATCTCGTTCGGGCGGATCATCCCGAGATCGGCGCGCGCGCGCTCCTCGACGATCTCCAGGCCTTCACGCAGGTCGGCGACCTCGGCTGCGAGCCGTTCGTTGCGCCCGCGCGCCTGCTCGTTGCGCTCGCGCTGCGCCGCCAGCTCCTGCTCGAGCCGCCACTGGTGCGGCAGGCTGCCACGGCCGAGCCAGAGGTCGGCCTGCACCAGCAGCAGCATCACGGCCAGGACGACCGTGAGCCAGCGGATCTTCGGACGCATGGCAGCCAGGAACGCAGTGGAGGGCAGGACAGGCCGAGTCGGTAGACGTCAGCGCAGGTTGTAGAAGGCCTTGTGCCCCGGGTAGTGGGCGATGTCGCCCAGGTCTTCCTCGATGCGCAGCAGCTGGTTGTACTTGGCGATGCGGTCGCTGCGCGACATCGAACCGGTCTTGATCTGGCCGGCGTTGGTGCCCACGGCGATGTCGGCGATGGTGGAGTCCTCGGTCTCGCCCGAGCGGTGGCTGATGACGGCGGTGTAGCCGGCGCGCTTGGCCATCTCGATGGCGGCGAAGGTCTCCGTCAGCGTGCCGATCTGGTTGATCTTGATGAGGATCGAATTGGCGATGCGCTGCTCGATGCCGCGCTCGAGGATCCTGGTGTTGGTGACGAACAGGTCGTCGCCGACGAGCTGGACCTTGCCCGCCATGCGATCGGTCAGCAGCTTCCAGCCGTCCCAGTCGCCTTCGTGCATGCCGTCCTCGACGCTGATGATCGGGTACTTGTCGCACCAGGTGGCCAGCATGTCGGCCCAGGCCGGCGCTTCGAGTTGCAGTCCCTCGCCCTCGAGGTGGTACAGGCCGTCACGGAAGAACTCGCTGGCGGCGCAGTCCAGGCCGAGCGCGATCTGCTCGCCCGGCGTGTAGCCGGCCTTGGCGATCGCTTCCAGGATCATCTGGATGGCGGCTTCGTGGTTCTCGACGCTGGGCGCGAACCCGCCCTCGTCGCCCACGGCGGTGCTCATGCCGCGCGCGTCGATGATCTTCTTCAGCGCGTGGAAGGTCTCGGCGCCCCAGCGCACGGCCTCGCGGAAGCTCGGTGCGCCCACCGGGATGATCATCAGCTCCTGCAGGTCCAGCGTGTTGTTGGCATGCGCGCCGCCGTTGATGACGTTCATCATCGGCACCGGCATCTGCATGCTGCCCATGCCGCCGAAGTAGCGGTACAGCGGCAGACCCGATTCCTCGGCCGCCGCGCGCGCGACGGCCATGCTCACGGCCAGCGTGGCGTTGGCGCCCAGGCGGCTCTTGTTCTCGGTGCCGTCCAGGTCGATCAGGGTCTTGTCGAGGAAGGCCTGTTCGCTGGCGTCCAGGCCCAGCACGGCCTCGGAGATCTGGGTGTTGATGTGCTCGATGGCGCGCAGCACGCCCTTGCCGAGGTAGCGGCTGGCGTCACCGTCGCGCAGCTCGATCGCCTCGCGGCTGCCGGTGGAGGCGCCGGAGGGGACTGCGGCACGGCCCATGGTGCCGGATTCGAGCAGGACGTCACATTCGACGGTGGGGTTGCCTCGGCTGTCGAGGATTTCGCGGCCGACGATGTCGACGATGGCACTCATGATGGGTCTGCTTTGAGGAGGAAGGAACGATGGGGCAGGGTGGTCGGGCGGCAGGCCGATCGACCGGTGCTGCGTTGAGGAACTGGGTCCATGTGTCGGCGGCGGCGCGTGCGGTCAGGCGGCGAAGCCGTCCTCGAGCCACGGGCGGGACTTGACCACACGGTCGAGCGCCACCAGTTGATCGAGCAGGGCAGGCATGTGCTGCAGCGGCACCGCGTTCGGCCCGTCCGACCAGGCCTCGGCGGGCCGGGGGTGCGTTTCCATGAACAGGCCGGCCACACCCGCGGCCACGCCAGCGCGTGCGAGCACCGGCACCATCTCGCGCGCGCCGCCGCTGCTTGCGCCCAGGCCCCCGGGCTTCTGCACCGAATGCGTGACGTCGAAGACCACCGGCGCACCCGAACGCCGCATCTCGGCCAGACTGCTCATGTCGGCCACCAGGTTGTTGTAGCCGAAGCTCACGCCGCGCTCGCAGGCAAGGAAACGGTCCTCCGACAGGCCCGCCTCGCGTGCCGCGCTGCGCGCCTTGTCGATGACGTGGCGCATGTCCCAGGGTGCGAGGAACTGGCCTTTCTTGATGTTCACCGGCTTGCCCGATCGCGCCACCGCGTGGATGAAGTCGGTCTGGCGGCACAGGAAGGCGGGCGTCTGCAGCACGTCCACGACCGAGGCCACCTCGGCGATCTGGGCTTCGTCGTGCACGTCGGTGAGCACCGGCAGACCGGTGTGACGACGCACTTCGTCCAGGATCCGCAAGCCGGCCTCCAGACCCACGCCACGCGCACTGGCGCCAGAGGACCGGTTGGCCTTGTCGAAGGAACCCTTGTAGATCAAGGGGATGCCCAGCGGGGCACAGGCCTCCTTCAGGCGCCCGGCCACCTCCATCGACAACGCCAGCCCCTCGATCGAGCAGGTGCCGGCGATCAGGAAGAAGGGCCGGTGCAGGCCGACCTCGAAACCGCAGAGCTTCATGCCGTGGGCGCCGTGGGCGTGCGCCGGTGTTCGATCGCCGCCTTGACGAAGCTGTCGAACAGCGGGTGGCTGCCCCAGGGCGTGCTCTTGAACTCGGGGTGGAACTGCACGCCGACGAACCATGGGTGGACGTCCTGCGGCAACTCGATCATCTCGGTGAGCTTTTCGCGCTGGGTCAGCGCCGAGATGACGAGCCCGGCCTCCTGCAGGCGGTCCAGGTAGTGGACGTTGGCCTCGTAGCGGTGGCGGTGGCGCTCGGTCACCACCGGGCCGTAGATGCGGTGGGCCAGCGTGCCGGGCTTGACGTCCGAGCTCTGCGCGCCCAGCCGCATGGTGCCACCCAGATCGGACTGTGCGCTGCGCCGCTGGATCGAGCCGTCGCGGTCCTGCCATTCGTCGATCAGCGCGATCACCGGATGCGGGGTGGCAGGCTCGAACTCGGTGGAGTTGGCCTCCGTCAGGCCCGCCACGTGGCGCGCGTACTCGATCGTGGCCACCTGCATGCCCAGGCAGATGCCCAGGTAGGGCACGTGGTGCTCGCGCGCGAAGCGCACGGCGCAGATCTTGCCCTCGATGCCGCGCTTGCCGAACCCCCCGGGCACCAGCACGGCGTCGTAGCGCCCGAGCTGCGCCACGGTGGTGGCGTCCAGCCCTTCGGCGTCGACGTATTCGATCTCCACCTTGACGTGGTTGTGGATGCCGGCGTGGCGCAGCGCCTCGTTGAGCGACTTGTAGGAGTCCGACAGATCGGTGTACTTGCCGCACATCGCGATCCGCACGCTGCTGTGCGGGTGCGTGACCTCGTGCACCAGGGTGTCCCAGCGGCGCAGGTCGGCCGGGCGCGTGAAGGCCTGCAACCTCATGCAGATCAACTCGTCCAGGCCCTGCTCGTGCAGCAGGCGCGGCACCTTGTAGATGGTGTCCACATCCTGCATCGAGATCACCCCGTGCAGCGGCACGTTGGTGAACAGGCTGATCTTCTCGCGCTCGTCGTCGGGGATGGGGCGGTCGGCGCGGCACAGCAGCGCGTCGGGCTGGATGCCGATCTCGCGCAGCTTCTGCACCGTGTGCTGCGTGGGCTTGGTCTTGAGCTCGCCCGCGGCGGCGATCCAGGGCACGTAGGTCAGGTGCACGAACGCGGTGTGTGCCGGCCCGAGCTTCAGGCTGAGCTGGCGCACGGCCTCGAGGAAGGGCAGGGACTCGATGTCACCCACCGTGCCGCCGATCTCGACGATGGCCACGTCCACGCCGTTGGCGCCGCGCTGCACGAACTCCTGGATCTCGTTGGTGACGTGCGGGATCACCTGCACCGTCTTGCCGAGGTAGTCGCCGCGGCGCTCCTTCTCGAGCACGCTCTTGTAGATCTGGCCGGTGGTGAAGTTGTTGCTGCGCTTCATCCGCGTGGTGATGAAGCGCTCGTAGTGGCCGAGATCCAGGTCGGTCTCGGCGCCGTCGTCGGTGACGAAGACCTCGCCGTGCTGGAACGGGCTCATCGTGCCCGGGTCGACGTTGAGGTAGGGGTCGAGCTTGACGAGGGTGACCTTCAGGCCGCGGGACTCGAGGATCGCGGCCAGGGATGCCGCCGCGATGCCCTTGCCGAGCGAGGACACGACGCCGCCGGTGACGAAGACGTACTTGGTCATGGTGGACGGCAGGCGTCGACGGGCCGCTTGCGCAAGGGCCCGGAGTCCGCCCGCCCAGGGGGGAAATGGGGAGTATAGCGAGGGGGTCGGGCCGCTCTGCCGACGCGCAGCCAGCCGTCCCGCGGCATCCCGTCAGTTGTGGAAATGGCAGGCCACCCAGTGACCGTCGGCCGCCTGCGCCAGAAGTGGGCGCTGTGTGCTGCAGCGCGGGTGCTGCGCCTTCGGACAGCGCGTGTGGAAATGGCAACCTGACGGTGGGTGGATGGGGCTGGGCACGTCACCCTGCAGCATGATCCGCTTGCGCTTCACCGTCGGGTCCGGGATGGGCACAGCCGACAGCAGCGCCTCGGTGTAGGGGTGGCGCGGCGTGGTGTAGAGCTCACGCGCCGGCGCGATCTCGACCACGCGCCCGAGGTACATCACCGCCACGCGGTCGCTGATGTGCTCCACCACCGAAAGGTCGTGCGCAATGAAGATGTAGGTCAGGCCGAGCTTTTCCTGCAGGTCCTCCAGCAGGTTGATCACCTGGGCCTGGATCGACACGTCCAGCGCCGAGACGGCCTCGTCGCAGACGATCAGGCGCGGGTTGACCGCCAGTGCGCGCGCGATGCCGATGCGCTGGCGCTGGCCGCCGGAGAACTCGTGCGGGTAGCGCCGCATGTGGTCGGCGTTCAGGCCCACGGTCTCGAGCAACTCGACGATGCGGTCCTGCCAGGCCTGCTTCGTCGGCGCGAGCCGGTGGATGGTCAGCGCCTCGCCGATGATGGCCGCCACCGTCATGCGCGGGTTCAGCGAGGCGTACGGGTCCTGGAAGATGATCTGCATCTGCCGCGCCATGGCGCGCAGATCCTCGGCCGCGAGCGACGTGACCTCCTGACCGTCGAACCAGACCTGGCCGGAGGTCGGCTCGATCAGCCGAAGGATGCAGCGGCCCATCGTGCTCTTGCCGCAGCCCGACTCGCCGACCACGCCCAGCGTCTGGCCGGCGGCGAGCTCGAAGCTCACGCCGTCGACGGCATGCACCTGGCCGATCCGACGCTTGAAGACGCCGCCGCGCACCGGGAAATGCTTGACCAGGTCGCGCACCTTCAGCAGCGGCTCGGCCGCGGGCGCTGCGGAGACGTCGCGGACCGGGTTCATGCCGCCACCTCGGCCAGGAAGCAGGCCACGCGGTGGCCGGAGGCGAGCTCGCGAAGCGGCGGCGTGTCGGCGCTGCAGGCGGGCGCGGCGCGGCGGCAGCGGCTGGCGAATCGGCAGCCTGCGCCGGGCTCGATCAGCTTGGGCACGGTGCCGGGGATGGCCTCCAGGCGCACCTTGTGCGTGGCGGCAAGGTCGATGCGCGGGATCGAGCGGATCAGGCCTTGGGTGTAGGGGTGCAGCGGGCGCGCGAACAGTGCCTCCACCGGGGCTTCCTCGACCACCTGGCCGGCGTACATCACGACCACGCGCTGCGCCACCTCGGCCACCACGCCCATGGCGTGCGTGATCAGCATCACGGCCATGCCGAATTCGGCCTTCAGCTCGGCGATGAGCTCCAGGATCTGCGCCTGGATGGTCACGTCCAGCGCCGTCGTGGGCTCGTCGGCGATCAGCAGTTGCGGCCTGCAGGCCAGCGCGATGGCGATCATCACGCGCTGGCGCATGCCGCCCGAGAACTGGTGCGGGTAGTCGCGCACCCGCTTCTCGGGCGTGGGGATGCGCACCAGGCGCAGCATCTCCACCGCGCGGTCCAGCGCGGCCTTGCGCGACAGGCCCTCGTGCAGGCGCAGCGACTCCGCGATCTGCTCCCCGACGGTGTAGACCGGGTTCAGCGAGGTCATCGGCTCCTGGAAGATGATCGCGATCTCCTTGGCGCGCACCTTCTGCATCTCCTCGGGAGACAGCGGCACGAGGTCTCGGCCCTTCCAACGCACCTCGCCAGCGACGATGCGCCCGGGGGGCATGTCGATCAGCTTCATCACGGTCTTGGCCGTGACCGACTTGCCGCAGCCGGATTCGCCGACGACACACACCGTCTGCCCGGCGTCGATGTCGAGGTCGACGCCGTCGACCGCGTGCAGCCAACCGTCGTCGGTCTTGAAGTGGGTCTTGAGCCCGCGGATCTCGAGCAGGGCCATGGCGCTACAGCACGCGGCGCGGGTCGAGCGCGTCGCGCAACCCGTCGCCGATGAAGTTGATCGTCAGCACCGCGACGAAGATGGCCAGTCCCGGGAACAACGCCCAGTGCACGGCGATGTCGAGATAGTCCTTGCTGTCGAAGAGGATGCGGCCCCAGGTCGGGATGTCGGGCGGGAAGCCCAGACCCAGGAAGGACAGGGTGGACTCGGCGATGATGGCCGCGGCGACATCGATGGTGGCGGCCACGATCACCGGGCCGAGCGAGTTAGGCAGGATGTGACGCACCACCTGACGCGAGGTGCTGGCGCCCAGGGCGCGCGCGGCCTCGACGAACTCCTTCTCGCGCAGCGAGAAGAACTGCGCGCGCACCAGGCGTGCCACGGGCATCCAGCGGAAGCCCCCGATCACCACGACGATCAGGATGAAGATGCCCATCTCCGGACCGAAAGCCGCCTTGAGCGGGTCGCGGAAGAGGAAGATCAGCAGCAGCAGCAGCGGCAGTTGCGGCAGCGACAGGAACAGGTCGGTGATCCACATCAACGCGGCATCGACCCAGCCGCGCGAGATGCCGGCGATCGCGCCGATGATCACGCCTACCGTGATGGCCATCAGCATGGCCGCCAGTCCCACGGCCAGCGAGATGCGCCCGCCGTAGAGCATGCGCGCGAACAGGTCGCGTCCGAGGTCGTCGGTGCCCATGGGGTGGGCCGGCGACGGTGGCGCGAGCCGGGCCTTGAAGTCGATGTCGCTGATGGTCAGCGGCCACAGCAGCGGGCCCAGCAGCACGGCCAGCACCAGCACGCCCAGCACCCCCAGGCTCCAGTAGGCCAGTCGGTGGCGCTTGAAACGCCGCCAGGCCTCGCCCCAGGGCGAGACGCTGGCGGGCGCCCTGCCGAGCGCGCTAGCGGTAGCTGATGCGGGGGTCGAGCCAGCCATAGAGCACGTCGGCCACAAGGTTGAAGAAGATCACCAGGATGCTGAAGACGAAGGTCACCGCCATGATGACCGGCGTGTCATTGCGCAGGATGGCGTCGATCAGCAGCGAGCCGATGCCCGGGATGCGGAAGATCTGCTCGGTGACGATGGCGCCGCCGAACACCGACGGCATCTGCAGCGCCACGAGTGTCACCACCGGGATCAGCGCGTTTCGCACGACGTGCTTGGTGACCACGACCTTCTCGGCCAGACCCTTGCTGCGCGCCGTGGTGACGTAGTCGAGGCGGATCACGTCGAGCACGGCCGAGCGCACGTACCGCATCCATGTGGCACCCTGGAACAGCCCCAGCACCGTGACCGGCATGATGGACTGCTTGATGTGCTCCCACCACCAGGCCCAGCCCGTGGCCTCGATGTCGGCCTTGAAGACGAAGGGCAGCCAGCCGAGGTGGATGGAGAACAGCAGGATCAGCAGCAGGCCGGTGAAGAAGGTCGGCAGCGAGAAGCCGACGAAGGCGATGGTGCTGGCGATCCGGTCGAACCAGGAATAGGGCCTGACCGCGGCCAGGATGCCCACCGGCAGGGCCACCAGCAGCGCCAGCACCTGCGACGCGCCGATGACTGCCAGCGTGACCGGCAGGCGTTGCAGGATCAGCGTGTCGACGTCGATGCGGCTGACGAAGGAAAAGCCCCAGTCGCCCTGCAGCATGCTGGTCAGCCAATGCCAGTAGCGCTGCCAGACGGGGTCGTCCAGTCCGAGCTGGGCGCGCAGCGCCAGGCGCACCTCGGGCGGCACGTTGGGGTTGGTCGCGAGCTCCTCGAAAGGGTCCCCGGGGGCCAGCGCGAGCACCGTGAACAGCACCACGCTGATGCCGAGCAGGCTCGGCACCGCGATCAGCAGACGGCGCAGGTGGTAGGCACCCAAGGGCGACTCTGTGAAGCAGGGCGATCACCGACGGCCCCGGCAGCCGCATCAGCAGATGCCGGAGGCCGGGCAGGATCCGGGCGCGTTCAAGCCTCCTTGTACCAGTGAGGCAGGGCCCACAGGTCGTTGTCCCAGCCCGACAGGGGCGCCACCAGCTTCGTGCCCGCAGCCGACGGCCGCGGACGGAAGACCACCGGGATGATGTGGTTGCTGCTGCACACCAGGTCGTTCATGCGGATGAACAGCGCTGCGCGCTTGACCGGGTCGAGTTCCGCCTGCGCTGCCCGGTGGGCCGCGTCGTAGTCGGCGTTCACCCAGCGCAGGATGTTGCGCTTGGCCCACTTGTTGTCCTTCTGCGCGATCACCCAGGAGCAGTACTGCTCCATGAAGACCTGCGGATCCGGCTGGGTCATCGTCGTGGTGAACATCTGCATGTCGCACCAGAACTTCTGGTAGGTGTCCGGGTTGGCGAAGTCGCCACCGAAGAACACCGCGGCCGTCACCGACTTCAGCTCCAGGTCGATGCCGGCCTTGGCGCAGGCGTCCTTGACGATGGCCTGCGTCTTCTGGCGCGGCTGGTTGACCGAGGTCTGGTAGACGAACTTCAGCCGGGTGCCGCCCTTCTCGCGGATGCCGCCGGCGCCGCGCTTCCAGCCGGCATCATCGAGCACCTTGTTGGCCTTGTCGATGTTGAACTCGAACTTCATGTTCGGGCTGCGGAAGCGCGGCGGGTTGTTCAGGAAGTTCGCCGTGGCCACGCCGGTGCGACCATAGATGAAGTCCTCCACCGCCTTGCGGTCCACCAGCAGGCTCATGGCCTGACGCACCGCCGGGTCGCTGAACGCCGGGTGTCTGGACTTGATGCTCGCGCGCTCGCCCTCGACCTCGTTCCACGGGTCGGTCGGGTTGAGTTGGATGAACTCGATGTTGGCGCCCGAGGTGATGGTCACCTTGCCCTTGCCACCGTTCTCCAGGCGCTTGAGGATCTCGTCCTCGACCTGCAGGTTCCACGCGTAGTCGTATTCGCCGGTCTGCAGCACGGCGCGCGCGGCCGACACGGCGTCGCCGCCGCCCTTCATCTCGATCGCGTCGAAGTGCGGGCGGTTGGGGATGTGATAGTTGGCGTACGCGGTGCCGCGCAGCATGTCGCCGGGCTTGAAGTCGAGGAACTTGTACGGACCGGTACCCACCGGGGCCATGTTCATCGGCGCCTCGCGCGACTTCGCACCGATGTAGGGCGCGAACAGGTGCTTGGGAATCATCATTCCCGAGGTGCCGACGAAGGGCTCGGCCCAGAACGGCGAGGGCTTGGGGAAGGTGACCCGCACCGTGTGCGAATCGACCTTGACCACCTGGATGTCGCGGTAGGTGGCGATCAGCGACGACGAGGTGGCCGGGTCCTTGATGAATTCCCAGTTGAAGACCACATCGTCGGCCGTGAAGGGCTGACCGTCGTGCCAGGTGACGCCGCGCTTGAGCTTCCAGGTCACGCTGCGGCCGTCGGCCGACAGGCCGCCGTTCTCGCGCGAGGGGATTTCGGCGGCCAGCACCGGGTAGAGGTTGCCGTCCGGGTCCCAGCCGGCCAGCGGCTCGTAGAACATCCGCGAGCCTTCCTGCTCCTTCGTGCCCGTGGCCCAGTGCGGGTTCAGGTGCACCGGGCCCTGCCACCAGAGCAGCTTGAGCGTGCCGCCGCCGCCGCGCCGCGTGGGCTTGTAGGGCAGGGCGGTCTGGGCGTTCGCGACGCCGGCATGCATCAGCAGCATCGAGGCCATCGGTGCCGTCAGGCCGACGCCGACCATCTGCTGGATGAAACTGCGGCGCGGCAGGTGACCGGTGCGCACGTCTTCGATGAGACCGCGAATGTCTTGCTCTTGCATGGCGGGATCGCTCCTGGAAAAGTGACGTCGGGGGGTGTCGAACCGGACGCAAGGTCCGTGCCGGGATGCGCACTCAAGCTCGAGTGCACGCACGCGGATCGTCGTTCAAACAGGGCCCGCTAGGGCACGGTGTTTTCCCGGATGATCGGCTCGTTCAGGCTGCGGACTTCGAACACCATCTCCTGGATCGTGGCGCCGTTCGCGCCGACCAGCCGCAGGGTGTGCCTTCCCGGCACCGGTGTCCAGTCCCACCGTGAACCGGTCCCCAGGCGGCTGCCGTTGAGCAGCCAGGTGCCCTCGCGGCCTTCGAAACGCAGGCGCTGGGCGTGGGGCGGGATGTTGGGGTCGATGGCATAGACGCTGCCGGCCACCGGGTGCACGATGCCCAGCGGTGTCGAGCCCGCTGCGGTCCCTGTCCGGCTCGGGCCGGCCGGCCCGACCGGGGTACGGCCGGGCCGCGGCACGCTGGTCCCGGCGAGGAGGAACTCGGTGCGCGCGGGCTCGCCGGTCGCCGGCTCGGCCGGCAGCGCCACGCGCCTGACACCGGCTGGTGGCGAGGGTGGGCGAGATCCGTCCCGGGCCTGCAACGACCGCACCAGCGCCTGCCACACCGGCGCGGCGCCGCTGACCCCGCTGACGCCGCGCATCGGGGCGCCGCTGGCGTTGCCGACCCACACCCCCACCGTGTAGCGGTCGGTGTAGCCGATGCACCAGTTGTCGCGCATGTCCTGGCTGGTGCCGGTCTTGACCGCGGCAAAGCCGCGTGTGACGAGGGCGTTGTCCAGCCCGAAGCCCGAGGCGCGCGCGGCCGGGTCGGCCAGGATGTCCCCGACCAGATAGGCGGCACCCGCGTCGAACACGGGCGCTGGCGTTGCCCGCCTGCCGTCATCCAAACGCAGGCGCACCGGGCTGTGGCGACCGCCGCGCGCGAGCGTGCGATAGGCATTGGTCAGCGCCAGCAGCGTCACTTCGGCGCTGCCGAGCGCGAGCGCGTGCCCGTGGAAGCCACCGGTCTCGGGCAGGCCCAGACCGAGGGCGTTGAGGCGCTCGAACAGCGACTCCGGGGGCAGCAACACGCTGACCCGCAGCGCGGGCACGTTCAGGCTGGAGGCCAGCGCCGTGCGCGCGCTGACCCAGCCACGGTAGGCGCCGTCGTAGTTGCGTGGCCGGTACAGCCCTGCGCCGGCCTGCACCTGCGTGGGCGCGTCGTGCAGCAGGCTGGCCGGTGTGAGCAGGCGCCGCTCGAAGGCCAGCGCGTAGACGAAGGGCTTGATCGTCGAGCCGGGCTGGCGCCGCGCCAGCACCGCATCGACGTGCCGCGCCGACGAGCCCTCGCCGATCGAGCCCACCCACGCCAGCACCTCGCCGCTGGCGTTGTCGAGGACCACGGCAGCGCCGTCCTCGACGTGCCGGCCCGACAGCTCGGCCAGCCGCGTCTGCAGCAGCCGCGTCGCCCGTCGCTGCAGCCGGGCGTCCAGCGTGGTGCGCACCACCGCAGGCGCGTCGGCATCGACCACCTGACGCGCGAAGTGCGGGGCGATCTGCTCGCCCAGCGGCATGCCACCGCGCCGGGCCAGCGCACTGGCGGCCAGGCCGCGCACACCCGCGCACTCGCGCGCCATGCGGCGCAGCAGTTCGCAGGCGCGGTCGCCGACGCGGTCGGCGGCGGCATTGGGCCCGCGCACGAGGACGGCGGTGATCGCTGCCTCGTGCGCATCCAGCCCGTCGGGGTGCTTGCCGAACAGCGTCTGCGACAGCGCGGCGATGCCGACGATTTCACCGCGCAGCGGCACCAGGTTCAGATAGGCCTCGAGGATGTGGTCCTTGCGCCAGCGCTGCTCCAGCGCCCCCGCTGCGGCGATCTGGTCGAGCTTCTGCGCCAGGCTGCGGCCGCCAGCGGGCCGTTCGAGGCCCGGGTCGAGCAGCCCGGCGAGTTGCATCGTCAGCGTCGAGGCGCCCTGGGTGCGCTGGTGCCAGACGGTGGCGAAGGCGCCGCGCGCGACGGCCGCCCAGTCGACACCGCTGTGCGCCCAGAACCGACGGTCTTCGCCGAGCACCAGCGCCTGCTGCAGCGCCGGCGAGATCCGGGCCAGGGGCACCCAGCCGAGACGACGCACCTGCGGGTCGGTGCGCAGGGTCTGCACGGGCACACCGTGTCGGTCGAGCACGGTGACGTCCGACGGCCGGTGCGCGGCGCGCACGGTCTCGAAGTCGGGCAGGGTCTGCGCCGCTGCGGCCTGTGCGGCGCCGATCAGTGCGAGTTTCAGCCACAGCACGGGTGTAGGTGCCGGTGCCGGTGATCGCAGCGCCAGCGCGCGCGCCCACACCCGGTGGCTCATGCGCGGGGCATCGGGCTCAGGGCCGTACGCTCCAGACCCCATTCGGCCACTCGCCGTAGACATCGGGCAGGTACATGGCCTCGGCGCGCGTGGGCGGCAGGCCGAAGTCGCCGGACTGGTTCAGCCGGACCGTGTACTCGACGACATGCCGGCCGCTCGGGAGCAACTCGAAGTAGCGTCGGAAGGCATCGGGGGCGCGCTCGTCGAAGGCCACCCAGGCACTGCCGGCGTCGCGCTGGTCGCGCAGCGCGATCTCGCTGTCGCGTGCCAGGCCGCCGCCCAGCACGGTGGCGCCCGGCGGCAGCGGGTCGCTGACGACGACCCAGCTGCGTGTCTGTGCGGTCTGCACCGTCAGGCGCACGCGCACCAGGTCACCGCGTGACCACTGCAGAGGGTCACGCCGCTGCACCGGGATCAGCTCGCGGCTGACGGTGTAGCCGGCGCGCACGGGCTCGGTGACCGGCAGCGCCGCCCGGGCCTGGATCAGCAGCCAGGGACGTCCCGGCCCGTCGTGCTTCACTTCCAGGGTGCCCGGGCTCGCCGGCCAGGGCAGCGCCAGCCGCCCGCCCTGCGGTGTGGCCGACCAGTCCAGCAGCGCCCGGGAGCCGGCCGAAGGCGCTGGCGCCGGCCCGGCGTCCAGCAAGGCACCGGTGCGCCCGGCCACCGGCACGGCCTCGAAACGCGCCGCGTGGCGCGCCAGCGCGATCGAGGTCCAGGCATTGGCGGTCGTCGTGTCCCAGGCGCCGCGGCGCTGGGCGGCCAGGTGACCGGCCAGCAGACGCGGCAGTTCGTCGTGCCAGGCAGGATCGTCGATGGCCGCGAGCAGCAGGCGTGCGCCGTTGGTGTCGGCGCTGTCCATCAGCCACCACCACACGTCGCCGTCGCCGGCTTGCAGCCGCAGTGCACTGGCCGTGCCGGTGATCCTGGCGCGCAGCAGCCGCGAGACCTCGTCGAGGCGGCGCTGCCGCTCGGGGATGTCGGGGACGCGGCGCAGCACCTGCAGCCAATCGATCAGTGCAGCGCTGGGCCAGCGGGCGGGCTGAACGCGCAGCGCGTCGAGCATCCGCGCCCGCGCACGGCCGTGGCGTGACAGCGCCTCGATGGCCGCGAGGCGGCGCACGTCCAGATCCGGCCGCGGCGACCAGGTCCGGCGCTCCAGCCGGCCCTCGACGAAGGCCTCCAGCCCGTCGAGCATGCGGTCGCGCACGGCGGCGGGCCACTCGAAACCTGCGGCGTGGGCGCTGGAGATCAGATAGGCCGTCAGGCGATCGTGGCCGCGCGCCGGCTCGTCGGCGGCCGGCGGGAAATAGGCGGCCAGCCCGTCCTCGTCGAGGTAGGGCGGCAACTGGTTGACGACGTGGGCCCAGCGATCGGCATCGCGCACGCCGATGGCGGCGGAGACCTGCTGCTCCAGGCAGGTGTAGGGATAGGCCTCGAACCACTGTCGCAGCCCGGGCAGCGCGTCGCCACCCAGCCGCGGCAGCAGGTCCACCCAGACGCCGCCGCGCGGCACGCCGGCGTCGCGCAGCGCCGCGGACGGCGGATCGATCGCCAGGCGCACCGGCGCATCCAGCGGCCGCAGCGTGGCCTGCTGGGTGCGCTCGGGCACGACGGGGCGCACGGTCTGGGACGACCTGAGGCGGTCCCGCGCCGTTGCGCCCGGTCCGCCGCCCCGGGGACGCTCGCCAGCGACCTCTTCCGCGCTCGCTTCCCAGTCGATGCGCGCGGCACGCTCGGGGACCGCGGCGTCCCAGGCCAACTCCTGCGCGCCGCCCGGCGCGATCGTCAGGCGTCGCGCCGGCAACTCGGCCAGCGGCAGCGGCCCGCCATCGTCACCGACCGCCCGCCCCGTGAGCCTGACCTGCACCTGCATCGGGCGTGAGGTCGTGTTGCGCACTGTCAGCCTGGCGTCCTGACGGTCGCCCTGTCGCACCTGCGCGGGCAGGGCGGACAGCAGTTGCAGGTCCTGGGTGGTGCGGATGCGTGCGCTGCCGGTGCCGAACCGGTGGAGCGCCCCGCCGCTTGCCGTGGTGGGACCGGCCGTGCTGCCCGATCGGTCGACCGCGCCGCCGGGCGGGAGCTCGCCCAGGGCGTCGGCCACTGCGACGAGGCGGAAGCTGGTCAGCGCGTCGTTCAGCGGCACGTCGATCAGCGCCTGCCCGCGCGCGTCGAGCCGCACGCGCGGCGACCACAGCAGCAGCGTGTCGAAGAGTTCGCGCGTGTGCCCCAGGCCGCCGCCGCCGCCGGCGGGCACGGCCTTGCGTCCGTAGTGGCGTCGTCCGACGACCTCACCCTGCGCCGTGCTCGTGGACACGCCCCAGGGCCGCGGCTGCATCATCGCCTGCAGCAGCTCCCAGGAGGTGTTGGCCTGCAGCGCGAGCAAGCCCTCGTCGACCGCAGCGAAGGCGACCTCGGCATCCGGCACCGGCTTGCCGGCGTGCGTCACCGTGACCCGCACCCGCGCCGTCTCGCGCACCTGGTGCACCGCCTGCATCGGCTCCACCTGCACCTGGAGCTCGTGCCGCGCCGTGCCCACCTCGAGCGCGGCCACGCCCAGACGGAAGCTCGGCCGCGCCAGGTCGGCCATCGCCGTGGGCAGCGGCACCGCGTCGGCACGGCCCCATGCCCGTCGCGCCCAGTCCACGGGATCCCGCCACTCACCGGCCAGCAGCGAGCGCCAGGTCGCCACCTGCACCCGGCCGCGCACCACCAGCACGCTGACATAGGCGTTGGGTGCTGCATCGGCGCCGATGGGCACCGCGACGATCGGGTCCTTGCCGTCCAGCGCCACGACGCGAGCGTCCAGCACGCCCTCGCGCTCGACGGTCACGAGGGCCGTGGCGCGGCGGAAGGGCATGCGCACTTGCAGCCGCGCGGTCTGTCCGGGCTCGACCCGACGCGTCAGCGGCAGCACCTCGATGCGGTCGTCGTCCGAGGTCTCGAACCACAGATCCTCCCGGCCGGTGATCCAGACCCGGGTCGCCGCACGCGCCAGGTGTCCCGACTTGTCGCGTGCACTGACGATGAGTTCGATCTCGCCGACGCGACCCGGCGCGGCCTGGCAGGCCAGTCGCCCTCGGCGATCGGTGCGGCCCCGGCACACCTGCCCGAGATCCTGCACCTCGGTGCGGTGTTCCCAGGCGTAGAAGCCACCGACCAGACGCTTGCGCGTGCTCAACGTCTGGCGCAGCCGCGCGTGCACCTCCAGCACCTGGCCCTGCAGCGGCCGGCCGGCGCGGTCCAGCGCCAGCGCGGTGAACCGCGTGCGGTCGCGCGAGCCGATCCAGGCGTCGGCCCGGATGCCCGGCACCACCGCCGACGGCCAGACCCGGGTGCTCGTCGAGACCGTCTGCACCTGTCCGTTCGGGTCGGTGTAGCTGAGCTCGGCGCGGATATCACTGGGGCGGTCGACCGCAGGCAGGTTGGCGATGCGCAGCCGGGCCGCGCCCTGGCGGTCGGTGCGCGAGGTCTGGCCATCGGCGACGAGGACGCCCGTCAGGCCCATGGTGACCGGCGGCGCGTCCTCGGCGTCCTGCGTGGCCGGCCGATCGACCGGATCGGATGCCGGCGCGTCGAAACGGTACTCCTCGTGCCCGGGGAAGTCGACGGACGCAGGGCGCAGCACGGCGCTCAGGCGCAGCGGCGCGTCTGCCACGGCACCACCGTTGGCGTAGCGCAGCAGCGCGTCGAAGGCGATGGAACGCGGGCGGATCTGCGTGACCGCCGGGCCCGACAGGCGCGCGTCGACCAGGGGCACCTCGAAGGCCTCGACGCGGAAGCTGCCGGCGTCCCATTCGCTCCGGTCGGCGGCATCGGGCGGCGCCGGGCGCTCCAGCACCACGCGGTACTCGCCCAGCCTTGCCGCCGCGGGGATGGCCCACTGCGCCAGCGCGCTTCGGCCGCCGCCGTCCCAGCGGATCGGCTGCGCGAACTCGTCGCCGCTGCCGACGTGGACGATGCGCATCCGGCTGGGCAGCCGCTCGGCCCCGACCAGCCCCAGACCGTCGGCGAGTTGCGCACGCACGAAGTGCTTCATCGACACCGTATCGCCCGCGCGCAGGAGCGTGCGGTCGAAGACGGTGTGCACGCGCAGGTCGGGCTGCGGCGCCGCCCATTCCGGCGGGGTGCTGGGCAGAGCGAAGCGCCAGGGCTCGATCCCGCGGGTCCAGTGGCTGAAGACGACGCCGAGTTGGCGGTGTCCGTCGGCGCCCTCATGCCGTGCCGTGACGAACAGGCTGTCCTCGGCTGGGCAGCGCGGTGTGTCCAAGGGCAGCGGCTGCGCGATGCGCGCCAGGCCCTGGTCGTCGGTGCGGCCGCGCCACAGCACGCGCGCGTGGCAGTCGTGCACCGTCACCGCCGCTCCCGGCACGGGGGTCGCACGGTCCAGTGTCGTGACCCACACGGCGCTGTTCTCGCGTCCGTGCTTGAAGTGCACGCCCAGGTTGGTGACGAGCACCCCCGTGCGCACGTACATCGATGCCGGACGTGCCAGCAGCGCCGCGCCGAGGCGCTGCGATTCGATCTCCACGACGTGGTAGCCGGGCTCGGTCAGGCCGATGCCCACCACCTCGAAGGGTCGCGGGTCGGTGCCGGCTAGCCGCGGCAGTTGCAGCCGCCGGGCCTCGGGGTCGCCGGCCAGCAGCGAGACCTCGCGCGTGTGCACCTGGCGGTCGATACGGCGCTTGACCGTGCGTCCGCGCAGGTCCTGGGTCTCCTGCCATTCATGCCACTGCGATTCGGGCAGCCCGAGTTCGCGCGCTGGCAGCCGTGTCTCGTGATGGCGCTGCAGACGCTGCATCCATCGCAACACCTGCGTCTCGTCGTCGATCCGCCGCACGCGCACCTCACCACGGCCGGGCGGCGTCCGGCCGGCGCCGCGCAGGTCGGTCTGGACGTGGCGCAGGGTCACCGGCAGCGCGGCGTCGGGCCCCCATTCCAGGATCCCGAAGGGTGCGGCGGCGAACTTCGCGATCGGCGGGGCCTCGCCGGTGCGGATCTCGAGCGGGAAGCTGCGCGCGTTCGACAGCGCCCGGCCTGTGGAGTCACGCAGCGCAGCCGTGATCTCGAGACGGTAACGCGCCGATTCGGCGAAAGGCGGATCGAAGACCAGTTCGGCGATGTCGTCGCCGTCGTCGGGCAGGGCGCGCGGGGCGCGGCTGCCCGCGGCGGATGGGCCGGGCTGACCGCCGGCTTCGGGCACCGGGCCGGTCAAGCGGATCGCCTGCGCCGATGCGCGCGGCATCGGCGAGGACAGCCGCAGGCGCAGCGGGCGGATCGGCAGGCAAGGCGCCTGCGCACGCTCGCGCTCGCAACTGAAGTCGGCGGTGAAGGCGGGCCGCACGCGGTAGTCGAAGACCTGTGCGTCGGCGCTGCGCACCTCGGGCGCGCGCAGCGCGCCGATGCCGGCATCGAACACGAGCTGCATCGCCGCGGCCGCGGGCAAGGGGCGGGCGCAGGCCAGGACGAGCACGCGGTCGGCCTGCGGCCACAGCCCCTGTTGCCGCAGCAGGCGCTCGCGCTCGGGGCCGTTGCCCAGCCGCACAGGGATCTGGTCGCCCAGGCCCTCGATGCGGCAGTGCACCCGCTCGAGCACGTCGCGTGCGACGGCGGGTCCGGTCAATTGCAGCACGAAGTGCTGGTCTTCCTCGATCTCGCTGCCGGGCCAGGGCAAGGCCTGCACCACGGCCGGCCCGCCACTGGAGAAACGCCCGAGCGGCGGCGACGCGCCGGGCAGATCGCCGGCGGTGTGGACGGTGCAGGTCAGCCCGGGCGGCAGCGGCGCATCGAAGTCGAAGGACCAGGTCCGCTCGTCGGACCAGCGGCCCTGGCCGGCGGGAGCCGCCGTGGTCGATCCGTCGGCGCAGGCGATGCGCACCGGCGGTGGCGCATCGGGCTGGCCGAGCGGCACCATGACACGGGCGTAGCGAAGGCGCAGCTGCTGCGCCTGACCGACCTCGCCTTGCAGGCTCAGGGTCGGTCGCGCGGTGTGCGCCTGGGTCGCCGCGTCGGCACCCTGGGCCGCGCACAGTCCCGAGGCGGAGCCTGCGAGGAGCAACGCGCCCACGGCCCGGCGGGTCGCCCGCGCGAGCCGTCTGGGTGCGTTCGCGACGTCCCGGCCTGCTTTGCCGGGTGCCGTTGCGCGCGGCGTAGACGCGTCGATCGACGGCCGATCCGGCGCGTCCGGCGGCGGGTACTCTGTGCTCGCGCGGCGCGTCATCGGGTGGGGCTGGCGCCGTCGCTCGAGCTTCGGGTGCGGCGCGCTCAGCGCAGCCCGGCGGCGGCCTCGACCGCGTCAGGGTCGACGCCGAGCTTGCGCGCGGCGTCCAGGATCTCCTGCCAGGTGGTCAGGTCCACCGGGATGCCCTCGGCGCGGCGGCGTACCCGGGACGCGCGCTCGGGCTCGCCGGCCACCATCACGCGGTCCACGCCGGCACGCGGCGGTGAGGCCCGGACCCAGTCGATGAAGGCGGCCGCCTCACGCTCGAAGCCCTCCGTCCCGCCGAGGGCGGCCGGGTCGACCAGCACGCTGAACATGCCGTTGAGCACGCGGCGCCGGCTCGCGTCGGCATCGCGCTGCGTGAGCCCCGCCGCGAGCGCGCCGCCGAGCAGCTCGCACACGACGGCCAGACCGTAGCCCTTGTGCGCGCCGAAGGTCAGCAGCGCGCCCCAGGGCGGCACGACGCTGTAGCGCGGGTCCTGCGTGTCGCGGCCCTGGTCGTCGATGAGGCAGCCGGGGGCGACCGGTTCGCCCTTGTTGTGCGCCACGCGGGTCTTGCCCTGGGCGATCATGCTGGTGGCGAAGTCCAGGATCAGCGGGGGACGGCCAGGCAGCGGGATGCCGATGCACACCGGATTCGTGCCGAACCGCGCGTCGCCCCCACCAAAGGGGGCGACCACGTTGCGTGCCACGACGTTGACGAAGTGGATCGACACCAGTCCCGCGTCCGCGGCCTGCTCGGCCCAGGCGCCGATGCGGCCGATGTGGTGCGAATGGCCCAGCGTCAGGATGCAGCTGCCGTGCAGACGGGCGCGTTCGATGCCGAGGTCGATAGACTCGCGCCCGATGACCTGACCGAAACCGGCCTGGCCGTCCAGGCGCAGCAGACTGCCGCCGTCTACCACGACTGCGGCGTGCCGGTTCGGCTGCAACCCGCCCTCGAGGAAGGCGTCGGCGTAGCGCGGCAGCATGCCGATGCCGTGCGAATCGTGTCCGGTGAGGTTGGCGTCGATCAGGTTGTCGACGACGGCGCGGACCTCCGACGCGTCGCTGCCGAAGCCGCGCACCACGAGGTCCATGGCGGCGGTCAGACGGTCCAGGGGGATCAGATGGCTGTCGGCCACGTTGGCTCCGGGTTGTTCACGACCGCCCGATGGTAGCGGCAGACGGGTCCGCTGCCGCCGGCTTGGACGCTTCCGGGCCGTTTCGCCGCCTGCTTCCAGTGCCGTTCGACCGTCGCGCCCGGGGCGTCCTGGGCGTTGCTAGGCCGCCGTCGCGCCGGCCGCGTCGCTCAGGCGTCAGGATCGGGTTCGAAGCGCTCCGCCGGCAGGCGGTTGCGGCGGCGGATGATCACGAGCAGCACCACCAGGCCCAGCACCAGCAGGGCGGCCGGTCCGTACCACAGCAGCGCCGTCGTGGACCGCACCGGCGGCCTGTACAGCACGAAGTCGCCGTAGCGCGCCGTCATGTAGTCGGTGATCTGCTGCGGCGAGTCGCCCTTGACCAGCATGTCCCTGACCTGGTTGCGCAGGTCCACGGCCAGATCGGCGTTGGAATCGGCAATGGTCTGGTTCTGGCAGACCAGGCAGCGGAACTGGGCCGACAGCTTCAGGACCCGCGCTTCGAGCTCCGGGTCATGCGCGCTGCCGGGGGCGGCCGTGCCCGGGGTCTGCGCATGCGCCTGCGGCCACAGGGCCGGCAGCGCCGTCAGCGCCGTCAGCAACAGCGCGGCCAGCAGCGCCGCCAGTTGCCCTGCGGCCGGCATCAGGACGGGCCGGCGCGCGATCGGCGCCGCGCCGGCGCGGAATGCGTCGCACCATCGGGGTCGCACCTCAACCTCCCAGTTTGCGCAGCAAGGGTTCGATCCGCTGGCTCACGATCGCCGGCGTCAGGATGCCCACGTGCTTGTAGCGGATGATGCCCTGCGCATCGACGACGAAGGTCTCGGGCACGCCGTAGACCCCGAAGTCGATGCCGACCTTGCCGTCGAAGTCGACCAGCGTCATCACATACGGGTCGCCGAGGCGACTCAGCCAGTTGCGGGCGTCTCCCGGGCGGTCCTTGTAGTTCAGTCCCACCACCGGCACGCCGCCCCGCCGCGCGAGGTCGATCACGACAGGATGTTCCTCCCGGCAGGGCGCGCACCAGGAGGCCCAGACGTTCATGATCCAGGGCTTGCCCAGCAGGTCTTCCCGTCGGACGGTCTTCTCCGGGTCGTCCAGGCGGACGAGGGAGAAGGCCGGTGCCGGCTTTCCGATCAGCGGCGACGGCACTTCGCGCGGGTTCAGGCTCAGACCGGAATACAGGAACCAGGCCAGCACGCCGAACGCCGCCAGCGGGATCAGGAACTTCAGCGCTCTCATGGCAAATCCCCGGTTCGGCATGACCGTGCCAGCCGGGCCAACTCGACCTGCCCGGCCGACCGGGCAGGGCGAGGAGGCCGGGCGGGCCGGGCAGGCCGCGAGGCGGGACAGCGCGCGTGTCCCGGGCCGGATGCGAGCCGCCTCATGCGGCTGCCGCCGCCGCGGGCAGCGACTGGGTGGCGGCGCGACGCTGCCGGTAGCGGCGGTCGGTGGCCGCCAGCAGGCCGCCAAGCGCCATCAGCACGCAGCCGCCCCAGATCCAGTCGACGAAGGGCTTGACGTACAGGCGCACGATCCAGGCCCCGCCGTCCACCGGCTCGCCGAGCGAGACGTAGAGGTCCTTGACCAGGCCGGTGCGGATGGCGGCTTCGGTCATCGGCATCTGCTGCACCCGGTAGATGCGCTTTTCCGGGCGCATCTCGGCCACGAGCCGGTCACCGCGCGCGCTGTCGGTCACGCGCACCAGCCCCTGCATGGCCTGGAAGTTGGCGCCTTCGCGCTCGCGCAGTTCCACCAGGGTGAAGCGCAGGTTGCCGATGGAGGCCGAGTCGCCCGGGGCCATGCGCACGTCGCGTTCGACCTCGTGCGTCTTGACGATGGTCACGCCGAAGATGAAGGCCGCCACGCCGAGGTGCGCGATCATCATGCCCACGGTCGCACGCGGGACCTGACCGAGCCGGGCCGGCACCGCGCGCAGGCCGGCCCCGCGCGGGCGGATGCGCTCCCACAGGTCCGCCGCCACGCTGAAGACGATCCACCACGCCAGCAGCAGGCCCAGCGCCGACAGGAAGCTGACCTTCTCCGCGACCCAGGCGCTGGCCAGCGTGGCCACCACCGTCACGCCCGCCGCCCAGCGCAGGCGCCGCGCCAGGTCGGGCAGTTCCGAATGCTTCCAGCGCGCCATCGGGCCCACGCCCATCAGGAAGACGACCGGCGCCATCAGCGGGGCGAACACGGCGTCGAAGTAGGGCGGGCCCACCGAGATCTTGCCCAGGCCCAACGAGTCGAGCACCAGCGGATACAGCGTGCCCAGCAGCACGGCGGCGCAGGCCACCAGCAGCAGCACGTTGTTGCCCAGCAGCAGCGTCTCGCGCGACAGCAGGTCGAAGCGCGCGCCCAGACCGACCGTCGGCGCGCGCCAGGCGTACAGGGCGAGCGAGGCGCCGACGACCACCACCAGGAAGCCGAGGATGAACAGGCCGCGGGTCGGATCGGTGGCGAAGGCGTGGACCGACGACAGCACGCCCGAGCGCACGAGGAAGGTGCCCAGCAGCGACAGCGAGAAGGCCATGATGGCCAGCAGCACGGTCCAGCTCTTGAAGCTGCCGCGCTTCTCGGTCACCGCCAGCGAATGGATCAGGGCCGTGCCCACGAGCCAGGGCATGAAGGAGGCGTTCTCCACCGGGTCCCAGAACCACCAGCCGCCCCAGCCGAGTTCGTAGTACGCCCACCAGCTGCCCAGCGCGATGCCGATCGTCAGGAAGATCCAGGCCACCGTCGTCCAGGGCCGCGTCCAGCGCGCCCACTGCGCATCCAGGTTGCCGCCGATCAGCGCCGCCACCGCAAAGGCGAAGGCCACCGAGAAGCCGACATAGCCCATGTAGAGCATGGGCGGGTGGATGATCATGCCCGGATCCTGCAGCAGCGGGTTCAGGTCGCGACCGTCGAGTGCCGCCGGGAACAGGCGTTCGAAGGGGTTGGAGGTCAGCAAGGTGAACAGCAGGAAGCCCACTGTCACGAGCGACATCACGGAGACGATGCGCGCGATCAGCGGCAGCGGCAGGTTGCGACTGAACACCGCCACCGCCACCTGCCACAGTGCCAGCATCAGCAGCCACAGCAGCAGCGAGCCCTCGTGTCCACCCCAGACGGCGGAGATCTTGTAGAACATCGGCAGCGCCGTGTTGGAGTTCTGCGCGACGTACAGCACCGAGAAGTCGTTGGTGGCGAAGGCCGCCGTCAGGCTGGCATAGGACAGCACCACCAGGCCGAACAGCCAGACCGACCCGGGACGGGCCAGCGCCATCCAGCGCAGGTGGCCCCGCTGCGCCCCCACCAGGGGCACCACCGACAGCGCGAGCGACAGGCCCAGGGCCAGCCAAAGGGCGAAATGACCGAGCTCCGGGATCATGGCTTCATCCCCTGCACGGTCTGGCCGTACTTCGCATTGCCCTGCTGCGCCTGCTTCAGGGCCTCGGCGGCCTCGGGCGGCATGTAGTTCTCGTCGTGCTTGGCCAGGACCTCGCGTGCGACGAAGACCTCACCGCTCATCTGCCCCTGGGCGACGACACCCTTGCCCTCCTTGAACAGGTCGGGCAGGATGCCTTCGTAGCGCACGGGCACGGTCCTGGCAGTGTCGGTGATCACGAAGTTGACCTGCACGCCCTCGCGGCGCACGCTGCCTTCCTCGACCATGCCGCCGATGCGGAACAGACGTTCCCTGGGTGCTTCGTTGGCCGCCACCTGGGATGGCGAGTAGAAGAACACCAGGTTGCTCTCGAAGGCGTTGAGCACGAGCGCGACGATCGCGCCGACCGCCACCACGCCGCCTGCGGCCAGCGCCATGCGCTTGTGCCTGATCTTCATCGTCAATCCTCCTCGTCCTGAACGTGCCCGTCTTCGTTTCCGGCGCGGGCCGTTCGGTTCCGTTCATCGGCGGCCTCGCGCAGCGCGCGCTTCCGGCGACGCGCGGCCAGCACCGGCTCCACGCCCATGCACAGCGCGCACACGATGTAGGAGCCCCAGACGAAGAATCCGCTGCCCCCCATCGCGAAGAACTCCGCGGGGCTGTTCCAGTTCATGAACGACCTCCACCCGCGACCAGTTCACGCACCCACAGCGCGTTTCTCTCACGCTCGAGCAGCCGCGCACGTGTGCGGGTGAAGACCACCGCAAAGGCGTAGGCCCAGAAGGCGAAGGTCATGATCAGCATCGCCGTCAGCATGGTCGTGGCCATCTTCGGCGCAGCCGTCAGGCTCACCGAGGCCCCCTGGTGCAGCGTGTTCCACCACTTCACCGAGAAGTAGATGATGGGCACGTTGACCGAGCCGACCACCGCCAGCAGCGCGCCGGCCTGGTCGGATCTGCGCGGATCGTCGATGGCTTCGGTCAGCGCGATGTAGCCGAGGTAGAGGAACAGCAGGATCAACTCCGACGTCAGCCGCGCGTCCCACACCCAGTAGGTGCCCCAGGTGGGCTTGCCCCACAGCGCGCCGGTCCACAGCGCGAGGAAGGTGAACATCGCGCCGGTGGGCGCGATCGACCTCGCCACCGCGCTGGCCAGTCGCGCGTTGAAAGCCCAGCCGATCGCGGCCCAGAAAGCCATCACCAGGTACAGCAGCATCGACATCCAGGCCGCCGGCACGTGGATGAAGATCACGCGGTAGACCTCGCCCTGCGTGGCGTCGGTGGGGGCGACGAAGAAGCCCATCCACAGACCGACGGCGGTCAGCGCGATGGCGGCGGCCCAGAACCAGGGCACCATCAGCCCGCTGAGGGCGTAGAAGCGCGGCGGCGAGGCGTAGGTGTAGAGCGTCAGCGGCATCGTGTCGTCGGATGGGGCCGGGGCAGTGGTGGAGCGCGCAGCGCCTCATTCAGTCGATATTCTCAGGGCTGCGGCAGTGGCCCAGGGCACGCCCATCGCCGTGGCGATGAGCAGCGCGCCCAGCAGCGAATGATGCCCGGAGGCCGATAGCCCTTGCTCGACCGCGTCCACGGCGCCGGCGCCGAAGATCAGCGCCGGCACGGCCAGCGGCAGCACGATCAGCACCAGCAGCATGCCGGCGCTGCGCAGGCCCAGCGTCATCGCCGCGCCCAAGCCGCCGAGCAGGCTGAGGATGGGTGTGCCCAGGGCCAGCCCGATCACCAGCGTGCCCAGGGCCTGGGTCGACAGGTCGAACAGCAGCCCGATCACCGGCGAGGCCAGGATCAGGGGCAGGCCCGCGGTCAGCCAGTGACCGGCGGCCTTGGCCAGTGCCAGCCACACCGCCGAATGGGGCGCCAGCAGCATCTGCTCCAGCGAGCCGTCGGCCAGGTCGCCTGCGTACAGCGTGTTGACCGACAGCATCGCCGCCAACAGCGCGCAGACCCAGACGATGCCGGGCGCGATCAGGCGCAGGGTCTGCGGCTCCGGCCCCACGCCCAGCGGGAACAGGCTGACGGCGACGACGAAGAAGGCCAGCGGCAGGAGGGACTCGATGCGCCGCCGCGCGGCCAGCCGCAGGTCGCGCACCAGCACCTGCACGAACAGCGGGTTCACGAGCGAGCCCCTGGTGCTTGCTTCGGCGTCGGCACTGCGGTCCGCGGGCTTGCGGCCTCGGGCGACTCGAGCGCCTTGGGCGTCCTGGGCGTCTTCGGCGACCCGAGCGCCTCGGGTGCATCGGTCAGCCCGCGCATGGGGCTGTCGGGCATGACGTCCGGGGTCGACGGCAGGCCGACCGACGCCTGACCGCGCTGCCCTGACGCGCCGGGAGCGGTCGCTCGCGCGTTGCCGAGCCACACCTCACGGGGCATGGGGTGGCGCAGGCTCAAGGCCTGGTGGCTGGTCAGCAGCGCGGCGCCGCCGCGGGCCGCATGGTCCGCCAGCAGTGCGTTCAGCACCTCGATGCCCCGATCGTCGAGCGCGTCGAAGGGTTCGTCCAGCAACCACAGCGGTGGGCTGTCGGGCAGCGCCAGCCGTGCCAGCGCCACGCGGCGCCGCTGTCCCTGGCTGAGCGTGCGGACCAGCGCACCGGCACGCGAGCCCACGCCCATGCGGGTCAGGGCCGAGACGATCGCTTCCGCATCGGGCGGGCCTGCGCGCAACCCGGCCAGGAAGGACAGCGCCTGCACGGCAGTCAGGTCGTCCTTCAGGGCGTTGGCGTGCGCGACGTAGCACAGCGATGCCCGGCAGGCCGAAGCCTCGGCCCGCAGTTCGAGGCCGCCGATCCGCACGGCCCCGGCCGCGGGGCTCGACAGGCCGGCGAGGATGCGCAGCAGCGACGTCTTGCCTCGGCCGTTGCGTCCCCGCAGCCAGACCACTTCCGATGGCCCGATCTCCAGGTCCAGCCCCTCGAACAGCAGGCGATCTCCACGCTGCGCGGCCAGCCCCTGCACGCTCAGCAATGTACCGGGCGCGGCGTGAGGTGCGTCGGATGGGAGCATGTGCAGGCAGACCCTGGCCCCTGGCGTGCCGGGGGCACGCTCGGGCGGCGAGTGGCTCGGGCTCAGTAGTCCAGGCCCATCGCCGCACGCACCTCGCTCATCGTCTGGCGAGCCGTGTCGCGGGCGCGCACGGTGCCCTCGTCGACGATGGCGCGCACGCGTGCCGGGTCCGCCACGAGTTCGGCGGCGCGTTCGCGCCAGGGCAGCTGCTCGCGCAGGATCGCGTCGATCACCGGCTGCTTGCACTCCAGGCAGCCGATCCCGGCGCTGGTGCAGCCGGCGGCCACCTGTTCGCGCGTGGCGGCGTCGCTGTAGACCTGATGGAACTGCCACACCGGGCAACGCTCCGGGTTGCCCGGGTCGGTGCGTCGCACGCGCTGCGGGTCGGTAGGCATGCGGCGGATCTTGGCCTCGACCTGCGCCGCAGGCTCGCGCATCGCGATCGTGTTGCCGTAGCTCTTGCTCATCTTGCCGCCGTCCACCCCCGGCAGCTTCGCGACCTCGGTGTGCAAGGCCGTGGGTTCGACGAGCACCGTGCGGCCCGAGCCGCGCAGGTGTCCGGCCAGCAGTTCGGTCCGCGACGGCGTCCACCCGCTGACGGCCACCGCCGCCTTGCGCAGCACCGCCTCGCCCTTGGCCAGGGCATCGACCGAGCCGGTCTCGCCATAGGCCTTGCGCTGCTTGTCGAAGTACCGCGCATCGTCGCGCGACAGGAGCGCCAGTGCCGCCTCGACCTGGGCGTCGAAGTCGGGCGGGCGACCGTAGAGGTGGTTGAATCGGCGCGCGACCTCCCGGGTGAGTTCGACGTGCGAGGACTGGTCCTCGCCGACCGGCACGTAGGTGGCCTTGTAGATCAGGATGTCGGCCGCCTGCAGCAGCGGGTAGCCGAGGAAGCCGTAAGTGGCCAGGTCGCGATCCTTGAGCTTGTCGATCTGGTCCTTGTAGGTCGGCACGCGTTCGAGCCAGCCCAAGGGCGTGCCCATGGCCAGCAGCGTGAACAGTTCGGCGTGTTCGGGCAGACGGCTCTGCAGGAAGATCGTCGACCGTGCCGGGTCCAGCCCCGCGGCCACCCAGTCGATCACCATCTCGAAGACGTTGCGCTCGATGACTTCACGGCTCTCGTAGTGCGTGGTCAGCGCATGCCAGTCGGCGACGAAGTAGTAGCAGTCGTGCAGGTCCTGCAGTTGCACCCAGTTCTTCAGGGCGCCGTGGTAGTGGCCGAGGTGCAGGGCGCCGGTCGGACGCATGCCGGAGAGGACGCGGGAGCGCATGGGAGACACCGGTATCGACGAAACCCCGGATTCTCACAAGAAAACGCCGGGCCGCCCCAAGTTTTCTTGACCCCCTCGGGGGGCGGGCCGGG
>Ga0172373_10001534_pt1 | contig 37371 bp, 35 predicted proteins | sample Lak10m_2_FD_114546 | JGI IMG/M metagenome (GOLD analysis project Ga0172373, IMG submission 114546) | Freshwater microbial communities from Kabuno Bay, South-Kivu, Congo - kab_092012_10m | ecosystem: Environmental > Aquatic > Freshwater > Lake | place: Democratic Republic of the Congo... | reverse complement strand
GCCGAGGCCGACCAACAGGATGCGTTCGATAACGCTGCCGGGGATAGTGCTTAACAATACGCTTTCGCCGTTTTTCCCGCTGATGTCGCCGCGCGCCAGCACTTTAGCGATCAGCCCTTGCATGCTGTCGTTGAGTAGGGCCGCCGGGGCGCTGAGTTGCTGGTCCTGGTAAACGCCGACAATCATGCAATCACATTGCAGTTTTTCTAATGGCGCGGTTTCTATAGAATAGTCCATAACATTTATCGTCTAGTTAAATGAGCTTTTGGGTAAGTTGCCTGGGCAAGCCGGATGCCGTTTGCCCGTTCGTTTTGAATTATACAACACTTCATTAATTTTGATTGAGGAGAGCGGTTTGGAGAAAGAGCGCCCGCAAGGCCATGAAAGAAGACGTTATCCGTTCACTATCCTGGACAATACGATAGTCAAGGATTTAGTCAAAACACTATTGTCCGTCTGGTCTGTCATTGTCGTGATCATTGTCAGCCGGGAATTCATCCGGGTGCTTGACAAGGCGATTGAGGGCCGTGTCTCCAGTGAAACATTGCTGAGCCTGCTGGCGTTAAAAACCATTATTATCAGCGTGACACTGCTGCCCGCCGCGCTGTTTATGGCGGTATTGATGGTGCTCGGCAGGATGTACCGGGACCAGGAGATGGCGGCGATAGCCTCGGCGGGCGGCGGTGCAGGCACGCTGTACCGGGCCGTCTTTATGATGGTTTTGCCGTTGAGCGTGATCGCGGCCGGGTTGTCGTTGTATGTCAGCCCCTGGGCGGAAGCCAGTATTACGCGCATCATGCACCAGGATGAAGCATCATCTGACCTGCGCGGCATAGCGGCCGGCAAGTTTAGCGAATACAGCCAGGGCGACCTGGTTTTTTATGTCGAAAGAATCACCGATGACAAAACCATGCACCAGGTATTCGTGCAAAGCCGGCAGCAGGGCAAGCTGGCGATCATCAATGCAAAATCGGCGCATTTACAGGATTTGCCGGACGGTTCCTATCTTGTTTTCGAGCAGGGCGAACGCATACAGGGACAACCCGGCCGCCTCGATTATGTGATAGAAACCTTCGATGAATACGCGGTAAGAATGGAGGAACAGGATACCATCGTCAACCTGAACCGGCCGGCTGTCGCCACAGCGACCTTATGGGGTTCACAAAAAACAGCCGATATTGCCGAATTACAACGGCGTTTTGCGATTCCGTTAAGCCTGCTGCTGTTGGGCTTTATCGGCGTACCGTTAGCACAGATCTCTCCGCGCGGCGGCGTTTACGGCAATATCCTGATGGGTTTTTTTATTTATTTCAGTTACGGCAACCTGGTCCGGCTGAACCAGGTCTGGGTGATTAATGCGTCGATTCCGGCATGGCTGGGCGGTATCGGCGTTAATATCTTCCTGGCCGTCATCGGCGCCGTGTTATTGGCCCGCTGGTATGGATGGCAATGGCTCATCATAAAAATCAGGGAGAAAGCAGCGCTATGAATGTATTAACGGCTTATATCGTCAAAGACGTTTTAAAAGGCTCGCTGGTTGCGATGCTGTTGCTGCTGACCTTGTTCAATTTATTCACCTTGAGCGATGAACTCGATGATATTGGCATCGGCAACTATGGCCTCGCCGAAGTGTTTTATTTCCTGGCCTTGACATCGCCGACTGTTTTTTACGAACTCATGCCCGCTTCAGCCTTGCTCGGCAGCTTATTTACGCTGGGCGCAATGGCTAATCATCATGAGCTGATCGCCATGCGTGCGGCAGGCTTGTCTATTTTCGGCATTATCAAGGCCGTGATGGCGGCCGGGATTATTTTAGTGGCGGCCGCCGTACTCGTCGGTGAATTCATCGCACCGCTAACCGAGGAAAAAGCCCAGCTCATCAGGGCGACGGCGCAAAACAAGCCTGTGGTCATGCGCACTAAATACGGGCTATGGTTACGGGAAGGCAAGCAATTCATCAATGTCCGGAAAATGGAGGATAACGGCAATCTCGCGGACATCAGCATTTATGAAATCGATAAAAATGACCGCGACGGCAGCCGACATTTACAGCATTCGCTGCATGCAGACCAGGCGATTTTTTTAGGCCAGCAGCAATGGCGCTTACAACAGGTGCAACGCTCGGATATTTCAACGGAACAGATGCAGGCCGGCGCGGCAACCGAGCAGCTCTGGAATTCATCGATCGCCCCTGATTTATTAAAGATCGTCGTCGTCAGCCCGGATAACCTGTCGCTTTATGATTTGGCGATGTATATCGATTTCTTAAAAGAAAACCACCAGAAATCGCACCGCTTTGAAGCCGCTTTCTGGGGACGCATCGTCAATCCGCTGGTCATTTTTGTCATGCTGCTGGTATCCACGCCTTTTGTCGTCGGCGTTAAGCGCGGCATCAGCGTCGGCGCGCGCATCCTGGTCGGCATAGTGATCGGCATGGGCTTTAATATCATCGACATTAGCGTCGGCCATATCGGTTTAATTTACGATCTCAGCCCGCCGTTAATGGCGTTCATTCCCAGCCTAGCCATGTCGGCTGTCGCATTATATGCGCTGAAACGGGTGCGGTAAGTGGATAGTACGCTGGGAATTCATAGTAACATGATGCCATTGAGCGCGCCGCGCGCGCCTTCTTTGCAACGTTGAATCAGGACCGCTCTTAACCATCCCCCATTGGCGCGCGTAGCGCGCCCTACCAAGAGGACGCCATGTACAAGAAAAACTCAACCGCCTGTTCTTTATTACTGACCGGCTTCGGTTTGCTGTTTGCCGCAACGCAGTCGCCGGCAGACCCGCACCAGCCATTACCCAACTACAGCGCATTTGCCGAGCGCAGCAAACAGGCGCCGCCGAATGCCGCCGCGCTGCCGGCGCAGGCATCGCCGTTAGTCGATGCAACGCACCCGCTGTCTATTGAAAACGCACTGGGAGTCCCGACGTTTTTATGGGCGTCGACGCAAACCACCGCAAAAGCAGCCCCGCATGCCGCTACCGGCTTAAGTCCAGCGGCACTGGAAACCACCGCCCGCAACCACCTGGCGCGCTATGCCGGACTGTACCACTTGGACCCATCGGCACTGCGCAGTGCAAAGCTGCACCATATCCACAATATCGGCGCTAACGGCGTCATTGTGCGCTTTAGCCAAGAGGTCAACGGCATCGACGTATTTGCACGCCATATCAATTTATTAATGGATAGCTCGCTGGCGCTCACCGCTATTTCCGGTTACTTATCGCCGCAGGTAGCCGCTACGCAAAGCGCCTACGCCCCATCAGCATTCCGCTTAACGATAGCGCAGGCCATTTCGGTGGCTTTTAATGACCTGTATTCAGAAGACTTACCTGCCGGTTTGCTGTCACTGGAAAAACAGCGCGGCATTTACCAGTGGTATGCGTTGAATTCGTCATTACCCGGTTCGGTAAACCACACCCTGTCCAAACCGGTACGCGCCAAAAAAGTGTTTTATCCCCTGCCCGACCATCTGGAACCCGCCTACTACCTAGAGCTGGATACCGTCAATAAAAACAATGACACCGATACCGCCAGCTATGCCTATGTGATTTCGGCAACGGATGGCGCGTTATTGTCGCGCAATTCGCTGACAGCCTCGGAAGCTACGCCTTACACATACCGCGTCTGGGCGGAAAGCGGCGAATCCGCGATGCCTTACGACAGTCCTTACGGCAACAGCCTGACGCCGTTCCCCGCGATTCCGCCGACCACCCCCGCGACACCGGTAAGCGCCAACCTGGTGACACTGAGCTGCGGCCCCATCAGCACCTGCGATCCCTGGTTGCCGCCTACCGCAATACAAACTGTCGGCAACAACGTGAACGCCTATGCCGACATCACAAAACCCAGCGGCTTTAATCAAGGCGACTTCCGCGCACCGCTTAGCTCGCCTTATACTTTCGACCCTGCCTACGACTTTTCGCTGTTTGATGATAAAAACACGCCCTCGCAAATCCACGCCGCTATCGTGCAGGCCTTTTACACAACCAATTTCCTGCACGACTGGCTTTATGACCACGGTTTCGATGAGCAGGCCGGCAACGGGCAAGACCAGAATTATGGGCGCGGCGGCGAAGAAGTGGACCGTATGCTCGTCGAAGTCAATGACTTTAGCGGCATCAACAACGCCAATATGAACGTCCCGGCAGACGGAGCCTCGCCGACCATGCAGCTCTATCTATGGAGCCATAGCACTGAGACATTCACTGTGACGAACGCAAACGGCGCCACTCATGACTACAACGTAAGTACAGCGGCCTTTGGCCATCAACGCTTCAAGCTTGAAGGCAAAATAATAGCGGTTGACGACGGCACGGACACGGTATCCGATGCCTGCCAGGCACCGTTTAACAATGCCGCAAGCCTTACAGGCGCCATCGCCCTGATTGACCGGGGCGCCTGCTTTTTTGCCGAAAAAGCGAAGAACGCCCAAGACGCCGGTGCAATAGGCGCCATTATTGTCAACAATGCTCCAGGCGCAATGGCAGATATGGCAGGCAGCGGCAACCCGGCGTTTGACAAAGCCATCACTATCCCGGTGCTGGGCATCAGCAGGGCCGATGGCAATGCCGTCAAACGGGCGCTTGCTGCGGCCGGGCAGGCGCAGGCGGACGTTAGCGCGGCGATGCGGCGAAAATTGCTGCCGCCCTATAACAGTGCCCTGGATAATACGATCGTTATTCATGAATGGGGGCATTTTTTAAGCTTTCGGCTGACGCCGAGTTTAGCCAATAACCAGGGGAAATCCTTAGGTGAAGGCTGGAGCGATTTCCTGGCGCTTCTGGCTACAGTGAAAGACGAAGACCGCAACCTCGAAAACAACGCACAATTTCAAGCGGCCTATCCGTTTGCGCAATATGTCTCGGACGATCAAGCAAAATTGTATTATTACGGTATCCGCCGTTATCCCTACTCTACCGATCAGCTTAAAAACCCGTTGACCTTCAAACACATCATGAATCACGTTGCGCTGCCGACAGAAATCCCCGCCGCCTTCGCGGACCCTTCGAAAAATTCGGAAGTGCATAGTAGCGGTGAAGTGTGGGCGTCGATGTTATGGGACGCGTATGCCGAATTATTGAATGACAGCGGCAGGCTGACGTTCAAGCAGGCACAGGACAGGATGCTCGATTACCTGGTCGCGTCGCTAAAAATGACCCCGGCAGACCCGACCTTCCTGGAAGCGCGCGACGCCCTGCTCGCCGTGGCTGAGGCGCGCGACCCTGCCGATTATGCCGCGTTCTGGCGGGCTTTTGCGAAACGCGGAGCCGGCGTCCATGCCGTAGCGCCTGAGCGTTATTCAAACAATCATGCCGGCGTCGTTGAAGATTTCACTACGCCATAGTGTTGTGATGCAAGACCGGGTTGCCCGTTGTGACAACCCGGTCAGCATGATTAAGGAACAGTTACCCGTCGTTTAGATGAATACCCTGTTGCTCCTGCCTGAATTCATTCATATCGCGATTATCGATACGGTCATAAATATCTTCAACCGATAATGTTAATTCAATCGATTCGAAGGTCACGCTATCGCCGAGACAATAATAGTCCGCCTTCCAATCATTGTTTTTTCGAAACACCTGGATAGAGACGACATCCTGTTCGATTAAAACGTACTCTTTTAACGTGTCTATATTGATGTACCTGAGAAACTTTGTGGTCAAATCGTTTTTCCGGGTCGATTGGGACAGCACCTCGACAATAATGACAGGAGACTCTGTAAAATAATCCCCCCCTGTTGCGTCGCCACACTCAACGACAACATCAGGATAAAAATAGTTTTTACTACCCGCCTTGACTTTCATATCCGCTATGTAAGTGTTGCAGTGTGTATTTTTTAAATGGTTACTAAATTCACGAAAAATATTGCCTGACAGCAAATTATGATTTCTTTTCGCACCGCTCATCGCATAGACATAACCATCAATGTATTCATGCTTTACGTCAGAAGTCATTTCATTTCTCAGGTACTCTGCTTCGGTCATACAAGTACTTTCATATTCAGGTTGCAACATAGGAGGCTCCTCGGTTAGTGATATTGACGGCACAGCCATGCGATGACCGCATCACGTCCGGTATTCCGCATTAATCTTGACATAATCATAAGAAAAATCACAGGTCAAGACCTCCTGAACGGCATTGCCGCGCCCCAATTTAACCGTGATCGTGATTTCTTCCTGGTTCATCACCCGTTGGCCGGCCTCCTCCGTATAGCTTAGGTCCCGGCCGCCGTTTTTGACGATGCAGACCTCATCGAGATAAATCTCTATAGCTTCCAATACCATATTGTCTACGCCGGCGCGCCCGACAGCGGCAAGAATCCGCCCCCAGTTCGGGTCGCTGGCAAAAAAAGCGGTTTTCACCAGCGGTGAATGGGCAATCGTTTTGCCTACCTGCAGCGCCTCGGCATCGCTAAAGGCTTCCTCGACAACGATGCGCATCAACTTGGTCGCGCCTTCGCCATCGCGGATAATCCATTCCGCCAATTGCTTGCAGACCTGCATAAGCGCATCGGCAAACAAGCGATAATGTCCCGTGCCCGCGAAGATTTCCGGCGCCGGTGATGCGCCGCTGGCCATCAGCACGCAAGCGTCATTAGTCGACGTATCGCCGTCGACGGTGATGCGGTTGAATGATTGCTCAACCGCCGCCGCGAGACATACCTGCAACAGCGGCTGCGCAATTTTTGCATCGGTCGAGATAAAGCCCAGCAGTGTCGCCATATTCGGCTGTATCATGCCGGCACCCTTGGAAATGCCGTTAATCGTAACGGGTAGCCCGTCCAGCATGATCGTCCTGGAAACGCCTTTAGGGAAGGTATCCGTCGTCATGATCGCCCGCGCCGCTTTCTCCCAGTTTGCCTCAGTCAACGCACTGATTGCCTCAGGCAGTGCCGCTTTTATTTTATCCGCAGGCAGCGGCTGCCCTATCACGCCGGTAGAAAAGGGCAATACCTGCTTAGCGTCGCCACCGACAACTTCGGCAAGATCGGCGCACGTTTTTAGCGCATCCTGCATCCCCTGCTCGCCTGTGCCGGCATTGGCATTACCCGAATTCACCAACAACCAGCGCGGCGCATGCGCCAGGTTGGCTTTAGCAACCCTCACCGGCGCCGCGCAAAAGGCGTTTTGCGTGAACACCGCCGCACAACTGGCCTGCCCGGCCATCGCTATCACGAGAATATCGTCTTTGACGGTTTGTTTGATGCCGGCACAGGCTGTGCCTAAAGTGATACCCGGTACACCAGGCATCACGGGAAAGTCGCATTGACCGACTGCCATGATTTACTCCTTGAATTAAATTTTAAAAAATACAAATACCTTATCAATTTCCTTGATTTCCATCTGCATCAGCGCGCATTGTCTTTTTATTGCCGCCAACTGCTCCGCTTGCTCGCTGAGTACAAACGGCAGGATAATTTCCACTTCAAGCTGTCCGTCCAGATAGTGAATGCGGAAGTCCTCAATGTGAGACTTAACGCCGTCCAGGTAAGAGGTCAACAAATCCCGTACATCTGCACGCGCCAGCGGCCTCGGATGATCGAGAAAGCCCTGGTCGTCTTCAGGGTCGATATGCACCAATACATCCAATACATCGTCAAAGCGGCTGATCAACTCATCCCTGACGGCGTCGCCGATGCAATGGCCTTCCGAAACGGTAATGCGCGGATCGACGACGATATGCGCATCGATATAAGCATCCTCGCCCATTTGCCGGGTGCGCAATAAATGAATGCCTTCAACGCCGGCTATCGCCATGATCGCTTTACGGATCTCGGCAACCACGGAAGGCGGCAACGAGGTATCGACCAGCTCCCTGATGCTGTCGAACACCAGGCTCAAGCCGATCTTGGCTATCATCAGCGCAACAATGACGGCGGCTATCGCATCGGCAAACGGATAACCCAGCAATACGCCGCCGATGCCGCATAACACGACCAACGACGATAATGCGTCGCTACGCTGATGCCAGGCATTGGCCAGCAATAATTTCGAGCGCGTTGTCTTGGCGATACGCTTGGTATAGTGGTAAAGCCACTCATTCAGCAAAATCGACAGCGCGGCGATACCCAAGGTGTTCACGTCGGGAATGGGCAGCGTCGCCGGATCGTTTACACGCTCCAGCACATGCCAGACTATAGCCGCGCTGATGCCGATCAAGCTGACGCCCAACAGCACCGTCGCGATGGTTTCGAAACGACGGTGGCCGTAAGGGTGGTCGGGATCGGCCGCGCGACTGCCCAGCCTTACCGCGATAATCACCAATAAATCGCTGAGCAGGTCGGACAGGGAATGGATACCATCGGCAATCAACGCCGCCGACTGGCCCAGGATGCCGAAAGCCAGCTTGATAGCGGTTTGCAGAATATTGACCAGCGCACCGACAATGCTGGCGCGTTTTTTCAGTTTATCGGCAGCGGCCGTATTCAGCATTTCCGCCATCACGCGCCCACTTCCAGCACAATCGTGTATTCATGGTCGCCCGACACCGTATCCAGCACTTTATGCCCGTTGATGCGGCACCAGGCCGGAATATCCTGCATAATGCCGGGATCGGTGCCGACCACTTCCAGCACATCGCCGGGCTGTAGTTGCTTGACTTTGTCCTGCGTGCGGATGACGGGCAAGGGGCACAGCAGGCGGCGGGTGTTTAGGGTCTCTTTTGTCATATCCAGGTTTTTTTAGTCATGTGGGGCAAGCGGATTATAGCCATACGCTCACGATAAAGCTCTCAATCGCAATAGTCACCCTGTTTAAGCACGGGTACGTCCTCATCAGGGAAATAAACAAAGAAAGGGAAGTCTTCGAGGATTAGCCCGGCCTGAACCTGGGAATTCCTATTCGGACAATAACTTTTCTTGCCTGAATTCATTCATATCCGCGTTGTCAACGCGATCATAAATTTCTTCAACGGTTAATGTCAGGCCAATGGATTCAAACGTAACGGCATCGCCCAGGTAGTAATAGTCCGGTTTCCAGGCGTTAGCTTTACGCAGCACTTGAACAGAAACAAAGTCTTGTTCTATCAAGACGTATTCTTGTAAAGACGGCAGGTTAATGTAGCGCAGGAGTTTTGCTGTCGTATCGGTTTTCCGGGTTGATTTCGATAATACTTCAACAATGATTACCGGCGATGTTGAGAAATAATCATTGCCGGATAGTGTGCTGCAATCGACCAGCACATCAGGATAAACATAGTCTTGTCCTAAACGCAGCTTCGTGTCCGCTATGAAAGTAGCGCAAGGCGTGCCTTCAAGATGATTGCCGAATTTTCGTGCGATAGTCGTCGTAATAAAATTATGGTTATGTGAGACGCCTGCCATCGCATAAACCTGGCCGTCGATATACTCGCGCTTCACGTCAGACGTCAGTTCGCTGCTTAAATACTCGTCTTCAGTCAGGTATTCAGGTTGACGGGATTGAGACAGGGCGTTGTTCCCGGTTTCACCAGGATTTTTAATGATTGCGTTCATGTGGGTTGACTCCTCTGTTAGTTAAAAAATACAGGAAAAACAGGGTACTTTGGGGAATCTTCCCCCTAAGCTTAAGACGATTTAACCGTAAAAGTCCAAACCAGGTTTTGAACGCCGCACCATTAAATATACCAAGCCTTGGGAATCTCCGCCTGCGCTAACGGCGCAACGGCCAGCACCCGCTCCAGGCCGTCTTTATCGACAATCGCAACCTCCACCTGCGCGGCCTCGCGTCCCTGTCCGAAACGCGCCGTGATGCGGGCCGCCAGGAATAAATCTTCAGCCGATGGCTCGCCGTCCAACAACACCAAAGGCCCGTTATGACTGACCGACATCAGGCTGATAAAGTCTTTTTGGTAACCCTGTAAAAACCGCCCCTCGCCTTCCTCCCTCGCAACTATCAGCTTAAAATGGGCGGCGGGCCTGATATGCCGGCCGACTTTTAACAACATGACATCGTCGAGTTCGTAGTCTTTACTGCCTTGCGCCTGCCATAAATCGACCAGTTTTGCCGAATAGTTTTTATCAACCAGGAAACAGCAGCCGCCGGCCGGTTGCGAATAATCGGCAAAACCATATTGTTTGGCCATCGTCATCTGCGGCTTGCGCGAGCGCCCTGTTATATCATGCAGTTTTTCGCGGTCGACCCAACCTTCGCTCTCGGGCAGGGTAGGCGGCAGGTTTTTTGCGCATAACGGTCTCAGCAATAAATCATCGGCACCGGATTGTTTGGCGACAATCGGCATCGTGTTTTTACGCTGCGACATCGGCCGCTGCCCTATCACTTCGCCGGTAATAATAAAATCAAAGCCGTTTTCGGCCAGCCATTGTTTGGCTTTATTGACCATGAAGATCTTGCAGTCCAAACACGGATTCAAATGCGCGCCGTAACCGTGCCTGGGATTAATCAACACCTTTTTATAATCTTCGATGACATCGACGATATGCAACTTGATGCCTAATTGCTCGGCAACCCACAAGGCATTATTGCGCTTAGGTTTCGCCTTATCTTTTTCGCGTATCGCATGGGTATGCCCCTCCACGCAGAAACCGGTAAAAAAATTGATCCCTTCAACATGAATTCCTTGTTCCATAACGGTTTTTGCAGCCAGCATGGAATCCAGTCCACCGGAAATCAATGCCACCGCTTTTCTTTGCTTATTCATAACCCTGTTTTTTAAAAGTTGTATACAATGTTCAACATTATACGCGGCTTTGTTTTATAACCGGGTGATAAGCTGATGCCAAGCGCTCAGTTTGGTAAACTACATTCGACAACCACTTTCTTTTCAATATCGAGCTTGCTATGGAATTCAAAGACTACCTTAAAATCCTTGTCCAACACGATGGTTCCGATCTTTACCTGACCGTAGATGCGCCGCCGGCCGCTAAATTCCAGGGTACGCTTAAACCGATTGAAAACATTAAACTGACTAACGCCAAGCTCAAGGAAATCGCCTACAGCCTGATGGACGCCGATCAACAGAAGGCTTTTGAACACCTGCCTGAATTGAACCTGGCTATTTCGGAGCCGGGAATAGGCCGGTTCCGGATCAATATATTCAGGCAACGCAACAACTTTGCCCTGGTCATCCGCAATATTAAAGTGGAAATCCCCAATGCCGATAAACTGGGCCTGCCGCCTATCCTGAAAAAACCATTATGGAAAAGCGCGGCCTGATCCTGTTTGTCGGCGGCACCGGTTCGGGTAAGTCGACATCACTCGCGGCGCTCATCGACTATCGCAATACCAACGCATCCGGCCACATTATCACGATTGAAGACCCTATCGAATATATACACCCGCATAAAAAATCGCTGGTTAACCAGCGCGAAGTGGGCGTCGATACGATGAGCTATGAAGACGCGCTGAAAAACACGCTACGCCAAGCGCCGGACGTCATCCTGATCGGCGAAATCCGCAGCCGGGAAACGATGGAACACGCGCTGGCTTTTGCTGAAACCGGGCATTTATGTTTATCCACATTGCACGCCAACAATTCCAACCAAGCCCTGGACCGTATCCTCAATTTCTTCCCGGAAGAACGCCATAACCAATTATTGCTGGATTTGTCGCTTAACCTGAAAGCCTTTATCTCGCAACGGCTGGTGCCTACGATTGACGGCAAACGCGTAGCCGCGATTGAAATCTTACTGACCTCGCAACTGGTGCGCGACCTGATCCTGAAAGGCGAAATCCAGGGCATCAAGGAGGCTATGGAGAAATCGGAAAATATCGGCATGCAGACTTTTGACAGCCACCTGATGCGACTTTATAAGGACGGCATTATTTCTTTGGAAGACGCCTTGCAAAACTCCGACTCACCGAATAACCTCAAGCTGAAAATAAACTTGAGTGACGGCTTTGGCGCTTCGTCAGGCGATAGCGCACATAGCCCTGCCGATAAAACCGGCGGCTTATCGTTGCAGGCGATTCAAAAAGAGGAAGAGGAAGACGAAGCGGAAGAAACAAAAGGAAAGGAACACATCAAGAAAGTTAAAGTAGAAGATGCCCTGGTCGACTGGACCGACCCTAACAACCCCGGCAAAGTAATCAAGCGATAGGACACCACATGGTTATTAACGGACGAATAGGTTAAGCTGTGCCCCCCCCCTACAGTTAGCTCGACTTAAGGCCAATCCCTTAGCGCAGCCAACGGGAAGCTATCATCAATATCATTAATAAACTTGAAAGACCGCGCCTGGCCTGGACCTGTTCGCTTCCGCTTCATATGCACACAAAGCGCCCGGCGATTTAAACCCAACCCACAGAGGAACTCATCATGAAATCAACCTGGATACTTGTTGCCGATAACACCCGTGCACGTATTTTTACTGCCGAAACGCCTTCTTCGCCTATCGAGGAACTCAAGGACCTGACTCATATGGAGAGCCGCCTGCACGACCGTGACTTGACATCCGACCTGCCGGGAAAAATCAAAAGCGAATTCGGCGCCGGGCATGCCTTTGAACAACCAACCGACCCGAAAAAACACGAAGCCGATAACTTTGCCCACTACCTTGCCCAACATTTGGAAGACGCCCATAACACCAAGACATTTGAACAGTTGTTAATCATTGCCGAGCCTTCTTTCCTGGGACTCTTGCGCAATAACTTGCCGGAGCAAGTTAAAAAGCAGGTCTGTTTTGAACTCGATAAAAATATCACCACGCTTAGCGCCGCAGATATTCGCAAACATCTTCCCGACTACCTGCCAACGCTTTAATGCGCCATTAAATGCAACATTCCAGGCCGAGCGCCTGGAATGTTGTTTTAATAGGGGTAGGCATGGCAAAGGATAAGCCTGCTGGCTTAGTCTCTTCGTCGTAATCTGTAAAAAATTTTCTCACGGCTAACAAATCGAGATAGCGATCATGCCTATTTTGTATGTGCTGGTATTACTGGGCGCTGTTTTTACGACACCGCCAGTTCCCGCGCTCGATAAAACCACACTGCAACTCAAATGGACTCATGCCTTTCAGTTTGCCGGCTATTATGCTGCGGCTGAACAAGGCTATTACCGCGAGGCCGGGCTGGACGTGCGCATTGAAGAAGCGCTGCCGGGAGTCGACCCGGTTAATGCCGTGCTCGCAGGCAAGGCGGATTTTGGCGTCGGCACCAGCAGCCTGCTGCTGCAACGCGGCGCCGACGCCCCCGTCGTAGCTCTCGCCGCCATTTTTCAGCACTCGCCTTATGTTTTGCTGGCACGGCAGCATAATGCTGCGCAATCAATCCAAGACATCATCGACAAACGCGTGATGCTGGAACCGCAGGCCGACGAGTTAGTCGCCTATCTCGAAAAAGAAGGCATCCCGCTCAAGCGCATCATACAAATCGAGCACAGCCACAACCCGCAGGATTTAATCGACGGTAAAATCGACGCAATGTCAGCCTATGTCACCGACGAACTTTACGCTCTCGACTCCGCCCATATCCCTTACCAAGCCTATACCCCGCGTTCGGTAGGCATCGATTTCTACGGCGACACCTTGTTCACTACCGAGCCATTCCTCAGCGCACATCCGCAGCTTGTCCAGGCATTCCGCGCCGCCAGTCTGCGCGGCTGGAAATACGCAATGGCGCATCCCGAAGCAATAGCCGACCTGATCTTTACCCGGTATTCGCAAAAGCATCCGCGCGATTTCTATCGATTTGAGGCCAGGCAGATGATGTCGCTGATCCAGCCGGAAATCATCGAGATGGGTTATATGAATCCGGGGCGCTGGCGGCATATTGCCGACACTTACGCCGACCTGGGCATGTTGCCGCGCGATTTCTCCCTGAACGGTTTTCTTTACGATCCCAATCCCGGACGCGATTTGACATGGTTATACCTGGTGCTGGCAATGGCGATAGCGCTGATTGCCGTCACGGGTTCAATCGCCGCCTATATCTATACCATCAACCGTAAATTGAAAAACAGCATCACCGCTCTCCATGAGCTGCAGCAGGACTTGGCCCGTAGCGAAAAGCTTTACCGTTTCCTCGTTGAAACCATGCGTGACGTAGTCTGGATAGCGGATCCGCTAAGCCTGCGCTTTCGTTACATCAGCCCGTCGATACAACAATTGCGCGGCTACAGCGCCGAAGAAATCATCTCCAAACCGATGGACGACGGCTTGCTCCCTGACCATGCCGTTACCTTGAAACAGCAAATACGCCAGCATCTGGAGCTATTCCTTTCCGGCCATCACGGTGACCCGACCTACCGCCAGGAAGTTGAAGAGTGCCGCAAGAACGGCGCCACCGTCTGGACGGAGATTATTATTAAATATTATCGCAATGATGAGAGCGGACAAGTGGAACTGCATGGCGTAACCCGCGACATCACCGAACGTAAACGGATCGAGGAACGTATCAAGCACATGGCGCTGCACGATGCATTGACCGGCTTGCCCAATCGGACGCTGTTGAGCGACCGGCTGCAACAGGCGCTGGAAAGCGCCGAACGGGAACAAGAACAATTGGCCCTCGTCTATCTTGATCTCGACAACTTCAAGCCGGTTAATGATAACTTCGGCCACGGCATCGGCGATTTACTGCTAAAAGCGGTTACCAAACGCATCCAAAGCTGCTTGCGCAAATCGGACACGGTAGCCCGCATCGGCGGCGACGAGTTCATGCTGTTGTTGCGCATGCTTAACTCCGAACAAGAGGCATTGCTGATTGCCGAGAAAATCCGCCATGAACTTAGCCAGCCCTTTAAACTCGACGGCCAGCAATTGGCGATTTCTTCCAGTACCGGTATCGCGATTTATCCCCGGCATGGCGGCGGCGAAGCCGAACTGACCCAACATGCCGACGTCGCAATGTATTACGCCAAAGCAAACGGCCGCAACTGCGTCCAATTGTTTCAACCGGACATGCTTTGACTTAGCCGGCCTTACGGCCTGCTGCACCGGACAGCGCCTGGTTATATAGCGAGGCGATTAAATGCGCCTGGTACACCATGCCTACCAGGCGGTTTTCATGATTGACAATCGGGATTTGTCGATAGCCTTGGTCCGACATCAGCGGAATAAGGTCGACGATATGCGTATTTTCAGGCAACACGGCAACCGCTGCCGTCATGATTTGCCCGACCGCTTCCGGTTTATTCGTCGATACATCCGGCGTACGGCGTATAAACGTGCGAAACCTGTCCTGAAAATTTTCATAGGCATCGAGGTTAATACATTTAAAAAAATCATTCCAGGTGACGATGCCGATGACCCGCCTCGATTTATCGATAACCGGCAAGGCCTTGCGTTGCTCGCGGTACATGATGCGCCAGGCCTCTTCAACTTCGGTGCCGAATTCAACGGCCCGCACATCCTTATCCATAATATCGGCACAGGTGATATGGCCTCGATAACGCTTAAAACTATTGTGTTGCGCGCCATTAAGTATCTGCGCTAAATCCCTGGACGTAATGTCAACAAATATATCCTGGTTTTCCAGCGCCTGCCCCAAATCCTGCTCGGAAATACCGGTAAGCGGCAATTCAAGGCCTGTGTTGCGCCGGGATTTATCAGCGTCGATAGCTTGCCGGGTTAGCGGGTATTGATAACCTAACACCCAGCGATTAATCGCAATCGACAACACCAGCATCAGCGCGACATTCAAGCCGACCGGCATCAGCACGAAACCATAACCCAACGACGCAACAGCATCGCCTGCAAGCACCGGGGCAAGCGCTGTCGCGGCGCCGGGCGGATGCAGGCAACGCAGCAGCAACATCGCCAGCACGCTGCTCCCAGCTGCGCAGCTTGACGCCAACACCGTATCGGCAATAAGTCTGTTACAAAGCACGCCGATAAACGCCGACACCAAGTGCCCGCCCAGCAGCGGCCACGGCTGGGCAAGCGGGCTGCTCGGGATGATGAAGACAATCACGGCGGAAGCGCCCATGGACGCAACAATAAGCGGATAAGCCGTATCCAGGCGCAATGCCTGGCCGCATAAGGCCGCGGTTAAGATCACCAGCGTACAGGCAAGCACTGAAAGCCCTTTGGATTTCAGGCTTAAATTGACGGGATCGATGGGTACGCGGCGAATAAGCGGGTTAATGTTCATGAGGGTTACAATGTCCTTAGCTTCGGTATCATCAACACACCGGCAACGTGATGACAAAAAAATAATAACAAACAAAATCTACTTAAACAATATATATATGTTATATTGTATTCTACTATTGAATATGGTTTTTTTTTGTTATCCTTTAATTTTTAACGGATTAACATGAGGAGCTTTATGGCTGAGAAGGTCGGTTCACGACAACAGCAAATCTTAAAACTGTTACTCGAAAACAAAACCGGGCTGAGTATCGACGAGATCGCGGCGGCATTGGATATTTCGCGTAACGCCGTGCAGCAGCATTTCACCGCGCTGGAAAGAGACGGCTATATCAAGGCGGGAGGGCTCAATAAAACGGCGGGCCGCCCGGTTCGCGCCTATATACTGACGGAAGCGGGCATTAACCGCTTTCCGAAACAATATGCGTGGTTTTCCGAACTGATACTCAGCAACCTGAAAGAAGAAATGGGTTCGGAAGCGTTCCAGCGTTATCTGCATAAATTAGGCAAGTCGCTATCGCAAAACCTGTTACCGCAATTTGAAGGTAAAACCAGCGACGAGCGCATTGATGAATTATTGAAGATCATGGCGCAATTAGGCTTCCAGGCCAAGGCGGTAGCGGATAATCAGCAACGCGGCATCGAAGCCTGCAACTGTATTTATCATGACCTGGCCCAGAAACACGAAGAAATCTGCGAATTCGACAGGGCGCTGATTTCTTCGTTGCTGGATAAAACCATCGACCATGTCGAATGCATGGCAACCGGCGGTGCGCTTTGCCGCTTTAATATTATCGACCGAAAAAGCGAATGACCGTCCATTTCACAAGCCTGTTCCTGACCTTGTAAACAGCCATGATCGAGCCCGTTGCGTTAAAAGATTTTTTTATCACATTTTTCGCATCGGCCTTGATTATCTTGGCGGGTGCGGCTTACGCCCTGCTGTATGCCTGGTCTAAAGTCACAGCAAATAGCCGTATCAGGCTAGCGGCCTACGGCGCTTACCTGGTACTGGCCGCGTCTGTCGCCGAACTGAGCATTACCGCTCATTTTTCAAGTTATTGGCTGATTATTTCGGCCACGATGCTGGTCGGCTATTTTTTTGCGCCGATAGGCATCTGGCATCTGTGCGTTAAAACCCATGCAGGCCACGATTTAACAACAACCGAGGAGGATAAGCTATGAACGAAACACCCTTATGGGCTTCGGAATCATTCTGGAAAAAAACGGCCATCTGGGTCACGGCCGGATCATTTATTATTTTGGTCGTTTTAACCTTTGATTCATTAAGCCAAACTCGTGCGGGCAGTCAGCGTGTACCCGCTTATTCAGTTATCAATAAAAAAATCGATTACCGATATAAAGCAGAGCTGCATAAATCGGTTCCCGTCATCGGCGAGACCGAGCTGTTATTCGGCAAAGAATATACCGAAGCGGAAGCCGAGCAATTAGTCATGCTCGGCAAACTGACTACGCAAGCCAAAAACTGCATGAATTGCCATACGCTGCTCGGTAACGGCGCTTATTACGCGCCTGATTTAACCAAGGCATGGCTTGATAAAGGCTGGATTTCCACAGAAATGCGCGAAAATTTGATGGTGCAGTTTTTGATGCACCCGGAAAAAAATGCCCGCACCTTCGGCAGCAACCGCAAAATGCCTAACCTGAACATCAGCGAACAAGAAGCAAAAGGCGTCGTGGCGTTCCTGAAATGGATGTCCGGCATCGATACCAACGGCTTTCCTTATCACTTTAAAACCATTAATGCGGAGGAATAGGCATGGAAACGAATAACGCTACGGGCGCCATGCAAAAGGCAGGCGTTTTTTTTGAGCAAGCAAAAACTTGCATCAATAATTTCAAAACCTGGACAGCCTTCGACAGCGCCAACCTGAGCGACGGGCAGCAACTGGCCGTCAAATACTTTAGCGTCGCCGTCATCCTGTTTTTTGCGCAACTCTTATTCGGCATGCTGGCGGCGACGCAATTTATTTTTCCGGGCTTTTTATACGACATCCTGGATTTCAGCGTCAACCGCATGGTGCATATCAATGCGATGGTCGTCTGGATGCTGTACGGCTTTATCGGCTGCGTCTACTGGCTGCTCGAAGACGAAAGCGGCACCGACATCGTCGGCCTGAAGCTCGGCAATATCGCTTTTTGGGTATTGACCGGCGCCGTTACGCTGGTGGTGCTGATATACCTGCTGGTGCAAATCGGCCCCGGCAAGGATTCCAGCCTGTGGTTGATCAACGAAGGCCGCGAATACATCGAAGCGCCGCGTTGGGCGGACATCGGCATTGTCGCCGTGATGCTGGTATTTTTCTATAACGTCGTCGCTACCTTTAGTAAAGGCAAGTGGTCGGGCATTGCCGGCGTCTTGACGCTGGACCTGGTCGCGCTGGCGGGTCTTTATACCGCCGGCATGTTTTATATGACCAACATCAGCCACGACCAATACTGGTGGTGGTGGGTGATCCACTTATGGGTCGAAGCAACCTGGGAAGTGCTGGTCGGCGTCATTATGGCGTGGTCGTTGATGAAGCTCTTGGGCGTCAAGCGCAAAATCGTACAAACCTGGTTGTATATCGAAGTCGCGTTGATGTTCGGCTCGGGTATTTTAGGGCTAGGTCATCATTATTTCTGGATAGGCACGCCGGAATACTGGCTGACCATCGGCGGCTTTTTCTCGGCGCTGGAACCGATCCCGTTGGTTGCGATGGTCGTTCATGCCGTTTACGATGCCGGTACCCATTCTTTTAAAAACGGCAATCACCCGGCTTTGGCATGGATCATCGCGCAGGCTTTCGGTAACTTTTTCGGCGCCGGCGTCTGGGGCTTTATGCACACGCTGCCGCAAATCAACCTGTATACGCACGGCACGCAATGGTCGGCCTCACACGGCCACCTGGCGTTCTTCGGGGCTTACGCGACGATTAACATCGCGTTCTTTTACCTGGCGATCCAGCACTGGCGCGGCAATGTCTGGATGAGCGAAGGCATTAACAACGGCTGGCGTTGGAAATGGGCGCTGGGGCTGCTCAATGGCGGCGTACTCGGCATGACGATTGCGTTATTGATCGCCGGTTACGAGCAGTCCTTCATCGAACGCGCCGTAGAAGGCTCAACCTGGGCGGGTTATTTTACCGCGCAGAATCATCCTTCATTCCAAAGCGCGATGGGCTGGCGCTGGTTTTTTGGCTTGGTCACGCTGGGGGGACTGATCCTGCTGATCTGGGATTTATTGACCATCGGCAAGGGCGAAGAGCGTAAAGCGGCGACTATTACTGAATAACCAACCATCAAACACTACCCGCTTCGGCATACGGCAACATGCTTTGCTGTATACCGATTAAAGTTTTCGGTTTTTTGTAGGGTACGCGATGCGTACCCTACGAAAAATTGTCAACATGACTGCGCAAAGGTGTCTGTTGATACCAAACAGAACGGCATTGCCCGACCGCTGCTCAACTACTTCTCGGCAGAGGAATCTACCGGCAAGATAACTCGAAAGGTGGCCCCCTCCCCCTGCCGGCTGTCCACCTTAATTTCCCCGTTATGCTTTTTAATGATGCTGTAGGACACTGAAAGCCCCAAACCCGTGCCCTTGCCTACCGGCTTCGTCGTGAAAAAAGGATCGAAGATTTTGCTGAGGTGCTCCGGCATTATGCCTTTACCGGTATCGCTGACTTCGACCCAAACCGTATCATTTTCCGTTCCCGTGCGTAAGGTAATCGTACCCTCCTGGTCGATGGCATGGGCCGCATTAACCAGCAAATTCATAAACACCTGGTTAAGCTGGTGCGGCAAGCACCTGACTTCGGGAATATCGCCGAAGTCCTTGACCACATGCGCCTTATATTTAATCTCGTTATTGACAATATTGAGCGTACTTTCCAAGCCGGCATGCAGCGACACCCATTGCCAATCATCCTCGCCGCCGGCATGTGAAAAATCCTTGAGATCCTGGACGATTTTTTTAACCCGGAAAGCGCCTTCATGCGACTCCGCCAGTAAATCGAGCACATCGGATTTCACAAAGGCCAGGTCCATTTGCCGTTTGAAGGCGTTAATCTCCGCGAGCCGGCCGGCATCGGCGCAAACCGCTTCAGCCTGCTCGTATTTTGCCAGCAAGGCCAGCAAATCCTCGACATAGTCTTTCAACGACGTCAGGTTGGAATTGATATAGCCGATGGGATTATTGATTTCATGCGCAACGCCCGCCGCCAATTGGCCTACGGAGGCCATTTTTTCTGATTGCAGCAAATGGCTTTGCACTTCCTGGATTTTATCCAGCGCCAGTTGCAATTCTTCATTACGCTGCTTTAGCAAGTCTTCATTAAGCTTATGTTGCGTCACATCCACGGTAATGCCGTCGATACGCTCCGCCTTCCCGGCCTTGTCATAGACCACATGCATGTGCTGGAACAGCCAACGCAGTTCCCCATCAGGCCTGACTATGCGATAAGTGATTTTTTGCATGCCGGTGTTGATCGATTCAACGAGACTCTTTTGCACCCTTGCCCGATCGTCAGGATAAATGATGCTCATCCATAAATGACGGTCATTGATGAAATCCTCGACCGCCCTACCGGACACATCTTTAGCGGCCTGGTTGAGGTAAAGCACGTCAAGGGTTTCAGGCACCATCGACCAAACCACGCTATCCAGCGAATCGAGAATATCGTTGAGCCGTTTTTCGGACCGGGTCAAACGCTCATGCGTCACTTTAAGCTGTTCGTTCGACGCGATATAGCGCGCATTCAGCGTCGCAAGTTCTTCGATGCGTTGCTGTTTTTCAGTATGCAGGCGGGCATTATCGACTACCAGCGTGATCAGGTTGACCAGCACCTGCCCGTTTTGCAAATCGTCTTCGCAATAATCCGCCTGGTCCTGGAAACTGTTCACACAAAGCGCGCCGATAACCCGGTTATCCAACCGTAAAGGCCAGCACAGCGCCGAAGACGGTATCGGCGCGCCGGTTTTTGGAATATAGCCGCGAAAGCGCTGATCGGCGGCGATATCGCCTTTGAGCAGCAGGGGCTGGGTGTTTTCGACAACCCAGCCGATAATGCCCGTCCCTTTCGCGATAGTCTTGCCTATACAGCCTTCAGGCAGGTCAATGCCGGCAACGATGTGCAGGTAGTTATCCTCATCGCCCTGGCATAAAGCCAGCGAGCCGCTATCCGCCCCGAACCCCGTCACGATATGGCGCAAAATACGCTCAAAGCCCTCGCAGGATCCCTCCTGGAGCGCATCGGATTGCCCCAACTGGTAAAGGTCGTGAATCCAGCTCATTTGCTGCAATTTCCTGAACATCATAATGCCTCTTTTTGTAGCTATAGCGCTGCAATGATCCGTTCGGCAAACCGCCGTCCGGCATCGGCTGACAAGAGCGCCTGCTCGACAGGCGCACCCAGTATGTCCAGCGTAATACGAAGGGCTTCCTCACGGTCCTGGGCCGCAGAGCGATCCCACGGCATGCTGTCAACCATCAGTAAATTTGCACTGTAAATCAATACGCCCAACGATTTAACCGCACCGGCTGCGGGCATGGTTTCATGCTGCTCGATAGCCTTCTGTATCGCAACCGGGAAATTCCAGTACAGCGCCGCTTTAGCGCCAATATACGCATGATCAAAACCCAAGAGCCGCCGCTCTTTTTCAGCGATAGGCGCTTGCATCCCGCAAGGCGGATGGACATCCTGCGTCTTGAAAATCCGGTCGACGGCATCGGGAAAAAGGAAAACGATCACCAGTTGCCCGATGTCATGCAACAATCCCGCCGTAAATGCAATGTCGGGGTTAATGCCGGTGTAATTTGCAAGTTGCCGGCTGCATTCGGCTACCGCCATGCTGTGATACCAGAATTTCGTATAATCGAAATCGTGATGCTGCCTGGACCACATCTGCGAAAAACAGATACCGACCAGCAAATCCCTGACGCAATTAAAACCCAAGACGACGATGGCTTCGCGCAACGACGCTATCTCCCTGGACATCCCGTAGAATGAAGAATTGGCGATGCGCAACAAACGCACGACCGTAGGCGGGTCCTGGCCGATTTTATCGACCAGCGTAGTTATCTCCGGGTTACCGTCCAATTGCTGCAAGGCATCGATCAGCAAGGCCGGCAATGAAGGCAGCTCCGACAAATACGCAAATTCAATTTCAGGACCGGAACCGTCAGGGCCGTCAGAGGATAGAGTAGACATCTTAATACGCCTGCACCGGTGAAAGAACGACGATAGTGCCCCTGGAGCGGCTGCTCACGCCCATCACACTAACCCACACATGCATAAGCCCGCCATCGATCAATTGCGGCGCTCCGTTACAGGATTCGGGCGAGCCGCGCAGCAGTTTATTTTGTACGACTTGCAGCAATGCTTCCGGCAGGCATTCAATCACCGGCAAACCGGGCAGGCTTTCGCCCGGATGGCGGCGAAACAGTTCATCGGCGCGCCGGTTGGAAACGGCAATCATCTGTTGCTCGTCAATACCGATAATGGCAACCGGCAGGTGTTCGAGAATCTCTTGGGAAACCTGCAAGATGGTAACCCCCTTGACTATCTCGCGGGTTTTCTCCGTGACCTGCTGCTCCAGACTCCGGTTCAAACGGTAAAGCTCTTCGTTAGTGAGCCTGATCTGTTCCGTCAGGCGCCTGTTCTCCTGTTCCATTTCATAGCGCAGGAAGGCTTCCTGGATATGTCCGCGCAGCTGTTCGTCATCCCAGGGCTTGGTCAGGAATTTGTATATTGCCCCTTCGTTAATTGCGCTGGTCACCGAGTCAAGTTCTGTATAGCCGGAGAGCACGATACGCACGGTTTTTGGATAAAGCGCCTTGACCTTACGCAAAAAATCGACGCCCGTCATCTGGGGCATGCGCTGGTCGGAGATGATCACGCCGATGTCGTGGGCGGCCAGCAGGGCTAACCCTTCCGCCCCGCTGCAGGCAGTCAATATCGAGTAATTATCCCGCCGCAAGGTGCGCTTCAACGCACTGACGATGTTCGGCTCATCGTCGACCAGCAACAAGTTTCGTGGTAATTGGATGTCATCGCTCATGGTTCACCTGGATACCTTAGGTTCACAAGTTCTAATAGACGCGTTTATTACGCTTTAATATACGCTTTGTAAACCGTATTGGTTTAAATTAATGAGTGCTGAAGTAGGGTAATCAAAGGCCTATACATTACGCAGTCATCACCTGTAGACTGGCTGTTTACAGGAAACCGTTATGCCTTTCCCGTTAACGCGCCACAGCCATCAAGCACAGGAACGCTAATGAATAGGATAAAGCTAGTTAATCATACACTCAGCGTCATCTGCATTCTATTTTTCTAAGGGCTGAGCCGTTACAAAAAAATCCGTTTAACCGATGCTGGCCTGTGGCAGATAGTGACTCATTTTTATGGGAACGACGTTGTCAAAGCCGCATCTATACCGGCATAAACACCGTCTGGAAAAACCTGTCATTCATAAGTGAATTGAAATAAAAGTGCTTTCAAATCAATAAAAAACTATCATAAAGCAGGGCAATGACTGATCAGCATTAAGGACAGGTTACGACATATCTTCAATAATAAACGGCAACAGGTTCATTCAGGCGGCAACCATTATGAAGCAATGTATTTTTATCAAGAATCCTCAAACCTGGGTATTTGTCCGTCTATGGCTATCGATATGGATACTATTGACACTGGTGCTGGCCGGTTCTTTGTGGGCTATGTATAAAATCCCTGGAAACATGGCCTCGGCATTCGTACAGCAAAGCCTGTTACTGGCGGCAATCAGTTGCTTGTTTGCGCGCTATGCTGTCAATCACCGGCGCCCGGATACCCACATCGGCGACAGCGAGACGTATTTCCGCAGCCTGCTGGACTCGGCGCCGGACGCTATTGTCATCGTGAACCGGGAAGGCGGGATTGTCCTGGTCAACAGGCAGACCGAACAATGGTTCGGTTACCATCGCGACGAGCTGCTCGGACAAGCGATTGAATCGCTGGTGCCCGAACGCTTTCGCGAACGCCACCGCGGCTACCGGGATGCCTATATCGCCAACCCGGTTATCCGTCCTATGGGCGAGGGTGTCGAGCTGTACGGCTTGCGCAAGGACGGCGGCGAGGTTCCGGTGGAAATCAGCCTGAGTCCTTTGGTCACCGAACAGGAAACCCTGATCAGCAGCATTATCCGGGATATTTCGGCGCGCAAGCAAATCGAACAGGCGCGGCAGGATGCGCAGACCCAATACCAGGAATTGGTCAATAACCTGCCGGTAGGCGTTTACCGCAGGTCGCCCGGCCCTGAAGGGCATTTCCTGGAAGTCAACCCGGCGATGGTTGCCATGTTTGAAGCGGAATCGGTCGAACGCCTGCTTCAGCACCCTCTCAGCCATTTTCACAAAGACCCTGGCAGTTGCGAGGCGTTTAACGATACAATCCTGCGACAGGGTTTTGTCAATAACGAAGAAATACCGATGCAAACCTTGCAGGGCCGGGAGTTCCATGCCTCGTTTACCACGACTGTTAAGCACGACAAAGCCGGCAAGCCCTATTTTTACGGCATCGTCGAAGACATCAGCAAGCGCAAGGAAGCCGAACGGGTCATCCAACAATTGAATACCGCGCTACGCAACCGGGCGATGGAACTGGAATCCGTCAACCGCGAACTCGAAGCCTTCAGCTATTCCGTTTCCCACGACCTGCGCGCGCCGCTACGCTCCGTGGACGGTTTCAGCCACATCTTGCTGGACGAATACAGCGAGCGTCTCGACGACAAGGGACGCGACCGCCTGAACCGCGTGCGTGCGGCGGCCCAACGCATGTCGTCGCTGATCGATGACCTGCTCCATTTGTCGCGGATTACCAGGGCTGAACTGAAACACAATACTATCGATTTAAGTTCTCTCGCCGGCGAGGTATTGGAAGAACTGCGTAAAGCCGAACCGCAACGCATCGTACGCTGTTCGGTGCAAGCGGATATTATCGCCTTCGGCGATGGCAAATTATTGCGCATCGTACTCGTCAACCTGCTTGGCAATGCCTGGAAATTTACCGGCAAGCGCAGTGATGCGTACATCGAATTCGGGGTCGACACGCACGCTAAAATCCCTGTCTATTTCGTGCACGACAACGGCGCCGGCTTTGATATGAGCTACTCCGAAAAACTATTCAGCCCTTTTCAGCGCCTGCACAGCATTAGCGAGTTTCCCGGTTCGGGAATCGGCCTGGCAACCGTGCAACGGATTATCCACAAACACGCAGGGCGGATCTGGGCAGAAAGCGAAGTCGGGCAAGGCGCCTGTTTTTATTTTACCCTGGAACCGTCGGAGGCGTTATGAACAGCAAGGCTATTTTCCTGGTAGAAGACAACCCGGATGACGAAGAACTGACCCTGCATGCGTTGGAGACACATAAGATCAGCAACCACGTCGTCGTCGCGCGCGACGGCGCCGAGGCGCTGGATTACCTGTTCGGTACCGGCGCCTACGCGGGCCGGGATACCGAAGACTTGCCGGCGGTCGTGCTGCTGGACCTGAACCTGCCCAAGATCGGCGGTCTCGAAGTCCTGCGGCGCATCCGCGCCGACGAACGCACCCGCTTATTGCCGGTGGTCTTGCTGACGTCGTCGAATGAAGACGAAGACCGCCTCAAAGGCTATAGCCTGGGCGCCAATAGTTATGTCCGCAAACCCGTCGATTTTGACGAATTCGTCCGCGTCGCAGGCCAATTGGGGCTTTACTGGTTGCTACTCAATCAGTCGCCGTGGCGTTAAGCGGAGAAAAAAGATGCAGCAAGTCATAGATAAGCCACTACGCGCATTGATTGTCGAGGATTCTGAAGACGATGCGCAGCTGCTCGCCTGCCAACTGCAGGCGGACGGATTCGCCGTCGATTGGCGGCGGGTTGATACGGAACCCGCGCTGTCTGAAGTATTGCAATGCCCCTGGGACATTGTCTTTTCGGATTATTCAATGCCGCATTTGAACGGCATGCAGGCACTTGAAATTATTCGCCGGCACGATTCTGATATACCGGTAATCTTTGTTTCGGGAACCATCGGCGAAGAAACCGCAGTGGAAACGATGAAGGCCGGCGCCCAGGACTATGTCATGAAGGATAATCTCACGCGCCTGGCGGTTGCGACAAAACGCGAACTTCAAGAAGCCATGCGACGCCGGGAACGCCGCCAGGCGGAACAATCATTACGCAAACTGTCGCTGGTCGTGGAACAGGCGGCCGATAGCGTCTATATCACCGACCCGTCAGGACATATCGAGTATGTCAATCCCGCTTTCGAACGTCTCACCGGCTACTCGCGCGCTGAGGCGCTGGGCCAGACCCCATCGCTGATCAGTTCCGGTTACGAAGACGATAAAAATTACCGGCAATTGTGGGAAACGGTGAATGCGGGCGGCGTCTTCAGGGGCGTTTTGATCAATCGCAGCAAAAACGGCCAGTTATTCCACGAGGAAAAAATCATCTCGCCATTAAAAAACGATCAGGGACATATCACGCATTTCGTATCAACAGGCAGGGATATTACCGAGCGGGTACGGGCCGATGAAGCGCGCGCGCAACTGGTCGCAATCCTGGAGGCGACCACCGACCTGGTTGCCATCCTTGAACCCAGCGGTTTCCTGCGTTACCTGAATAATGCCGGATACCGTTTGGTCAACCTTGACGCCGGAACCGATGTCAGCACGTTGTGCCTCAGCAACCTGTTTCCCGAACGAATGGCCCAGCGCCTGAAAATCGAGGCTTTGCCCGCCGCCAGGAAAAACGGCACTTGGTCGGGGGAAACGGCGCTGCAACGCACGGACGGCCTTGAAATCCCGGTTTCCCAGGTCGTGCTGGCGCATTATGGCAAAGCCGGTGACGTACAATACCTGTCAACGATTGTACGCGATATTACCGAGCGCAAACGCTTTGAAGCCGAATTGCACCACCAGGCCACACACGATACCCTGACCCAGTTGCCGAACCGCTTCCTGCTTGCCGACAGGTTGACCACCGAAATCGAACGCATGCGGCGGCGCAACGGTTTAGCCGCCGTATTCTTCCTGGATATCGATAATTTCAAACGCATCAATGACAGCCTTGGACATAGGCAAGGCGATCACTTGCTGCAGCGGATTGCCGAACGGCTCTGTACAGCCTTGCGGCCTAACGATACCGTAGCCCGCTACGACGGTGATGAATTCGCTATCCTGGCGGGCGACCTGCCGCATGTCGATAGCGTACTGGTCATTTTAGGCAAGATTCGCGCCGCATTCGAACGACCGGTATCTATCGACGCACAGGATGCCTATGTCTCTTTCAGTATCGGTATCGCAGTCTACCCTCATGACGGCGCCCATGTTGACGAGCTGCTGCGTAATGCCGGCACGGCTATGTACCGGGCCAAATCGGCGGGTCCTAACCAGTATCGCCTTTACACCCCCGAAATGAACGCCCGCAGCCATGAGCGGCTGACTTTGGAAAGCGAACTGCGGCATGCCTATAAACACAATGAATTTGTTCTCCACTATCAACCGCAAGTGACGCTGGGTAATAGGAAAATTACCGCTGCAGAAGGTTTGATTCGCTGGCAGCACCCGCAACGCGGCCTAGTATCGCCTGCGGATTTCGTGCCGCTGCTGGAAGAAACCGGCTTAATCATACCCGTCGGCGAATGGGTGTTCAGGCAGGCGTGCAGGGACTTCCGGGAAACCGGCCTTCAAGATTTACGGGTTTCCGTCAATGTATCGGTCGCCCAATTTAGCGATGCTGATTTGCTGGACAACATACAGCGTGCGCTGAAGGAAGAATGCGTGCCGCCGAAAGCGCTGGAGCTGGAGATTACCGAAAATATCCTTATAAAGGACCCGGCGGCGACAAGGGAAATTCTCGAAGCGCTGCATGCCTTGGGCATCCGCATTGCGATAGATGATTTCGGCACCGGCTATTCATCGCTGGCGTATCTTAAACGCCTGCCGCTGGATGTGCTTAAGATAGATCAAAGCTTTATCCACGACCTGTCCCATGATGCCGGCGATGCCGCCATTGTTGAGGCCAGCATCAGCCTTGGCAAAAAACTGGGGATGGAAGTGATCGCAGAAGGCGTGGAGACTAAAACCCAATTCGACTTACTACACAAATTGGATTGTGATATGGTACAAGGATACTATATCAGCAGGCCGCTGCCCAAAACGCAATTTAGCGATTTACTCAAAAATAAGCCCTCCTGGTAAATGTCCTGAGTATTTTGCCGGACGCTTAGCGACAATGTAACTATTCAGGTTCTCGCATGAAGCGTAGGGCGTGCTGCGCGCGCCTTCTCCGGCGCGGGTAACGCGCCAGTTCGTTGATGGCGCGCGCAGCACGCCCTACAGCAAGAGCTGAATAGTTACGCGGCAATAAAACCGGCAACTTGCTATCTTTCCTTTGTAACATCCTGAAGACGAGCAGGCCTCAGGCAGGCATACTCCCAATACCCATAAACCAGCCCGTATGAATGAATCATCCATAGCACCGCAACAACCCGCCACGCTTTTATTTGTCGATGATGAACCTAATATTCTAAGATCCTTGCAACGCCTGTTCCGCAGTGCCGACTATGTTATCCATACCGCGGAAAGCGGGGCTGCCGCGCTGGAAATCCTGCAGCAGCAAGCTGTCGACCTGATCATCTCGGACATGCGCATGCCGCAAATGAACGGCGCCGAATTCCTGGCGCATGCCGCCAATGATTGGCCGGAAACCATCCGTATTTTGTTGACCGGCTTTGCCGATATCGAATCGACGATAGCCGCCGTTAATAAAGGCAAGATCTACAGCTATTTAAACAAGCCCTGGGAAGATAACGAGCTGAAAATACAAGTGGCCCACGCCATTGAACAAAAAAGAATGCGTGAAGAACGTCAGCAATTATTTGACATCATCAACACGCAGAATGCGGAATTAAAAGACCTGAACACCCATCTTGAAGACAAGATCGAACAGCGTACGGCGCAGTTAAAATCGACCTTAAACCAGCTTGACGGCGCCAATAAATCGCTGGAAAAACAATACACGGATACCGTCATAGCGTTTGCAAAAATCATCGAAATGCGCCCCGGCATAAAAAGCGGCCGATCCAAATATATCGCCGAAAAAGCCGTGCTGGTCGCGCGTGAACTGGGCATGAGCGCAGAAGAGAAGAAAGCTATTCTTTATGCCGGATTGCTGATACAAATCGGTAAGATGAGCTTGCCGGATACCTTGCTGGCGCAGCCGTTTTATTCGATCTCCCCTATCGACCAACACTGTTACTTAAGGCATGCCGTGGAAGGCGAAGCCTTATTGAACGGCTTGACGCAACTGAAAGGCGCGTCCCTGTTAATCCGGCATCAATACGAACGCTATGACGGCTCAGGCTTTCCCGACGGCCTGGCTAAGCAAAACATTCCGCTGGGAGCCCGTATCCTCAACGTCGTCGGCGACTATATCGCCTATCTTGAGGGTTCGATGACAGCGGAAGCCATGCCTGTCAGCACCGTACTCAGCCGCTTGATGGTCAGGAAAGGAAGCTATTATGACCCCGAAGTTATCGACGCTTTCATTAAAGTGCTCAAAGACACCACCGTGGAAGTGGAACTCCCCGCGGTTGAAAAATCGTGGAAGACCAGTTGCGTGGTTAATGAACAGGCTGTCGCCGTGGCCCGTCCGGTTATTGAAATTTTATGGACGCAATTAAGGTCAGGCATGGAAGTGGAAGGCGTCTATTTTGAGAACAAGCCTTATATTAGAAACTGTATTGTGAATCAAAAAATAATCCAGACTATTGCCACATTAAGGGATAACACCGGTAAAAACCCCATCGTTAAAATCCGCTTGGGCGCAAGATGAAAAATAGAACGCAGATGACGCTGATAGTTATACCCGCAGGGCACAAGGTAACTCGCAAAAAATAAACCACCATAGATTCACAGCACAACGTATTAAATCCACTAAAAGAATTGTCCACGAAAGACACGAAAAGCACTGCAATACAATGTGTTCTATTATTTTTTCGTGTCTTTCGTGATTTTCGTGGACTATGTTTTTTTCTTGTGACAGGGGAATATTTATTGCGAGTTACCCAAGTGATTAACGCAAATTATCCGTGCTTATCATAATCATCTGCGTCATCTGCGTTCTATTGTATTTGGGGTTTATTTTTGCGGGTTACCCGGCTACCCTAAGCAAAAAATGCATTTCGATTGGCGTGATGCAAGCATTTTTGCCTCCAAAATCTTGTCCGGCATTCATTTCAAATCAGCACATAAGCCCATCGACAGCCGAACAAATCGCTACGCCATCGCATCAATATCGCCTATCCCGCCAGCCCTCGAATACGCAACCTCCCGACGATAATATTTCTTCAACCCCGTAATACCTTTATAATGCCCCGATTATATTGGACTACAGGGTACTCACCCACGCTATGACTCATTTTAACAACACCCTTGCCAAACTCCGGGACGACGGGCATGAACAGCTCCTGTCGGGAGGACTTAAAGGGATAGAAAAAGAAAGCCTGCGGATAGATAAAAACGGATTGATTGCCAAAACCGACCATCCTTACGGTTTAGGTTCGGCATTAACGCATCCCTATATCACCACCGATTACTCGGAAGCGCTGATTGAACTGATTACCCCGCCGTTTACCGACATCAGCGATACGCTGGACTATTTACATAATATCCACCGCTTTGTGTATCAGCACCTGGACGCTGAAATCCTGTTGGCAGCGAGCATGCCGTGCGGCATCAATGGCGATGAAAGTATCCGCATCGCGGAATACGGCTCCTCAAATGTCGGGCGCATGAAACATATCTACCGTCACGGTTTATGGCATCGCTACGGCAGGACCATGCAGGCGATTGCCGGCATACATTTCAATTATTCGGTGCCGGAAACATTATGGCCGGTATTACACCAATTGGAAAACAGCCCGCTGAGCCTAGAACAGTTCACGGCAGCCGGTTATTTCGGCTTAATCAGGAATTTTCAGCGCATCGGCTGGCTGATCCTGTATTTATTCGGCGCATCACCGGCTATCTGCAAAAGTTTCTTCAACAGCCGTCCTGAACTTAGAGCCCAGTTCGAGGAATTCGACGGACATACGCTTTATCACCCTTACGCAACCTCATTGCGCATGAGCGACATCGGCTATAAAAGCAAAAACCAGGCAAACCTAAACATTGATTACAATTCGTTGCCGGGCTATGTCACCAGTCTCTGTAAAGCTATTACCACGCCTTACCCCGATTATGAAAAAATCGGCGTCGTTGTCGATGGCGAATACCGGCAACTCAACAGCAATATCCTGCAAATTGAAAATGAATTTTACAGCACTATCCGGCCCAAACAGATTGCCGAGTCCTGCGAAAAACCGACGATTGCATTAAGGCGCCGCGGCGTTCGCTATATAGAAATGCGTTCGCTGGACCTGGATTTATTCCATCCTGTCGGCATCGACGAAAATAAGGCCCGTTTCATCGAGGCCTTGCTACTGAACTGTTTGTTAACAGACAGCCCAAACATCTCCGACCAGGACCACCAGGTTAATAACACTAACCAGCTTGCCGTTGCGCATGCCGGCAGAAAGCCAGGCCTTACGCTGGATAAGCAGCATCACAGCATTCCGTTGCAGGATTGGGCGCATGAAATTCTTGAGGCCATGCAGCCCGTGTGCGCCATCCTGGATGGCGGCGATGCCGGAAAGCCTTACAGTACAGCGCTTGAGGAGCAGCAAAAATTGGTGGATAACCCGGACCTGACCGCTTCAGCGCGCATGTTGGCGGGGATGAGCGGGCAATCCCAACCGTTTGCCAGCTTCGCGCTGAACAAATCCGCCGAACACGCGCATTATTTTCGACTCAATAAACCGGACGACGCGCAAAACCTGCAATTTACTGAAATGGCCTTACACTCCCATGCTAAACAGAATGAAATCGAAAGCAAACCACAACAGCCTTTCGATGAGTTTTTGAATGGTTACTTTTCACAAACCTGCTTCTAAACGCCATGAGCACTATCGACATCGAAGCCTTACAAAGCGAGCTGAGCCATAAAAGTCCGCGTATTATCCTTAAAAAAGCCCTGGCCCTGTTTGACAATATCGCTATTTCCTTCAGCGGTGCAGAAGATGTTGTACTGATTGATATGGCCTTGGCCGTCAAAAAAGACATCGCCGTTTTTTGCCTGGATACCGGACGCCTGCATCCTGAAACTTACCGGTATATCGAAAAAGTCAGGAAACATTACCAGATAGAAATTGAATTATTAACGGCGGACCGGGATGTGCTGGACGCCTTTGTCAAAAATAAAGGCTTGTTCAGCTTTTACGAAGACGGCCATCATGAATGCTGCGGCATACGCAAAGTCGAGCCTTTATCGCGTAAAGTAGCCCAATTGGACGCCTGGATTACCGGCCAGCGCAAGGACCAAAGCGCAGATACCCGGCAGCATATTCCTGAAGTGCAATTGGACACTACCTTTTCCACCGCCGAGCACACGCTGGTTAAATTTAACCCCTTGCTCAACTGGAGTTCGGCGCAAGTCTGGGATTATATTGAAGCCTACCAGGTGCCGTACAACGAATTGCACAACCGGGGCTTTATCAGCATCGGCTGCGAACCCTGCACTCGCGCCGTGCTGCCCAATGAACACGAAAGGGCCGGACGCTGGTGGTGGGAAGCCGAAACTAAAAAAGAATGCGGTTTACATGCGAGTAATTTGAAGGGCTGATAATTTAGTCCCAGCGATTGTCCCTGACCTGCACATTGCCGTTTTCAATCCTGACGGGAAAACAGGCAATGTCTTCATAAGCAGGGGCCGATCTTACCGCCCCTGTTTTTACACAAAAACGCGCCCCATGACGCGGGCAGATAATCTCATCGCCAACCAGTTCGCCACTGGCAATTTCCGCACCGTCGTGCGTACACTTATCTTCAATCGCATAAAACGCGCCGGCAATTTTAAAGACGGCGACATCCGTGCCGTCGACATCGACGACGATACATTCGCCATCGGCGAGCCTGTTTTCCGGGGCGACATTAATCCAGTCCGACATCGTTAACCTTTTAAATAAACATCATAACGTAACAACTTACCGTGAAAACTTTCACTGGGCTTGCCGCCCAGAGGTTCTGCATCATCAGGGCTTTTGACCACCACCCGTTTTCCGGTCGCCTTTAACGCCGCCGCAAAAAGCTGTTCCTTATCTTCATCATCGCCGAGCAAATCGCGCAATATCATCATCGATTTCTTCGCCAATGCCGATTTCTTGCGTTTGGGCGGAAACATCGGGTCCAGGTAAATACAGTCCGGCGGCTCAGCCAGACTCGCCAGCAACTCAACGGCATTGCCGACCAATAACCGGGGCGGCTGTTTTTGCAGGCGCTGCATCCAGTCTTGCTGCGCCAGGCGCCTGAAACCATCGGTCAGCAATTCGGCCATCACCGGCGAGCGCTCTATGCACAACAACTCATAGCCCATACGGAAAATATGCAGGCCATCCTGCCCCCAGCCGGTCGTCGCATCAATCACCGTTTGGGTTTTGCGGCCTAGCGCCTTCGCCAACGCGCCGTCTTTCGGCGCCGGCCACGAACGCTGCTCGCCCTGGCGGGGTTCGATATCAACCGTCAAGCCGCCTTTTTTTAACAATTCCTTATCGAGCAATTTGAGGCAACCGTCGCGCCGGCATAAAAAAAACGGCTCCTGCTTGTCGAAACCGGCTTCTGATGAGTTCCGCAGCGGAACGGCGAGCCTTGCTGCGAGTTGCTGAAAGGGCAAAATATCGCCATGACCCTCATAAAGTATTGCCAGTTTTCCCTGGTATCCAGATTGCATAACAGTCATTAGCAAAACAAGTTGCTCCTACTTAGCGGCGGGGCGGCGGCGGGGCATAACCACTGTTATCGGGCCAGAAACGATTGCCGCCCGCACCCTCGCTACCGCTCCTGCAGTCCGGCAAAATCCGTTTGGCGCACAGCGCCTCGCGCCATTCATACTTTAGAAAGGCTTTTTCCATCGGCTCGGGAAGCGACTCAAAACTCACCGTATAGCTGGGTGAGTAGGTTGTTTCGCCAAAACCTGTTCCTGGAGCCGCTTGCCGGGCCATGCCCGCCGAATCCGCCGCCCCCTCTGCCTTCTCCGTCATTCTGTCATAGATTTCCGGGCGAGGACGCTCGGCATAGACCGCCATCGCAATAACACCCAGCGCGGAAGTGTCCCCCCACGCCGCCGCATAAGAATTACCCGCCTCGGTAAAATAAAAGCGGTTGACCTGGTTCGCCCCGGTGCGCCAGCCTTCATATTCAGCGCTGCTATACGGCTCCAGGATGTACATGCGCTCATTATTGCGCAACCATGATGGCTGACCGCTGATGATATTACGCCCATCCACGGCAATGACGACACCGACCCGCTGCCGGCTGTTATTAGTCACGCGCAATTGATAGCGCTCATTCGGCATGGCGGGCACATAAGCGCGATAATGCGCTGAGTTTCCGCTGACGGGCAACTGTTGCAAGCTACCGCCGTTATCAGTTTGCACGCTGATGTCAACCGGCAAATAAGGACGCGCAACAGGGTTATAATCGCTGATGGCCTGGTTATTCGCACAGGCGGTCATTGCCACTATCATAATGATCATTGCGAGAAGTTTACGTTTACGATGTCTCATTTTCAACGCCCTCATAATGCTTAAACAAAACGGATGTTTATTCCGTAGAAATAGCCTGAGTCTCGTTCTTCAATGCCGCATCCAGCGTATGCCAGGCCAAGGTCGCGCACTTCACCCGCGCCGGATACTCACGCACACCCGCCAACACCGCCAGCTTACCGACGGCTTCCAATTGGATGTCCTCAGCCTTACCCGTGGTCATTTCATGGAAGGTTTTAAATAACGCTTCGGCTTCCGCTTCAGTTTTGCCTTTGATAATTTCCGTCATCAACGACACGGAAGCTGTGGAGATAGCGCACCCTGAACCCTGGAAACTGGCATCCTGTATCGTATCGCCGTTCATTTTTAAATACAGCGTCAAACGATCGCCGCATAAGGGATTAAAGCCTTCCACCTGGCGGTCGGCGTTGTCGATAACACGGAAATTGCGGGGGTTACGGTTGTGGTCGAATATGACCTCTTGGTAGAGGTCGCGTAGGTCTTCAAACATCGGATTCCTTAACTAATTGAATATCTTGCATGGGATAGTGCTTTGCATTGTTCGTCCACAAACAAAGCTGGTATTTTTTAGCGCAGGCGGCAATCAAGTAATCTTCTAAAGAAATTTTGTTATACGCCTTACGGAATTGGTTGGCATAAAGCCCGGCAATTTTTCCGATCTCACTGTCAATCGTTAGTGTATGGCAATAAGAAAAGAATTGCTCTATGTCCGCATATTCTTTTACAAATGCCCCTGCGTATATTTCAGCCACGACAATTGGACAAATATAAAACCCGCAATGTTGTTGCTGTAACACCAACAAGGTTTTGACCATCGCTGCCTGTTTGCGTAATAGGTGGATGACCACATCAGTATCTAACAAGATATTTTTAATCATTGATTAACCGACTGTTACTGCGAATATCATCAACATAAGCCACTGGATCAACATCTGCAAAACTTTCTAAGGGCTGTAAACCATCAAAAAAAGACTTTAGATCATTGGCTTTGCGCCGCTGTAATTCATGCGCCACCGCTTGTTGGAGAAATTCTTCAAAAGTTTCACCACAGGCTTGCAGATTGGCTTGGATTTGGTTGCTGATTTCGTCTGAGAAATTTAATTGGGCGGCAAACATTGGGTAACTCCTCGCATTTACTCTCGTTCTCAAGCTCCTGCTTGGGAATGCAGGATAGGAAGCTCTAGCTTCCTGACATTCTCGAAGCTAGAGCTTCTGATATTTGGATACCCAAGCTGGAAAGTTTGGAAGTCAGCGGAATTACCCGTCCAAAAATGTAAATTAAAGGTCTTTCGCCAGTTCCATTTTTACGGGCTATCCAGGCATCAATAGAGCAATTTTTCAACCAATGACTGAATGCCTGGCTTTGTGCTTTATTAACATAGCCAATTTTTTTTCCTAAAACTTCGATAATAACGGCATTGCTGTCATATTCATTGTCGGGTTCACTAATGAACACAACCTCCATACCAACTGCAATATCATCAATACTTATATTTTCCTGATAATACCGAAAGCCAGCAACTTCAATATAAAACTCATGGGGAGGATCAATACCGTCAAATGGATTAATCAGAGAAAAACCATCATTCGGCAATTTCGCGCCAGTATGACCCAATAAAGCGAAATCACTAATTTCAACATTAGGAGCAAGTCGCCATTGTTCTAAATATTTATCAAAGTCTCCACGCTTTCTTGATGGAAGTCGGCGTAGAAAAGAATCAAGTACACCTTTAGTATATTCTTGTCCTATTTTTCTAAATGCAGGGTAACAAACAAAACCTTCTGCACTTGCGTTTTGAAATTCTTCCGTATCAGGTAAGTAACGAAAAACGACCTCATCTTTACGCTGGAAAAGCTCACCGACAATATGACGGACTCTTGACTTGCCGTCGGGTGCTTGCCAGACCAATAGTAATCGGTTTGGATTAATAATATGCTCAATACGGTTCACGGTAATTTTTCTATTTTTTTACAAATTGCTAAATATCTGGATTCAATTAAATGACAAACAAATTCTGCTCGTTTTTCAGTTAAGGGAATGCGTATGTTAAATCCTGTGTAGTGGTTTATAACTGCTTTAAGACGAGTTATATCAAAAGCAGTGAGCTTGTCTTTCATTCTTTGTAACATCGCAGGATATTTGTTAGCCAGTAATACTAGAAATTCAATATGCTGAGCAGGCTGCTTATCATTTAATTGATGACGAATATGATGCCTGCCTTCGTCGATATATCTCTGCATACGATTAGGCATAAAAAAATTAGTCATTTTTGCTTCCAAGATTTCATACCCTAAACTGGTACCATTGTCAAAAACGGGAGCCATCCGTACTTTCTCCCTACTGTTTGCAATTTGTTGCCAAAGCAATCCCCAGTTATCCTGATGTCTATCTGTATTACCTATTAACGCATCAAATAACAGCATATCGCACCAAAATAATTGCCATTCTGTCATTTCAATGTTTCTTTTTTTCGCTAAAAAATCAAGATAGAATTCTATGGATGCAAAATTATGTTGTTACGCGATGCTCAACTTTAAAAAATGGGTTGAAGACAAGGCCGCGACTCCCGTAAAGTTGTTCTACCAAAAGCAACTTCATGAGGGAGAAGGGCCATGTCAGTCGAAGACTTTATCATTTATG
>Ga0172373_10001533_pt1 | contig 37372 bp, 41 predicted proteins | sample Lak10m_2_FD_114546 | JGI IMG/M metagenome (GOLD analysis project Ga0172373, IMG submission 114546) | Freshwater microbial communities from Kabuno Bay, South-Kivu, Congo - kab_092012_10m | ecosystem: Environmental > Aquatic > Freshwater > Lake | place: Democratic Republic of the Congo... | reverse complement strand
GAGGACCCAAATCTTGGGGCTCATCCTGGAGCGAACCGTACTCGCTCAGGAGGGGGATCTCTCACCCCTCGCCCGTCAGCTAACTCCGTCGGCATTGAGAGAGAACCTAGTGGACAGCTTTTTCACCGCTTCCATAGTTCTCCTACCTACCCCCTTGCATACCGGTAAGGCGGCCCTTAACGTTATGGCTGTTAATTTACTGGTCTGGGCTACGGCATCGGCGTTAATTACACCGTAATGGAGATTCTCCCATGACAAACTGGCCCGAGATCACGGCCTTTACTATTTTTTTCGGCGTTCTGGCGCTGATTATTACGGAGCGGATACACCTGACCATTGCCGCCTTTCTAGGGGCCATGCTACTGATCTTTCTCCATGTCTTAACCCTGGAGGAGGCGATTAGCTATATTGGCCGCAGCCACGCCACCCTGGCCCTATTCTTTGGGGTCATGGTGATGGTGCGGGCCTTTGAACCCACTAATATTTTCCCCTACCTGGCCACCCAGATGGTGTTAAGGGCCAGGGGCGAGGGCAAACGATTACTTTTGGGTATTGTAGCGATTACCACACCGATCTGTGCGGTTTTACCCAATGCCACAACGGTGATGCTGCTGGCTCCCCTGATACCCCCCATGGCCCAGGAGATCAATGTCAACTTTGTACCCCTGTTGATTTTGATGGTGTTCGTCGCCAATAGCGCCGGTCTCCTCACCTTAGTGGGGGATCCGGCCACCTTCATTGTCGGTGACGCCATCAACTTGAGTTTTTTAGACTATTTGCTCAAGCTGAGCCTGGGAGGGGTGGTGGCCCTGGTGACCATCCTGGCCTTGTTACCGATTCTCTTTAGACCGATCTGGAACACCAAACTAGAAAACCTGGATCATCTGCCCCATCCGGTGATTAACCATCCGCGCATGTTAGCCCTGGGGGGTATCATTATTGCCCTGGTGTTGATCCTCTTCGTGGTGGGTGAAAGTTTGCCGGTTCCTATTTCGCCAGCGGCGGTGGCACTGTTGGGAGCGGCCCTCTGTCTTTTGTTAACCCACCACAGTGGCATTGACTCCGTGCAGCCCATCCTCCGGGATGTGGACTGGAGTACCCTGGTCTTCTTCATGAGCATTTTTGTGCTGATTGGTGGCCTGCAGCACACCGGAGTGATTAGCCATGCCGCCACCGGTCTGGCCTTCCTGCTGGGTAAAAATCTGATGCTGGGAACCCTACTCCTGCTGGTTACCACCGGGTTGCTCTCCAGCGTCATTCCCAATATTCCCCTGGTGGTGGCCATGGTGCCCATGCTGAAGGAATACCTGGTTACAGCGAACCTGGCGGGGCCAGAGCTGCTTTCCCAGGGGTTTGCGGGTCAGGTGCCACCCGAAACCTTTCCCCTCTTTGCCGCCATGATGTTTGGCGCCACCCTGGGGGGCAATGGTACCCTGGTGGGGGCTTCCTCCAATATTGTGGCCGCGGGGATTGCGGAGCAACACGGTAAGTCCATTTCCTTTCAAACCTTTCTGGCCTACGGCCTACCGATGATGACCCTGCAATTGATCACCATCGCTGGCTTTGTAGCGGTCAGGTTTCTCTTTTAGCACCGTCATCGGTGGGGTAAGGGTTCGAGCCCTCCTGATACACTGGGCTACGGCTATAAATATGGAACACTATGCTAGGAAAATCCCTGATCGCTGGCCTGAACCTGGGGCTGCTGTTACTGATCCTCGCCGCCTGTACCCCCTCTAACCCGGTGGCTGCGCCAAATACCAGCCTGGCGGTGGAAACCCTGGAGGGGCGTTCTGCCTACAGCGAAGTCCCCCTACCCCCTGAGGATCAGCGGCTTGGATCTAACCCCAAACAGATCGCCCTGGAGGCCTTTGGTCTGGCAGAACCAGGGGAAGGCAACTTTAGCCAAACGGTGGAGGTCCTGGAACAAACCTCGAGCCAAGCCCTCCTTACTCTACTCCAGACCGGACTACCGGACGATTCCGTAGAAGCCATGCGCTACCGGATGGAATTTGAGGCCCAGGGACCCCAATGGCAGTTGGTGTGGGTTGGTCGCCAGCAGGTGAGATGCCGCCCAGGCCGCGGATCCCAAGACTGGTCCACTGACCTGTGTCGCTAATGAAAACTTAACCCCATTGCCCCTAGGAGGGGGGATCATCATGCCAGACCGCTCGCCAGGCCTGCTCTGCAGAGGAAATGGCCAACTCCTGCTGCAATTTTTGATACTGCTTACCTAGCTTGCGTAATTTCCCCAGGGCGGTACGTAACTGACTGCGCCCCAGGGAGGATGGTACATCGTTAAATTCCAAGTCCGATAACCGCAGGTTTATGGCCGCCAAGTGGGTCATGGTGCTTTCTGAGGCCTCATCGCCGTCCTCGTCGTCGTCTTCCTCCTCCTGATCTCCATCTGGGCTTTCCGCCAGCAGGGAGGCATCCAGGGGGTGATTGGAGTTGCGGGTCAAATCGGAGGAAATAGCCACCATCACATTCAGGATGTTGGGTACCGATCGCCCCCGACCTGGGCTAATTTCCGCGTCGGAGGCAGCATTGAGGATCGCCTCGGGCAGGTTGGGTAGGATCTTGGCACTGTGTAATCGCTGATTGACCTGCCGGGAAATGCGCTGCAACAGGTCCCGGATTTGTTGTTCCAGGTAGATGTGGTGTTTGGCCAGGCGCAGGGGGGTGAGGTCGTCACCACTGAACAGGCGATCACCCAGGTCCTCCGGCCGATCCTCCCCCAGGGCTGCCATCACCATCTGCTTCAGCAGGGATGGCAGGGCCAGGAGCGCCTCCTCTCTATGGCCCATAGGGGACTCCGAGGGCGAATTGGAGGCCACCTCCTGGTCTAGGGCGGGCTCCGTAGTCTGATCGCCAGGGGTAAGTGCCGCGGAGGACTCCTGGTCCTCCCCTGAAGTCTCAACCTGGTTGGCCACTGGGATCACCTCTGGGGGAGTCTCGGGTTCACCCGCGCCCCCCTCTAAGCCAGGGAGTCGGGAGGGGGCCGTCTGGGGCAGTGGTTCTGGGGGCTCCAGGAGGTCCAGATCGGTCTTGGGGTCAAGTAGATCACTCAACCAGTCCTTACCCTTGGCCCCCCACTGGCGAATTTGTCCCTGTAGGGATTGCCGCTGGCTCACCGATAGGGCCAGAAAGTTCTCGGGATACACCTGGGTACACAGGTGATAGGCGGCCATTACCACCTGCCGTTGCAGGGTGGTGCCGAGACTGGCCAGGTAGTCACCGTAGAGGTGATTAAATTCCTCCGCCAGGGCTAGGGTGGCCTGCTTAAGGCTCTCCATATCCCTCCGAATTACCTCCACCGGTCTGACCATGGTTATGACTCCTAACTAACCCCTGGGCTGATTATTAAGCTAAGCCACCCACGGCTGCTAGGACTTTAGGGCACCGGTCTGGGCCGCAACCTCCTCCGCAAAGTTGGTTTCTTGCTTCTCGATGCCTTCCCCCATGACAAAGCGGGAGAAGCGTCGTACCTGGATATTTTCCCCCAGTTGGGAGATGGCCCGTTTGACCAGTTCGTCGATGGAGATGTTTTGGTCCTTAATGAAGGGCTGATCCATGAGGGCCAGCTCCTTTAACCGCTTTTGGATGCGGCCATCGACAATTTTTTCCCGCATCGCCTGGGGTTTGTTGGCCAGGTCCTCCCGACCCATTTCAACGGCCTTTTCCCTGACAATGATGGCTTCCGGAATATCCCCCACCCGCACGTACTCAACGTTAGGGCAGGCAGCAATTTGCATGGCCACATCCCGCACCAGGGTCTTAAACTCCTCGCGACGGGCCACAAAGTCGGTCTCGCAGTTGACCTCCACCAGCACACCTACGCGCCCACCGGTGTGGATGTAGCTGTCGACTAACCCCTCCGCCGCTACCCGGCCTTCCTTTTTGGCGGCGGAGGCAATGCCCTTCTGGCGCAGCCAGTCCATCGCCTTTTCAAAGTCCCCCTCGGTTTCCTTCAGGGCTTTCTTGCAGTCCATCATGCCTGCGCCGGTTTTGTCGCGCAGGTCCTTTACAAGCTTTGCAGAAATGTCTGCCATGGTGATCAAATGTCCTAACGCGTGTCGTCAAACGGAACCTAGATTTAGAATACGATCTACCCGCCCGAACTAATCCTCGTCCTCATCAGCGGCGGGAATATCATAGCCGTAATCCTCCTCCTCGGCCCCCTCGTAGTCATCGTAATCCTCATCACCCCGGCCCTGGGCTCCGTGGGAGCCTTCGTAGATGGCATCCGCCAGTTTACCCAGGATCAGTTTGATGGAGCGAATGGCGTCATCGTTGGCTGGAATTGGCACATCCACCAGGTCGGGGTCACAGTTAGTGTCTAACAGGGAAATGATCGGGATGCCTAGCTTGTGGCATTCCGAAACCGCGTTGTACTCCCGTTTGATATCCACAATGATGGCTACGTCGGGGACTCGGCGCATGGTCTTGATCCCCCCCAGGTATTTCTGTAGTTTCTCCAGTTCCCGGCGCAGCACCGCAGCTTCCTTCTTGGGCCGCAGGTCAATGGCGCCGGTTTCCTGCATGCGCTCTAATTCCTTCAGGCGGTCAGCACGAGATTTAATAGTGGCCCAGTTGGTCAGCATGCCCCCTAACCAGCGCTGGTTAACATAATGGGATCCGCAGCGACTGGCTTCCTGGGCGACAATGCCCGCGGCTTGGCGCTTGGTACCAATAAATAGAAAACGTTGTCCCTGTTCTGCGGCTGACCGGGTGAAGGCATAGGCTTGCTCCACCAGTTGGGCGGTTTGCACCAGGTCGATAATGTGCACCCCGTTGCGGGAGGTGAAGATGTAGGGGTCCATCTTCGGGTTCCATCGTCGGGTTTGGTGTCCAAAGTGAACCCCAGACTCCAGGAGTTCCGGGAGGGTAATAACTGCCATGTTTTTTCTCCGTTCGGGTTTATCCACCATCCAGATGTGCTGTCAGGGTGAGCCCTGCAGACCCGAAATTCTGAATGTGCGATTTTGACAACTTTTCTACCCTACCATAAGCTAGCGGTCCAGGGAAACGGCAATCGTCAGGGGTTAAGGGGGGAGGGTTGAGTCATAACCCATGCCTAAACCCGCTAAAGTCTTGGAAGATACTTTTCTGTGATCGCCTTTTTGCCATGCCCTCCGTTATTCCTGTCCCGTTGCCGGCCCAACCCTACGATATTGTGATTACTCCGGGGGGGCTGGGGGAGGTAGGGGCCTGGCTAGGTCAGGGCGATCGCCCCCTGGTGAAGCCTGGCCAACCCCTGCTGGTGGTATCCAACCCTGTCATTTTTAAGCACTATGGCCAGCCCCTGGTGGACTCCCTTATTCGTCAGGGGTACCGGGTCGATATCCAGTTGCTACCAGCGGGGGAACGCTACAAAACCCTAAACTCTGTGCAGAAACTCTACGATGCCGCCTATCGTTGCCCCCTGGAACGGCAATCCGCCATGGTGGCCCTGGGGGGCGGGGTGATTGGGGATATGACCGGATTTGCGGCGGCCACCTGGTTGCGGGGTCTTGGGGTGGTACAGGTGCCCACCTCGTTGCTCGCCATGGTGGATGCGGCCATTGGTGGCAAAACCGGCGTCAACCATCCCCAGGGGAAAAACTTGATTGGGGCCTTTCACCAACCCCGGCTGGTGATGATTGATCCTCTGGTGCTGCACACCCTACCACCGCGGCAGTGGCGAGCGGGCCTGGCGGAGGTAATTAAATACGGCGTAATTTGGGACCGGCCCCTATTTGAAGCCCTGGAGGCCGCTCCCCACCTGAGCTATTATGGTGACCTGGGGGATGGGCAATTGCTGGAAATCCTTACCCACTCCTGTCAGGCTAAGGCTGAGGTGGTCTGCCAGGATGAAAGGGAAGGGGGTCTGCGGGCCATTCTCAACTACGGCCACACCATTGGCCATGGGGTGGAGAGCTTGATGCACTACCGGGGGGTTAACCACGGTGAGGCGGTGGCGATCGGCATGGTGGCCGCAGGCCAGATAGCGGTCAACCTGGGCCTCTGGGATGTGGCCTCGGCCCAGAGACAAACCGATCTCCTGCAGAAGGTTAAACTCCCCACCCAACTTCCCCAGGGGATTGGGGTGGAGGACCTGATCCTCTCCCTGCGCCATGATAAGAAGGTGAAATCCGGTCGGATCAATTTCATTTTGCCCGAGGGGATTGGCCAGGTGCGGATTAGTGATCAGGTGGAGGATGCCCTGGTGCGATCAGTACTCATGGCCATGGCCTGAGCCCTACCCCCGGAACCAGAACCTAGAGATAGCGGAAGCCTTTAACACCCTGATAGCTGGTCATTCGGGCTAAACGTCGAGTGAATTCACCCACGGAGGGGTTCCCATCCGGACAGATAACTCCAGCTGCCTGTTGCCAGAGAGGTTGGGGGGCGGGGCGGATGTCGTATTGATCTCGCTGGTGGCTGGCACTGTCCGGGGTGCAGCGGCGCACATGATACCAGATGATTTCCTGGCAGTCGGGGCACCAAAAAGCCTCCAACCACTCTCCGGCGATCGGTACAGCGGTATGGGTTTGAATCACCGTGAGGGCAAGCCGACGCCCCATACCTCGTTCCTGCAGTTGCTCCGCCCGATCAGCGTAGAGTTGATACTTACGACTAGCGCTTTCTAAATAACAACCATGGCTAGGGCAGTAAATGGCCCGTCGCTTAGAGCGATTACGGTTGCGATCGCGTCGTTGATTCGGATTCATAATTCAAATAAATATTATTAAAGTTCAGCCTTAGATAAACCTATAGGTAGATGAGGATGGAATTGTTACAAATCAAGTAGTGCCCGTAGTTTTCCTGTAACCTCCCATCATTATCCTCTCTTCAGCGCCTAGCAGCTCAGTTAGTCTCTACAAATAATCGCTACAGAAACAAATAGTCAATTCGGCCTAGCTACCATTCACGAGGTTTTCCGAAGTCTATCCCACCAACTTAACTTAACCTTTGATATTCTATGGGGACTGGCTTGAACCGGAACTACCAGGTCTGCATAGGTTAAAATACGACATCCTAGGGTAAAAACATTTACCTGATAAACCATCTGATGATCCCAGTCTAAAGCAGTTAACCAACCACTGCGATCATCGTAGGCTCCTGTATCGATATTAGACCATCCTGGTCCTTCCACTAGCTGCCCGGGGCTAACCTGGGGAAAGGTAAAGGTCATGGTATGACCCACGATGATTTGTTTGTCGGCAAAGTAGGGGCTACGCATCTGGTGGAAAATGCCACGGGACCAGCAACACTCCTCCTTGGTTTGCGAGCCCACCGCCAGACTAGGGTTAAGACCGGCGTGAACCAGCCAAACATTGCCCAGGTCGATGTAGAGGGGTAGATTGTTAATCCACTCCAGATCAGCCCGTAGCGCTTCAAAGGAATTTTCGTAACTGGCGACGGTGCTATCACCGCCACTGTTGATCCATCGCTGCATAGCAGGGATATGAATACCGTCATCCACAAAGGACTCGATCAGCATTTGTTCGTGGTTGCCCCGTACGCAGCCACTGCCATGGCGACGGACAAAATCAACCACCGCCGCACTTTGGGGTCCTCGGTCAATTAAGTCACCCAGAAAATATACAGCATCTATAGCGGTTGGTGCGATTAGGTCCCAAAGTTGCCTGAGGGCATCATAGTGACCGTGAATATCCCCAATAAATATCTTACGAGCCATACCTGTACACGCGGTAGATAAACGATAACCGAAAAAAACTGTGGCCTTATTACCCTGCTCTTAGGTTGCCCCTCTTGTACTGTTAATTTAACTTAACGGCTTGGGTTTGAGATTACGTCTCTTGGATAACTTGGGTAAAGCTTTATTCAATCAAAAAAACTAGATGAGACTAGGGGAAGTTTCCCGTGGTTCTGTGGGCTATGGTGGATGCTTTGCCTTATTGTTGGTCCAGGGCTCACAGGTCTCTCCGTCAGTGGTAAATCCGAGGAGGTAGTCAGGCTCCAGGGGAAACCCGGTTGGTCCGGCGTGAAACCCATAGCCCAGGACCAGGGTATAGGTCTGTAGCACTTGTCCAAACCGTTTAATCTCAAGCGTTTTTCCAGGCTCGGTATGGTCAAACATGGCCAGATGGGCTGGACAAATAGGGTGCCAGCTTTCCCCCAGCAAGACCCCATTGCGGCCCTCCATTTCAGTGCTCTTGTACCAAAAGTCAAATTGGTCGAGGCGACCTGAGAGGGCAATCACCTCAGGGTCATTAAGGCTATAGGCCAGGGCCGCCGCCGATCGGTAGTCGGTGGTGAGTAGGAGGGGTTGGTGAAGGCGGTCGGCGGTCTCCCGCACCAGGGCGCTGATCTGGGGCCATCCGTAAAGGGCGGCACTGTCGCCATCGGCGCTGGTGAAGCTGGCGGTGAGGGGGATGAGGTTGTAATGGCAGATCAGGGCGATCGCTGTGAACAGGCCCAGCCCCTGGGCAATGGCCAGGGGTCGCCGCCGCCAGACTACACCCGCCTGAGTGGCCCCGTAGAACGGGTCTGTCAGCAGGGGAAACAGCAGGGGATAGGCCAGGATGTTCCAGTAGTAGAGGGCAACTGACACCAGGGAGAGCATCATAAAGCCACCGGTGGAGAGGCCAAATAGCCACCAGGCCAGCCGGGGGTAAACCGAGGTGCGGCGCAACGGGGATAGATTGGCGGCGGGTGACAGAGCCTGGCGAGCGATCGCCCAGGCCTGGATGGGGCCTAGAATCAGGGCACAGAGGCCCAGAAACACCAGGGGTTGTAGCCAGTGGAGGGAGTCGCTGGCGGTGGGGCTGGTGCGATCGCCGTAGAACCGCCAGGAAAAAAAGTTGTGCTGCCAGTTCCACACCCCGATCGGAGATAGGACTAGAATTACCAACCCCAGGGCCAGGTAAAGGCGGGGATCAAGGTAAAGACGGCGCAGCGATCGCTGACTGAGCAGGGTGGCGGCAAAACTCAACCCCACCAGCAGGGCGGTGTATTTGCTCAGACCCGCCAGTCCCAAAAATAGGGCCGCCGCCATCAGATCTGTCGTTGCCCCAGACTGGTCCTTAGCGTAGGCATCGGCAAAACGGACGAAATAAAAACTGCTCAACAAGGCAAAGGCAATCAACCAGTGATCGTGCCAGGCCAGGGCCAAAAATAGGAAAAACAAGGGGGAGGAAGCCACCAATAACAGCACCAGCCAGACGCGATCCCTGGCCTGGGGGCCATAGAGGTAGGTGGTAATGCGGTGGAGGGCAACCACCACCAGGGTGGTGCTGAGCAGGTTGGAGAGACGAAGAACAAACCGCGATCGTCCCAACAGCGCCGTCAGCAGGCCCTGCCCCCAGGCCTGGAGGCCCGGGTGATCGTAGTAGGACCAGTCCCAATGCTGACCCCATAGCCAGTAGTAGGCCTCATCCGGGTTAGGGAAGGTCAACCCCCAAAAGATCAGGCGTAAAACCAGAAACCCCAGCAAGGGCCAGCGGCCCCAGCGCCACACCGGTGATTGCCAGAGTCTCCCCCGTTGGTCAGGGGCATCCCTAGTCATCGGCCTCCCCGGTCCAGGACATTCCCCCATCGGTTAAGCTATCCGGGTTGGCCAGACTTTCCAATTCCGGGTAGACCCCCTCACCGGGGCTCGAAAAGGGAAAACAAACCGTTGGCAGCCCCGCCCCCCCTAGGCCCCGCCTGAGGTGATCGGGGCTGGTGGGAAACACCACGAACAGGGGATAGGCGCGATCACGGCCATCGTTCACCAGGTGCTGGTGGGGTTCGGGTAGGACCCAGCTATAGCCGCCATCCAGGTAAACCTCGGTTTGCCGCCAGCGGCGAAGGATTTGGGAAAAGTCTTCCTGGGGACGATGGATAAAAACTAAAATCTCCACCCCTGTCTTAATCTCCCACTCTGGGTCACACAAAATCAGGGCAAGGTCGCAGGGCAGGGTAACCAGATGGTCAGCCCCTTCGCCAGGGGAATGGCGCACCCGGGCATTGGGCAGGGGCAGGGGCACAATGCTGTCCTGGGGGCGGCGCATACTGGGAACAAACTCCAGGTAAGGCCGGTGCTGCCGGAGTAGGGCTAGGGCCCCCTGGTACTCGGTGCATAGTGCCAGCAGGGTTTCGTAGGGTGTCGGTTCCATGGCCATGGAAAAAGCATCTGCCAGGCAGGCACCTAATATACCCTAAAATCCACTCTTATCCCTCCCTTAACCTGAAGAGGATAAAAACATAGAAGTTTACAGTAGTCCACCTAACCTGAGCGTCACCCATGACAGATTACTCGCCCGAAACCTTGCAGGCCATTGTTAAAGCCCCCATGAGTACCGGTCTGGCTGTGGCCATGGTAGATATGGGCATTGTTTCCACCGCCATTGAAGCAGCGGCCATGGCCAGAGAGATTGCTGGCGCGGCGGAAAAATACCCCACCAACGCCATCATTCAAGCGGCCTTTGCTCCAGAGGTGATGAAAAGTGGTCAGATCAACCTGGAAAAGCCCGACATCAAGCCAGCGGAGGTGGAGTCAGGCGCCGTGGTGGATCGAGCCATCGCCGATATTGAAGCGGCCCTCCAGGCCCTGGGCACCACCGCTGCCGCTGCAGACCTCAGCACCTACAAGCAGTTTATCTACGATTGTGGCAAGGCGGTTGCCGAGGCGGCTGGCAGCGGGCTATTTGGGTCTGGCAATAAGGTGAGTGAGAAGGAAGCGGCCGCCCTTGATCGCATTAAGCTGGCGCTAGGTCTCTAGGGTCTGTCCATCCCCCCCTGGGACCAGGGTAACTGCCTATGGAGATGCAGGCAGTTTCCTCGACCTGGGTCAGGGTGGTAGGTGAGTCGATCCGCCACCTGATTAATAATTTTCAGTCCTCGGCCGCCAGCCAGTTCTTGATTGTCATCCTTGAGGCTACTCTCCAGGGCGGACGCCAAATCAAAGCCAGGGCCTTGATCCCAGATTTGGATATCAATGCTCTGTTCGGAGATTTCCACCTGAATTCGAACCGGGGTTTGCATTGGTAGATGCCGATGACCATGGCGAATCGCATTAGTAAATCCTTCAATCACCGCCAGTTGGCATTGCAGCAGCAGCTGATGGGGGATGGGGGCGGCAGTGAACTGGTCGAACCAAGCCAATACCGCCTCCAGGGCCGCAGGATCGCTGAGGGTAGTAATCTGGCTGACTTGATGGTAAGTCAAGGACAATGCAATAAACTAGTCTTTAGTAGTAACCAGAGTGGCAATCAGAGTGGTAACCAGCGGTAACAGTTGGCTCGGCTTCCATGAATGATAGGTGAACTGGCCCATAGGTGATGAAATCTTTAACATACCCCAGGATAGGCCAACGAATTTAGGAGCCAGGTTGGATGAAGCCCTACCACAGGATTTCGATTCAGGATTGTGGTGAACCCCTGGTGACCATCCCCAGGTCTGGGTCCCCGGGGGAGCCTAGCCATTTCAGGGTGGTACAGCCCCATCCCTACCAGGTGTTAGGAGCCCCCTATGGTGACCAGTCCCCCTACAGAGTACGATCAGGGGTGCTAGCGGCTCTGACCCAGGCCCAAGCGGTTTTACAGCAGCGCCAGCCCCACTGGGGTCTGCAGGTTTTTGATGCCTACCGTCCTCTGGTGGTGCAGAAGTTTATGGTGGAGTATACCTTTCAGCAGCTATTACGGGAGCGTCAGCTAGGGGCCCAAGAGCTTTCTGCCGAGCAACGTAGGGAAATTATGGACCTGGTGGAGCAATTTTGGGCCCTTCCCAGCGATCGCCCTGAAACCCCACCCCCCCACAGCACCGGCGCTGCCATCGATCTGACCCTGGTGGATGGCAGCGGCACCCCCGTGGCCATGGGGTCTGCCATTGACGAAATTTCCCCCCGATCCTTCCCCGACCACTTTAGCCATAGCGACCATCCCCAGGCGCAGCAGTTTCACGCTCATCGCCAACTTCTCAATCACGTCATGACAGTGGCGGGGTTCCGTCGCCATCCCCAGGAATGGTGGCACTTTTCCCTGGGGGATCAGCTCTGGGCCTGGCTGATGGACCAGGAGACCGGAAAAGGGGCACCGTTGGCCCACTATGGACGAGTTGACTAGGGGCCTGGCGAGACTAATCTTGCCCTTGCCGGTCAGACCAGGGGGCAAACCAGGGCAAGAGGGCCAGACCCGGTAGGGCCGCCACCAGGGTAAGCAAAAAGAAGAGGGGCCAACCCTGCTGGGTGGCCCCAGCCCAGTAGGGCTGCTGGTAAAGCTGGGGATAGTTGGGTAGGTGGCGCTGAATGGCAGCGGCAATTTCGCCACTGCTGGGGCCAGCGATCAGGTCCCGGCCCACCGCCATCAGGCTGGAGAGCAGGGCAAATTGGGTGGCGGAAAAGCGGGGATTGCATAAACTCATCAGGAAGCCAATGAACCCTGCCGTGCCCAGACCAGCACAGAAGTTTTCGACGTTAATGGCAAGCACCATGGCCGGATAGCTTTTACCGACGATGGCCAGAACCCAGTAGCCAGCATTGCTCAGGGCTTGCAGCCCCCCAAACACCCATAGGGAGCGGTTAATGCCTAACTGGCTGAGCAGGGCACCCCCCACCAGGGTCCCTACAATTGTCGCCACCAACCCCAACCCCTGGCGAATGGCACCGATATCCGTATCGCTAAACCCCAACCCCTGATCCCCCAGGAAGGGAATCGCCATTTTCGCCGTCAGATTATCCCCTAACTTATAGAGCAAAATGAAGGCCAGCACCGCTAGGCCCTGGCTGATCCCCAGGCGTCGAAAAAATTCCCCAAAGGGAGACAGCACCGCCTGCCCCAGGGAAGCGGGTGGGACCACGGCCGCCTGGGGATCGGGGGCCCAAAGGGAGGTCAGAATGCCCAGCCCCATCAGCCCCGCCATCAGCCCGTAAACCCAGGGCCAAGTAATTTGATCCGCCAGAATAAAGGCCAGGGCCCCGGTCACCAGTAGGGCAACTCGATAGCCCAGAACGTAGATAGCGGCCCCCGCCCCCACCTCACGATTGCCCAGCACATCGGTACGGTAGGCATCAATGGCAATGTCCTGGGTAGCACTGAGGAAAGTAATGACCAGAGCGGTGAAGGCCAGTAATTGCAGGGGGCTGGAGGACTCTCCTGGGGTAGTAAACCGCAGCATCTGTGAGGCTAGGGCGGCGATCGCCGCCACCAGGCCAACCTGGGCCACCACCATCCATCCCCGTCGCCGCCCCAACCCGGGGGGAACAAACCGATCCAAAAAGGGCGACCAGAGGAACTTCAAGGAATAGGGGAGGCTAATTAAGCTAAACCAACCAATGGTTTGTAGGTCTAGCTGTACCTTGGTCATCCATCCCCGGAAGGCATCATCCATGAGGGCGAAGGGTAGGCCCGAACTAAAGCCCAGGATCAGAATGGCAGCCATCTTGCGGCTTTGGAAAACCTTAGTTAAAGCAAAAATTTGGTTCACGACCACTCTAGCCCATCACTAACATCCCGGTTTACCCAGCCGATTTTCCCATCCGCCCCCTCAGTGACTCGCTGGAGCAATCCATACCACCGGGCGTTCGCTGGTGTTCTGATAGCCACTCTGTTCCTGAATCAGGTGTTGAGATTGGGTGGGGTCAAAGTAGCGGTTAAGGTCTGTCTTCAACTTTAAATGGGAGGTTTCTGCCCTATCTATGGCAACTTGCATGGAGGCCAGGGATTGGGCCTGGTTGTAAATATAGGGGAGTAGATGACCGAGGCTAGCCCCACCGAGAAGCAGAAGTAATCCATTCAACCCCAGCCGGGCACCGGCTTCCACTAGGGGAACAAGCCTTGCCCACCTGCGGCGTCCCCTCCGGCGGTGGGGCAGCGGCATAGGCAGTTGACTTTGTTCTACCCTTGATCGAATAGGGGTAGGGGGCTGAACAGTCGCTTGATGCGCGGGGGGCATGGGGTAAGCGTTCTCAACGTTAGGGTGGCAAGTCGGTAAGGAAAAGACTAGATTAGTAATCTATGGCAACCTATCCAGCAACGGCTTTATTATGGCTCAAAAACAAAAAATGATTGCAGATTATTTTGTCTGAACCCCTTCATGGAGACACATCTGGATTTTTAATTGCAAAATGTCTGAATCCTACTTCAACCCTTCGCAAAAGGGCAAATGGTTAAGTATCCAAAACTCGGGTTGTTCCAGTAAAATTCCCTACAACTTACCAGGGCCTTGACGCTAGTCCTGCCGATTGGCATAGTTTATGTTCCGTATTTTCCGAGATAGTTAGGTTTTCAACCAGGGCATAATAGGCTCAACCTCAGGGATTTCGCCATTGTACTACTATCGTTCAGCACCCGATTCCCCAGCCCATACTGACCAATCCCATGGCTCGACGTTTTTTTATCGGTGATATCCACGGTCACTACGATGGCCTCAGACGTCTTTGGGACTTAATGGCCCCCGGAGCTGATGATCAGGTCTATGCAGTGGGTGATTTGATTGATCGGGGGCCCCAGAGTGCTCAGGTAGTTGACTTTATCCGCCGCTATGCCCACGGTTGTGTGCGGGGTAACCACGAGCAACTCATCCTGGATGCCTTCGCCGATGGCCAACTCAACCTCCCTACCCTGCAGGGCTGGATCTACAGTGGCGGTCAGGCTACCCTGGGCAGCTATGTTGAATGTCCTAACGTCCTTGATGATCACCTGGCCTGGATCGGTCAATTACCCCTCTATATTGACCTGGGGGATATCTGGCTGGTGCATGCGGGGGTCAACCCAGTCCTACCCCTGGCGGCCCAAAGCAGCTATGAAATGTGCTGGATCCGAGAAACCTTCCACGGTAGTGTCACCCCATTTTTCGCTGACAAGCTGATTATTACTGGGCATACCATTACTTTTACCTTTCCCACGGTGGCGCCAGGGCAAATCGTAGCAGGCTGCGGTTGGCTAGATATTGACACGGGGGTTTACCATCCCCGCAGCGGTTGGTTAACCGCCATCGATTGGGATCACCAACTGGCTTACCAGGTCAATGTGTTTGAGGAACTCTCCAGGGTGTGCCCCCTGGCGGAGGTGACGGCCCAGATTGATCCAAGCTTAGTGAGGCGGCGACCCCGCACCCTAGCAGGGGCGGAACGGTTGGCTTAGGTTTCTTTAAAGAGCGAGCCAGGGAATTGCAAAGCAAATGTTCCAACAAAAGTTAACATAGAAATTAATAAAGCTTACCCTTCCCATACCTGACGCAGGAGCTATTTATGACTGGATTTATCCGTGGACTGTTCAGGGGCAAACCTAAAAACCCTGGTGAAGCTGACCGCCCCGTTCAACCTCAACCCCCGGTGATCGAAAGGGCTGGTGACGCTTACTATCTCGATCCCGATGATGCTAAGACCTACGGCAACATAGACTACATGCGTTCCTCTAAAACCGTGCGGCGCACCTTTGCCAAAAAGCGGGGGGAAACGGAGGAGAAGGAAAGTATCAAGAAGGTTTCGGCCCTGGAGGCGGTGAAACTTGAGGAGAAAGGGGTACCCCAACCCAAGCCCGCTACCCCCCCAACCAGTTTTGAGCCATCCCCCAGCCTTGATCGCCGCAAGGTGGACACTAACCTGGATATGTTCCGACAGATGGCTAAGAATATCAAAAAGTAGGTTCAAGCGAGCATAGCCGAGACAGGACGGACTGGGGGTCCGTCCTGTTTTTGTTGAGAAACCATGACGAGTAACCTGGGAGACCGGCCATGCTACGGCTAGAACACATCAGCAAGATTTATCCCACTGGAGAGGTGCTTAGGGACGTTAACTGGGAGGTGAAGGCGGGCGATCGCATTGGCCTGGTGGGGGTGAATGGGGCGGGCAAATCCACCCAGTTGAAAATTATCACGGGCCAAATAGAACCCACCGGTGGTACTGTGGTGCGGTCCTCCAGCCTAAAAATTGCCTACCTTTCCCAGGAATTTGAGGTAGACATCAACCGGCGGGTTCGGGATGAATTTTGGACGGTCTTTGCCGAGGCAAACCAGGTACAGACCCGGCTCCACGAAATTCCCCAGCAGATGGAGCGGGCTAACCCCGACCAGTTGGATCGGCTGATCCACGAGCTGGATCAACAGCAGCGACAGTTTGAGGCCCTCGGGGGCTATGGGCTAGAGTCCCGCATTGAGAAGATTTTGCCCGAGCTGGGATTTACCAGCACCGATGGCGATCGCGATGTCAGTGAGTTTAGCGGCGGCTGGCAGATGCGTATGGGCCTGGGCAAGATTTTGCTCCAGGAACCCGACGTCCTACTGTTGGACGAACCCACCAACCACCTGGATCTAGACACCATTGAGTGGTTAGAAAATTACCTGAAAAGTCTCACCACCCCCATGGTGATCGTTTCCCATGACCGGGAGTTTTTAGACCGCCTCTGCACCCAAATTGTGGAAACGGAACGGGGTGTCTCCACCACCTACCTGGGTAACTACAGTACCTATCTGAGTCAAAAGCAGGAAAATTTGGCGGCCCAAGTCAGTAGTTTTGAACGGCAGCAAAAGGAATTGGCCAAGCAACAGGCCTTTGTGGACCGGTTCCGGGCCAGCGCCACCCGCAGTACCCAGGCCAAAAGCCGCGAGAAACAACTCGATAAAATCGAGCGGATTGAGGCCCCGGACAGCGGCGTCCGCACCCTCCACTTTCGCTTCCCGCCAGCCCCCCGCAGTGGTCGGGAGGTGGTGACCATCACTGACCTGACCCACAGTTATGAGGACAAACTCCTGTTCCTGGGGGCTAATCTGCTGGTGGAACGGGGCGATCGCATTGCCTTTCTGGGCCACAACGGTGCTGGCAAATCTACCCTGCTGCGCCTGATCACTGGCCTGGAACCCCCCACCGATGGTCAGGTCCACCTGGGTCCCCATAATGTCATCCCCAGCTACTTCGAGCAAAACCAGGCGGAGGCCCTGGACCTGTCCAAAACCGTAGTAGAAACAGTCCACGACGAGGTCCCCGACTGGACTAACGAAGAGGTCCGCACCTTGCTGGGTCGATTTTTATTCAGCGGTGACATGGTCTTTAAAGAGGTAGGGGCCCTTAGTGGCGGTGAAAAGGCCCGTCTGGCCCTGGCTAAAATGCTGTTGCGTCCGGCCAACTTGATGATTTTAGACGAGCCCACCAATCACCTGGACATTCCCGCCAAGGAAATGTTGGAGGAGGCCCTGCAGCACTACGACGGTACCGTACTATTGGTCTCCCACGATCGCTACTTCATCTCCCAAGTCGCCACCAAAATTGTCGAAATCCGGGATGGCGAGTTGCACCTTTACCGGGGGGATTACCATTACTACCTCGATAAGGTGGCGGAGGAAGCGGATAGGGCCCGTCGCGACGCCCAGGCGGCGGATCAAAAGGCTAAGGCTCAGGCCAAACGGCAAAAGCTACTCAGTAACCTATAGCCTTGGCAAAACTATGGTTTATAACAGCAATTTTGGCCCAGAGAAGGTGGTTGAAAACTTGACCAGTGATTCGTTCAGGCTACCAATTTAATTGATAATCCTTAGGCTAGTCCGTCATTAGCCTTGATCAGCAGCAGCTACCGATCACCCAATCACAGCGAGAATCATTCTCAGTGGAAGTTGAAGCTGTATCCCAGGGGTGAAAGCGAGTTTTATTGCCTGTACTTGATCGTTCGGTAGTCAAAAGTCTTTGGGATAAGCTGTCTCACTGCAAGGGAATAAGTATGGAAAGCATCATTCTAGAAAGATGCTTTGCTTAACCGAGACAGCCAGGACCCAACTTATCCACCGCTACCAATCGACACCGTTCTAGGGTAAGCTTCCCTAATATAAAACTTCTGTTAAACCTTGAGCTTGCTGAACTTTTCTGGGCTAGTTATTGAATTGAATTTTCTCTGTCTTCGCCTATCTGCCTTCATCTAACTAAGTCTTGCTTACCTCAATTCTGGTACCCCTATGGCCATCAGGGGCCAGGTGGTATGATTGCTGCACGCTAGTCAAAATCCCAAGGATTCTTACCCATGAATCAACTGCCTGTACCGCCCATGGTGCTGATTATTTTGGATGGCTGGGGATATCGGGAGAGTAGGGACGGTAATGCTGTGGCCATGGCTAAAACACCGGTCATGGATAGTCTTTGGGCCGCCTACCCCCACACCCTGATTCAGACCTCTGGTAAGGATGTGGGCTTGCCCGACGGGCAAATGGGTAACTCGGAGGTGGGCCATCTGAATATTGGCGCTGGCCGCATCGTCCCTCAGGAATTGGTCCGGATTTCCGATGCTGTTGAAGATGGTAGCCTGCAGGAAAATGACGCCCTGCTCAATGTCTGTCAGACAGTGCGCTATCGGGGTAGTAAGCTGCACCTGGTGGGCCTCTGTTCCGAAGGTGGGGTTCATGCCCACCTCAATCACCTCTTCGGCCTGCTGGATATGGCTAAGGCTCAGGATATAGAGGATGTTTGTCTACACGTGATTACCGATGGTCGTGACACCAAGCCTACGGAGGGTAGGGCGGCAATCCAAAAGCTGCAAAATTATGTTGATCGCATTGGCCTGGGACGATTGGTTACCCTCAGCGGCCGTTACTACGCCATGGATCGGGATAACCGTTGGGACCGGGTGGAGAAAGCCTATCGGGTGATGACCGATCCGGGCCCAGGCACTGGCCAAACCGTCGTAGCCACCCTGGAGGCCTCCTATGGGGCAGACATTACCGATGAATTTGTCGAACCGGTGCGGTTAGCTCCCGGGGCGATCGCCCCGGGGGATGCGGTAATTTTCTTTAACTTCCGGCCCGATCGAGCCCGGCAGTTGACCCAGGCCCTGGTTGATCCTGACTTTAAGGGGTTTGAGCGGGCGTTGATTACCCCCCTGTTTCTAGTCACCATGACCCAGTACGATTCTGACTTACCGGTGAAGGTGGCCTTTGAACCCCAAAACCTGAGTAACATTTTGGGGGAGGTGTTAGCCAGGCACGGACTCAGGCAGTTTCGGACAGCGGAGACCGAAAAGTATGCCCATGTCACCTACTTTTTTAATGGCGGCCTGGAAGAGCCGTTTAAGGGGGAAGATCGGGAGTTGGTGCCCAGCCCCATGGTGGCCACCTACGATAGGGCCCCTGCTATGTCGGCGGAGGCGGTCACCAACACGGCCATGCGGGCGATCGCCCAGGGGATCTACTCCCTAATCGTGATCAACTACGCTAACCCTGATATGGTGGGCCATACCGGTAAAATGGAAGCCGCGATCACCGCGATCGAGGCCGTTGATGTTAACCTGGGTCGGTTGCTGGAGGCGGTGAGCAAGGCCGGGGGCACCGCCATGATCATTGCTGACCATGGTAATGCCGAGCTGATGTGGGACGATAACCTTAAACCCTGGACCGCCCACACCACTAACCCTGTCCCCTTCATTTTGATAGAAGGCGAGCGGCTTAAGGTACCCGGGCACGGGGGTGAGGTCAAGCTCCGAGAGGATGGACGTCTCTCCGACGTGGCCCCTACAATTCTGCAAATTCTAAATTTGCCCCAACCCCAGGAAATGACGGGGCGATCTATGTTTTTGCCTGCGGATGTCGACATCCGCAGTAACCGGACCCCAGTCAGGCTTGCCCGATAATCTCCTCGGAAAGTTATGATAACAATAGTTTTTTAGATAGTGGCCCCATGCTTGTAAAAACCGTTGTCGAGGTACTGTGGTTGGTTTCGGCGGTCGGTCTAACCGCGTTGGTTTTGCTCCACAGCCCTAAGGGAGATGGCTTAGGCGGCCTCGGCGGACAGGCTCAGATGTTTACCAGTACTAAGAGTGCGGAAACAACCCTAAACCGGGTCACCTGGATTTTAACCGCCCTGTTTATGGGACTAACGGTAATCCTCAGTGGTGGTTGGTTAGACGCTCCTAGTCTCTAATCATCGCCCTGAACTGATTCAGCCCTTATCTATCCTCCTTCCGAGGGTGGCACCTCGCCATCCAGTAGGCTAATCTTAGATTGTTTTAACTCCTGCCAAAGACGCTTGATTTCTTCGTAGGCTTCGCCGGGGGAAATTTTCCCACCGGTCTCCAAATTACAGACAAAGGAAATTCGTTGGGCAAACTCCTGAAGGTTAGCATTGAACGCTAGTCGCTGGGGGCTGAATTCACCCCAGTACTTGCTGCGGGGGAATAGGAAGTCGTCTTTCTTGGCGGGTTCTGGGGGGGGAGTATCAGGCATGGATGGCTAATTTAATTAGGATTTAAAAGCATTAATTACTCCACAGCATAAACCAGATTTTCCAAGACGGTAAATGCATAATTGGGACCAGTTCTGTATATTTAGTGTTCCGATCAGCAGCCTGACTACTTTTTATGGCCCTGCTCAAGCAAGCCAGTGTTCCCATTGGCCGATCCAATTTCTCCCAGGCGTTCTGACCAAAGCGATGGTAGTAAAGATAGTTGAGGATCTAGGGTATGACTGCAGGGGTGCTGAAAACGTTGCCAGGAGATAGTCCCCATGGTCAGATTGCCATACCTCCCTGGGTATGCCGCCAGGTTGATCGCCGCCGCCCTGGCCGCCCTGCTGGTAGATTCAGTCGGGACTGCCGCCGTCGCTGCGGATCGGCTGGTATTGCGCTGGGGTCCCCTATCCCAAACTATCCGGCTTGAGGATTTAGAAAGGGGGACGGCCGGGCACCTGCCTCTCCAGCCCCATCGCACGAGCCCCTGGCCATGGCTTCAGGGTCAGCATATTTTAACCAGACCCTTTACCCTTGACCTCCAGGTAGGTCAGTGGGTCATGGAGGACCTGGCCCAAACGGAGACGGGCCAGCAAATCAGATCTTTGCTGCAAATCCTCCTTCCTAATCTGGTGATGGAGGATGGTATTGAGGTGGTTAGGCGGGCGGCGGAGTTAGGGGCACCCCTGACCGCCCTTAATCTGCTGCAACAGTTACCCCAGGAGACCATAGAAATCAATGGCCTGGCCCTGCTGAGAATGGCCATTCACCTCTACCTGGCCCGGTGGGAACGGGGCATGGTGGCTTGGGTGATGGGGAGGGAATCGGTGGTGACCACTGGCCAGGTATCTCCCCTGGCGGAGCTAGGCGACCCTTTTAGGGCAGGGGCATCAAGGGTAGATCGCTGGCAGTTGGTATTACACGACTCGAGTCGAGATCGCACTATTCCCCTGGATATCTACTGGAGTCAGGATAGCCATGGCCCTCTGGTGGTGATCTCCCACGGCTTTGGCGCCAATCGTCGGTTCTTTGCCTACCTGGCTCACCACCTGGCCTCCCACGGCCTAACGGTGGTGGCGATAGAACACCCGGGTAGCAATGGGAATACCCTATTAAATCGGCTCGAACCCCCAGGGGGCGAGCCCAGATCCATCATCCTGCCGGCCCAGGAGTTTCTTGACCGGCCTCAGGACGTCAGCTACGTCCTGGACCGATTGGAGATTGTTAACCGCTACTCCTACAGCCTGCGACACCGCCTTAACACCCAGCAGGTTACCCTGGTGGGGCATTCCCTGGGGGGGTACACCGGCTTGGCCCTGGCCGGCGCTCCCCTGGATCTAAGCTGGCTCGAGCAGCGGTGTCGCCATGGCGATCCCCTGGCCTTGACTCCGACGGACTGGCTGCAGTGCGCAGCCCTCGACCTGCCCAGCCGGTATGCTAACCTGGAGGATCCGCGCATCACCCAGCTGATTCTCCTCAACCCCCTCACCGGCTTACTGTTTGGGCCGTCGGGGCTAAGTCAGGTGCGGGTGCCCACCCTGATGCTGGCCAGTAGCCAGGACGCCATCACCCCGATGTCGAGTCAACAGCTAGCTGCCTTTGCCCAACTGTCTGGCGAAAAGTATCTGCTGAGTGCGATCGGAGCCTCCCACTTGAGTGCTGGGGACCCCCGCAGTCTTAATCCCCAGCTACGCCAATTGCCGCTAATGCCCGCCCTCCCGGATGCCACCACAGCGAGTTTGCGTCGCCATCTGCAGGGGGTGAGCCTAAGCTTTATCCTCCAGCAAACCAAAGTCGCCCCGGTCTACGCCAAATTTCTTGGCCCTGGTTATGCCGATCGCTTCTCCACCGACCAGATTCAACTGCGATGGAGCCGCGACCTCCCCCAGGGGTTACTGGTCTGGTCCCACCGTAAACAGCGCCAATCCCACCAACCTGGGCTCCTGATCAATGACGGTATAGCTCTGGTGCAATTGACAGCGATCGCCCTGGAGAGTCAAGTGCAGGCCCTACCCCAGATCCTCCGCCAACAATGGGCTGGGTCCTGGTCAACGCTCACCAGTATGGTAGATCCAGGGCTCCTGTGGTCCCACCGCCAGGGATCACCCCCCTAACTCCAAGGTAAAACCGTCGGGTAGAACCGTGCCACCTAAATGGGTTTGGCGCAGGTTGGTGTAGTCCAGTTTGGCGTTCAAGAGGGTGGCATTGGTCAGGTCAGCCCCGGTTAAATTAGACCAACTCAGCTTGGTGCGATACAGCATCGCCCCTCGCAGGTTAGCCCCCTGGAGAGAACTCCAACTCAGGTTAGTGCCCCGTAGATTGGCCCCCTCCAGGTTGACATTGAGCAGGTTCGTAGCCGTCATCTGAGCTCGACTCAGGTCACTGTTGGCCAGATTCGCCCCCTCTAGACTGGCGCCACTGAGCAGTGCCCCCACTAAGCTACTACCCGCCAGGTCTGCCCCATGCATCAGGGCACCGGTCAGGTTAGCCCGGTCTAGGTTGGCCTGGGAGAAGACCACCGCCAGTAACTTCACACGACTTAAACTAGCCTCTGTCACCTGAGCCTGGCTGAGGTTAACCTGGTCACAGATGGCTTCGTTAAGATTTGCCCCGGTTAAGATCGCCTGGGTTAGGTTGCTACGCAAGAGGTTGATAGCCCGCATGCCCGACTCTGCTAGGTTAACCTGGCTCAAATCACTGTCCCTGAGGTGAGCGCCGATCAGGTTAGCTAATTCCAGGTTGGCCCCCTGGAAATTCACCCGGACTAGCCGCGCTTCCCGCAGGTTAGCCCCCACCAGGGTGGCGCCAGCCAAGTTGCTATCCTCCAGGGTGGAATGGCGGAGGTCCACACCCCTCAAGTCTTTCCCCTGTAAGTCCAGGTGGCGTAGGTGGAGGTGGCGAAAATCTCGCTCCCCTCGGGCATAGCGTTCCAACAGGGAGGCTGTATCCAGGTGCGGGGTAGGGACGGTTGTCGGTGGGTCAGAGGAATAGGTCAAGGGAGAGGTCGGAGAAAACTTCGGTGAAAAGAGATGATGTCAGGCAGAATGCTGAAGTCGGCCTATGGCTTTTTAGCATTAACGCTATCCTCAGCGTTCTATAGCGGTTTTCGATAGAGTGAGACACCCAATTGCTCAGTCCTACCCCCCAGCGCCTGGCTGTTAGAGTTTCATGCTGTCCCCCCCTTGGTAAGCAGGGGCGAGGAGATATGACCATACCGCACTTCACCCAAGTGAAATCCGCTATAGCGAAACCTATCGTAGAGGTTGTTTGAAAAGCTAAAGAGAGTTTCAAATTATACCTATGGAGTAGGATAATTACCGCAAAATTCAGTATTTTGGCGACCCCTTGGCGGCGAATTATACCTGGGACAACCCTTTTTAAACAACCTCTTACTAAAATTCTATTACTAATATTACTAAAATTCTATTACTAAGATTCTCCTAGTTTTTCTAGAAAACCTCAGTTTGTGCGGTAGAAAAGCTGTAAACGATCATCAAGAACTGCTGCTAGAGGGTTAACTATGCCTGAAAACCGAAAAAGCCAGGTGATTACTCAAGGAGTGCAACGATCCCCAAATCGGGCCATGCTGCGGGCGGTTGGCTTTGGCGACGAGGACTTTAGCAAGCCGATTGTAGGGATTGCCAATGGCTTTAGCACCATTACCCCCTGCAATATGGGTCTAGAGGATCTGACCCGACGGGCGGAGGCTGGGGTTCGGGCCGCTGGGGCCATGCCCCAGCTATTTGGTACCATCACCATCAGTGACGGCATTTCCATGGGTACCGAGGGCATGAAGTATTCCCTGGTATCGCGGGAGGTAATCGCGGACTCGATTGAGACGGTCTGCAATGGGCAGAGTATGGATGGGGTGCTGGCCATCGGCGGCTGTGATAAAAACATGCCCGGTGCCATGATTGCCATGGCTCGCCTGAATTTGCCGGCAATTTTTGTCTACGGAGGTACCATCAAGCCAGGACACTACGATGGCGAGGATCTGACGGTGGTGAGCGCCTTTGAGGCGGTAGGCCAGTTTAGTGCGGGCAAAATCACTGAGGAGAGACTGCTAGCGGTAGAACGTCACGCCTGTCCAGGGGCGGGGTCCTGTGGCGGTATGTACACCGCCAATACCATGTCCTCCGCCTTTGAGGCCATGGGTATGAGTCTAATGTACTCCTCCACCATGGCCGCAGAAGACGGGGAAAAGGCCGACAGTGCCCAAAAATCCGCTGAGGCGCTGGTGCAGGCCATTCGCCAACAGATCTTGCCCAGCCAGATTCTCACCCGTCAAGCCTTTGAAAACGCCATCACGGTGATTATGGCGGTGGGAGGATCCACTAATTCGGTGCTGCACCTGCTGGCGATCGCCGATGCCATCGGCGTACCCCTGACCATCGATGATTTTGAGACCATCCGTCGGCGGGTGCCGGTGCTGTGCGATCTCAAACCCTCGGGGCGTTTCGTCGCCACCGACTTTCATCGGGCCGGGGGAGTGCCCCAGGTGATGAAAATGCTGCTCCACCACGGGCTCCTCCACGGTGAGGCCCTAACGGTGACAGGGCAAACCATCGCCGAGCTATTGGCGGAGGTGCCGGTACAGCCCCGGTCAGACCAGCAGGTGATCCGACCCTTTGACCAGCCCCTCTACGCCCTGGGGCACCTGGGTATCCTCAAGGGAAACCTGGCCATGGAGGGGGCGGTAGCCAAGCTCACGGGGGTGAAGCACCGACAGATCACTGGGCCAGCCAGGGTGTTTGAATCGGAGGAGGAGTGCCTACAGGCGATCCTGGCCAAGGCCATTCACCCTGGGGACATCATTGTGATTCGTTATGAGGGGCCGCGTGGTGGGCCGGGCATGCGGGAAATGCTAGCTCCCACCTCCGCCATCATCGGGGCAGGGCTGGGGGACTCGGTGGGCCTGATTACCGATGGCCGCTTTTCCGGAGGCACCTACGGCATGGTGGTGGGCCACGTTGCCCCGGAGGCGGCGGTGGGGGGCACCATTGCTCTGGTGCAGGAGGGCGACCCGGTTACCATCGACGCCGATCTCAACCTGCTACAACTGAATGTGCCCGAGGCAGAACTAGCCCAACGGCGAGCCACCTGGGTTGCCCCTCCGCCCCGCTATCGCCGGGGGGTGCTAGGTAAGTATGCCAGGTTGGTCTCCTCCAGCAGCTTGGGGGCCGTTACCGATCTAGATCGGTGACCGCCCCATGGTGCGACGGTTGAGATCCCTGGCTAATTCCCTGGGGCGGCGCCAGCGACTGGTCTGGCTCTGGCTCCTGTTAATGGTGTGGTTGCTCTGTAGTGGTCAGGCCCAGGCGACAGGCTTAGTTGATCGCCAGGCCGCTTTTTCCCAGTGGCCTGGCCCGTCACCGCTGTCCCCCGCCCGGGGAGACCTGGTCTATCCCGACTGGTTAGAGGGTAATTGGCAACTCAGCAGCACCCTGGTAGACATGGAAGCTCCCCTAGCCCCAATGGTGATCAGCCCAGGCTTTGAGGGTAATCGAGTTTGGCTGGACCAGCCGGTTTCCTGCAGGGTGCGCTTTATTGCCGTGCCTCGCCCCTGGTCGGGCCTGGTTCAAGCTAAGCGCCTGGGGTTTCCCCGGGAACAACAGGTGGTGGCGGATCGGGCCTTCAATGGTCTCAACCTGGCCCGGGCCTACCTGGGGGAGGAACAGGTCAAGGGGGTAGAACTGGACCCTCAGAACCCCAATCGGCAGGTGACCTGGTTAGCTGATGGCCGCCGGCTGCAGTCAACGGTGACCGGTCGCAGGGTAGAGTCTGCAGGGGGAGATCGCTTCCTCGCCACCGAGCGGGTTCAACAGGTTTTTTGGGGAGGATCGGTTCCCGGGTTCAATCAGGTGGACATTACCACCGCCTATCAGCGGTTACTCACCGGGATAGTGGCAGACCAGGTGACGGAGGTTTATCTGTCTCCCCAGGATCCAGATTTTTTTAAGGCAGGGAATCAACCGGTGGCCCTCTACCGCTACCGCTTGGAGCTAATCCCTGGGGTCGAGTGAGCAGGGAAAGTCCTCGAGCCCTCCCTAAATAGTACTTGAACAGTGATGGAATAGAGACAGGCCGGGGCAATCTAGGCTATAGCGGGCGCCATTTAGCTCAAAACCCCAGTTAAGCCCTGGGTTTCAGCCTATGGCAAATCACGTTATAGTCCTGTCTTAGGGTGACTGGCCGCTGTCATAACAACTCTGTCATCGGGTAACTGACTCTGCCTCCGGCAAACTTTTCAAGGAAACTTTAAACTTTTCCAGAGAAAGTTTCCGGAAATTATAGCAAAGCTCCGTAATACTATTGCAGGATTTCCCTGGTGGCTATGGGTGCCAAACTACCAACCTAAATGCGGTGACGGTTCACTGTTCTCCTCTAAAAAACTAAATTATTGATAACTATGAGTGTTAATTTACTATCCGTTGGTTTTGCTAGTCTCAGCCTGGTATCCATCGCCCTACCTGCCCTGGCTCGGCCAGAAATTGCTAGCGGTGATCAATTGTTAGATACTAACGTGCTGGGTTGCTTGGCTCGGGCCGATCAGTTTATTGCCGACCTGGGTATCAGCTCAGAGCAGGGCAGTATCGATCGCACCGGTTACTTTGAAGATGGTAGCTTTCGCATTCTCTGCTACGAAGCGGGGGAAGAAAGTCTGGCGGTGGTGTTTGCCTCCCACCAACAATCCCTGGAGGTAGCCTCAAACTTTATTCGCATGGCCCTGGGGGAGTTACAGCAATTGCAATCTGTGTCTCAGCAGCCCGATCTCCACCCCCCCCAATAGAAGCAGGTATTTCCCTGATCTAGACAACCTCTGGAGACTATCAACCCCAACCTAACCCTCCTGCTCCAAGTTCCAGGTTCTAACCTGAATCTGGAACCTGGGGCATAAAAATCTTAGCCTCCGCAGGGCTATTATAGTTCACTTGAACTATAATAGCCCTGCGGAGCTAGAACAACATCATGGCAAGGGAGCAGCAGGGGGATCGGCAAGATGGCTATAGGGTTATTCTTCAGGGGGTTGTTACCCTCTATGTACTGGCTTTAGGGGTGGGGATTGCTTGGCTAATGACCTCAGACTTCAAGATCTCCAAGGCCCATGCCCAGTCCCCTCGTCAGCCCTTGACTGCAGGTGGTGCTCAGTCGATCTGGCGGGGGGCTTCCTTCCCGGTGGAAAACTTTACGGGCTACACCTCCCCCTTTGGTTATCGTCAACACCCTCACGGGGGCCGGCGCTTTCACTATGGTCTAGATTTTGCGGCTCCCCTGGGCAGCTATGTGCGCAATTGGTGGGAAGGCAAGGTGATGCGAGTGGCCAGCGATCGCCAGTGCGGCGTGCATCTCATCCTCCAGTCAGGGCCCTGGCACCACGTTTACTGTCATCTAGAGGGGCAGGTGGTATTGGAGAAGACGGGCGCCTGGGTGCTGGTAGATCGGCCAGGGGGCATAGAAATTCGCCAGGGACAGTCTTTGCGATCGGGGCAGCGGATTGGCCGCGTTGGCATGACCGGAGCTACCACCGGTCCTCACTTGCATTGGGGCCTAAAATACCAGGGAGCCTGGGTTGATCCAGCCCTGGTAATCCGTGCCATGACCACTAGTCAGGCCAATCCCTAGAGCATGGGCTAAGGTCGGCTGGCAGGGAATTAGAGTTCGATAGGTGGCAACTCAGCTGCTCCATAGGGCTGGTTCCTCGAGCCCGTTGGAGAGTTAATGGGCCTGGGGCTGGCGAAACCGGTAGATATCCCCCAGCACCCGCACCCAGCCGTCGATTAGGGAGGCTAGCAGGCGATCACCCTTCGCCGCCGTGGCCACCGTAGGATTCCCCAGCACCCCACTGGCTGAAAGATCGCCGGTGACCCAGGCAAAGGGTAGTTTACCCTCCATGCTGAGACAACTTTCGCTATCCAGGGGGGGAGGGAACTCTGCCTGGGCCAGGTCTTTCCGCACCTGGTCTGGCAAAATAGACAGCATCAGGCTGGTTTCCGCATCCCCGGCATGGATGCCAAACTCCAGCTCCTGCGGCGTGAGTAGCTCCTGAGCACAGTTTGGGGCTCGCCATAGAAACAGGGGAAACACCATCAAGTCTGGGTATCGCTGGTGAAGATCCCGGGCGACGATCTCCAATACCTGGGGCTGACCACCGTGACCGTTAATCAGAACAAACCTACGAAAACCAGCCCGATAAATACTGTCCCCCACTTCCTGCAGAAGCCTGAGCAAGGTTTCCGCCGATAGGGTAATGGTGCCGGGGAACTGCCAGTGTTCGTTGGACTTGCCGTAGTACAGGGGCGGTAAACTGTAGGCCGGAATCGCTGGGTCTAGGGCAGCCAGGGCTCCCCCTACCACCGTTGTACAGAGCAGGCTATCCACCGCTAGAGGCAGGTGGGGGCCATGTTGCTCAATCGCTCCCAGGGGCTGAATAATTACCACCTGATCCCGATGTTCCATAGCGGCAATGTCTTTCCAGGTCAGGTAGGGGAAGTAACGTTGGGGGGGAATGGGACCGTGCATGGGGTTTTCCTAGCCAGGGACAGATCTAATCCTAGCCGGTCTGAGGTGAGGAATTGTGGGGTTTCCCTGACCAGATAGCTTGACGTTTAGGGAGGATTCGGTAACTATAAATACAGAAAGTAAATCGTTCATCTCTCTCCTAGCTCATCAAATTTGATGAAGTCAGGGAAAGACGGAAGTAAGGAGACATCCTGAAGGAACGCGCCTCTGTTCTAAACCCTTCGTTAGTGATTAAGAGAGGCGAATTATGTCCCTAAAGTATCGTGGTATTAGCTACAATCCCTCAACCCCCCTGGTTGAGCTTTCTGAAGAGGTGATCGGGTACTATCGTGGTGCCCCCTTTATTCGTCACTTTAGTAAAAACCTCAAGGATAGTCATCCTCAAGGTTTGAAGTATCGAGGCGCGACGGTTTCCTAGTTGGCATCAACCAAAACTCTACCTGAATTCCTTCCAGTGAGGGAGCTTCAGTTAGTACCCTTAGCAAGTAGTTGATTTCATACCCTACGATCAGCAAACTTGCTGGTCGTAGGGTATAACTGTAGACCCATGTAATGGGGCGAGTCCCTGATCTCCGCGTGAGCCCCCTTGTCGACCGGTCGACAAGGGGGCTGAGATTAACGCCAACACCTGAAGCTACTGCCGCCAGTATTAGCTTTCCTTACAAAGAATTTGACGCATTTGGCGCATATTCCCGGCCAGGTCAGTTTTCATTGCCTGCTCCACCAAAAAGCCTGGAATCGGGATCGAGGGAGCAGCTTGGACGGAGTAGCTGAGTAGGGTTCCCTGGTGTAGGTCCTGTAGGGATAGGTTGGCAGTAAAGTGGGAAAAGGTACCCCGTTCTAGACAAAATTGGATGCGATCACAGGTGGTTTCAAATACCCTCAGGTAAATTTCCACCTGGGCGCTGAGGGCCAGGAACCCCTTACGTCCAACCTGATAAAGACGGCGGTAACGGTGGGAGTTAGTCTTGACCGTTTCCAACACTTCACTGTGGGTAATATTCGGGAAGAACTGCGTCCAACGATGATAGCTGGTAACCTGGGGCCAGATTTGTGGGCGAGATAGGGGAACATACATGTGGGCTACGACCGCCGTAGGTCCCTGCTGTTTAACCTCGGGCATCACCAAGACATCACCCTGGAGTAGGGCCACCTGCTGGGCCAGAGAAAATTGGTCGATGGGGCTTCGGGCTGCTGTAGAGGGCGCCATGTCAACATCGAGACTTAATACCATAGTGTTGATGCTCCTATTTCACTCCACTATTTGTACCCGCAACGGCCCTGTCTTCAGTTGGCGCTGCTAGGATCATTACCATGTCTTTACAGGTTGTGCTCAGCCTAGCACCTATTTCCTCTTGGCTTTACATAACGTCTTAATCAATCCCTTGCTAAATCCATACCCACCCAACCCCTATGCCTGGCCAACGCTATCCCCTCCAACCGATTACTAAGCTGGCCTTAACCCTGTGGGCTACTACCCTGATGTTGTGGCTTTTAAGGGGCCTGGCTATCCTCACCTTTATCCCTGGGCTGGTGTTCTGGCTGCTAATTCTGGCTGGCTTTGCCCTGGGAATTATAGCCAGTCTGCAGCGTATACGTTAAGGACTGCTATCCCGATGCAATCGGGGATTTGCTAGAGCTCTGTAGGATTGGCTAGCAGAAAACCGGCTCCCGATCCCTAAGGCTGGGTAGACCTGCTGTCTTGCTTCTATCTGGCTGCGGCTATGGGCTAGCGCTACCAAACTAGGGGGGAGGCTGAGCTTCCTGCCAGACGGCAGTAAAGAAGTTCAACTCACAGGTCATGGCGTAGCGGTAGGTCTGACGGATCAATGTACTATCGGTGGCATAGTCATCAATCAACCCCTCCAATTGTTGGGCCAGGGGTTCAAACTGATCGCTACTGTAGGTCTCAACCCAATCTGTGTAGGGGTGCCGAGGTGTGGAGTTGGCCGCTAGAGACTGGCCCAGGAAGGCGTAGAGTCGCATGCAGGGAGCCATCGCGACCGCCGTCGTAGCCACATCGTGGGTCCAGGCCGTATTGAGGAGAAAATCCGTATATTGGCGGGTGGTGCTAGCGGGTTGGACCTGGCGCAGGTCTACTCCCCAGCCTTTGGCATAGTTGCTATGCAGCCGCAGCTCCTCTAAAACTCCGTCCGCCAGGTGATGAAATATCTGGAAGATTTCCCAGTAGGGGGCCTTAGCCGCCGCCACGCTATAGGCGCGGGCAAAGGCCTCCAGGAAAAAGCTGTCCTGGCCAACATAGTAGGAAAACTTGGCTGGGTTCAGGCTGCCATCCCCCAGTCCCTGTACGAAGGGGTGCTGTAGACAGGCCATTGCCAGATCTTGATGGGTTTGCCAGAGGAGTTTCGCCAGAGCCATGGAGAGATTTAGGGTTGAAGGACCGTTAGATATTAGATAATCGAAGGGGAGGGGGTGGTTAACAACCTGCGGGCCAGGGCCAGGGAGAAATAATAGGCTTCCCCAGCGTTACCCCAGAGCACTTCGAAGGGGCGATGGGGCTCACCTAGATGACTGATCACCAGGGTGGCCCCCGGTAGGGATTGATAGCGGGTGTAGTCGTTGACCGTAACGACGGTGGGCAAGTTGGCCGCCACCGCCGCCGCTAAACCCTGCTGGCTATCCTCTAGGACCAGGCATTGGGCTGGCGCCAGCCCCAGCTTGTCGATTACCCGGTGGTAGACCTCAGGGTGCGGTTTCTTAGCGGTGACAGTGTCTCCGGTGGCGATCACCTCAAACCAGCCCGGTGACTCGGGGCCCAGTAGTTGCTGCAGGAGGGGAATGACGTTATCTCTGGCGCTGGTAGTGGCGATCGCCAGCCGCACCTGTTGACCACGGGCCTCTTGCAACAGCCGTTTGACCCCAGGCCGTAGTAAAACTCCTCCTGCCTTGACCAGGGCCTCAAAGTATCGGGTTTTAGCCTGGTGTAGGGCCTTAGTTAAGTCCTCCAGGGGGAGGGGCAGTGGATAGTGGGATTGGTAAGACTCAATATAGTGGGCGATCCGTTCCTTGCCCCCCGGCACCTTCAACAGCTCCCCGTAGAGACCCACGGGCCATTGCCAGGGCAGATTAAAGTCAGCAAAGGCCCGGTTAAAGGCCACCCGATGGCCATCTCGCTCAGTTTCCGCAAGGGTACCATCGACATCGAAAATTAGCGCAGTGGGCAGGCTAGCCATGGTCAACCCGGATAGTCTCCGGCCAGCGTAGGGAGAGCTTGAACGGCATAAAGTATCCTGATTCTAGCCGAGATACTAACCGTTTCGCCGTAGGATAAAGAAGCGTTGTCAGTGGTTTAGGGCAAGGTTCCCCTCGCTATGGATATTAAACAGGGTTTTGTAGGCACCATTGGGCATACCCCGTTGATTCGCATCAATAGCCTGAGTGAGGCCACCGGCTGTGACATTTTGGGAAAGGCTGAGTTCCTCAATCCCGGCGGTTCGGTGAAGGACCGGGCCGCTCTTTATATCATTCAAGATGCTGAGGCCAGGGGGTTACTCAAGCCTGGTGGCACCGTCGTGGAAGGAACGGCTGGCAATACCGGTATTGGTTTAGCTCATATCTGTAATGCAAAGGGCTACCGTTGTTTAATTGTGATCCCTGATACCCAGTCCCAGGAGAAGATCGATTTGCTGCGCACTCTGGGGGCGGAGGTGAGGACGGTACCAGCGGTTCCCTACCGTGATCCCAATAACTACGTCAAGGTTTCCGGGCGGTTGGCGGCGGAAATGGACAATGCCATCTGGGCCAATCAGTTTGATAACCTGGCCAATCGCCAGGCCCACTACGAGACCACTGGTCCAGAAATCTGGCAACAAACCGATGGCCGTATCGATGGCTGGGTAGCCGCTACTGGTACCGGTGGTACCTACGCCGGCGTAGCCCTCTTTCTGAAGGAGAAAAACCCTCGAATTCATTGTGTTGTCGCCGATCCCATGGGTAGTGGCCTCTACAGCTATATTAAAACTGGTGAAATCAAACTTGAGGGCAGCTCCGTCACAGAGGGTATTGGCAACAGTCGGATCACCGCTAATATGGCGGATGTTCCCATTGACGATGCCATTCAAGTCACCGATCCAGAGGCTCTGACCGTACTTTACCAGTTGCTTTACGACGATGGCCTGTTTATGGGGGGATCGGTGGGGATTAATGTGGCTGCCGCCCTGGACCTGGCTGATCGCCTGGGGCCAGGGCATCGAATTGTGACGGTGCTCTGTGACGGCGGAGCTCGTTATCAGTCCCGGATTTACCATCGTCCCTGGCTGGAGCAGAAGGGGCTATGGAGCGATCGCCTGGCATCCCTGGTGAATCGCTAAATGAATTAAGCCCTGGGGTGGACCCAGAAAGGCCCCCGTGTCATAACCAATCTCCCCTGCTAAAATCTATGAATCAGATAGACCATCAGTGGGCTACTTAACGCCCATTATCAAGTCTATAGATTCAGTCCTGTTTATTGAAACGAGTTAAGACTTGCCCCATTCCCCTCGATCAAAATCCTCTGGCCACCCCAATCCATGGGTTGAGCTGTTACAAACCGTTTCCCTTAGCGTGGTCCTGGCCCTGGGGATACGCCACTTTGTGGCCGAGGCCCGCTATATCCCCTCCGGTTCCATGGAACCCACCCTACAAATCAACGATCGCCTGGTGATTGAGAAAATTACCTACCACTTTAACCTCCCTGACCGTGGGGACATCGTGGTGTTTTGGCCTCCGGCCAGCCTTACCCCGCCAGGGCAGCGACGGGATGCCTTCATTAAACGGGTGATTGGTTTACCCGGTGACGTGGTGGAAGTGAAAAATAGTCAGGTTTACGTCAACGGCGAAGCCCTCAAGGAGGGTTATATTAAGGAGGCTCCTGACTACCAGTGGGGCCCTGAAGAGGTACCAGACTCCGCCTACCTGGTGCTGGGCGACAACCGCAATAGTAGCTACGATAGCCATGCCTGGGGCTTTGTCCCCTCTGAAAATATCATTGGTAAGGCGATGGTACGATTTTGGCCCCCCCAGCGCTTAGGTTGGTTAGATAATTAGGCAAAAACCCTGGGGATCTTTTCGTGACCTAATAGTATCCTAGAAAGCCTAAGGATATTTTCATCTGGGATGGGTTTTAGGATGAGGGCTGGGGCACACTAGACCAAAATCAGGCCTTAAAATTTATAAGCTGTCTAAAAGCTGTTTACCCATTACGGGATGTTATGGAGCGTTTAGCCAAAATGACTATCGAACGAATTGTTGAACAGGCTTTGCAAGATGGCTATCTAACGCCGGCCATGGAGGCTGAGGTGGGGCGCATTTGTGACACCGCTTCAGAGCTTTCCATTGAGGAATACATGGCCCTGGATCGCCTGATGGGGGCCTTGCTGACCGGTGAAGTGGTGGCGGTACCCCGTAAGCAATTTATCAATGTTATGGAGGAACTGGTGCTGACGGAGGCCATTGCCCGGGTGGCCGACATCGAGTCTAGTTCCGAAAAGTCCCTGGAGTTGGGCGACATCGCGGCCTATGCCCTGAACCGGCTGCCGCCCCTCTATGCCACCACCGAGGAGGGGGCCAATTTCCAACGGCAGACCGCCCAGGGTGAGTTGGCGGAGTTGATTGCTGATCAGGTTAAGGCGGCGATTGCTCGCAGTTTAGATCAACCCGACTTTTACCCCGATCGCCAGAACCTCCAGAAAAAGAACACCGTCCTGGATCAGGTTACCTCCCTCCTGCAGGATCACGCTCACAAGTTCGAGCCGGCTTCCCAAAACGCCTAGTCTTAGGGTGGGTCCGGGGGGCATGGCGGCAACGGTACAGGTCTGGGTAATTTTAACCAGAGACCCTGAATTTTCTTGCTTAGACCAACTACTAGCCTACCTCAGCCCTGCAGAACGACATCGGTCAGACAGTATCCGCCATGCTCTGACCCAGCGTAATTTTCTGGTGGGGCGAGGCTGCCTACGCTACCTGTTGGGGCGTTATCTGGGGCAGCCGCCCGCCTCCCTAAGTTTTACCTACGGTCCCCAGGGTAAGCCCGGTCTGGGCCAGGGGAATGGTGGTTTAGAGTTTAACCTCTCCCACTCCGGTGACTACGTGGCGATCGCCATTGCCGATCGTAGGGTAGGTATTGATCTAGAGCAGGTCCGTACCCTAAATGCCCTACCTGCTCTCTGTGAACGATGTCTCAGCCCTGGAGAGCAGATCAACCTCCTCACCTTGTCCCAACCCCAGGCTCATCTTCAGTTTTTCCGCTACTGGACGGCGAAGGAAGCCTATCTTAAGGGGGTAGGGGTGGGTTTAAGTCAGCCCATGGGGAATCTCGAGGTTATGCTTGACCAACAGCCCCTGTTTCAGTATCCTAAACCCCTGACTCAGGGGTTGGGAATTTTGCCAGGCTGGCAAATCTGGCAATGGCAGGTGGATTCAGACCATGTGGCTGCCCTGGCCTGTGCTTTAGCACCGAAGACTACCCTGGCGGTGCCCCAGGTACGACGGCTAACGGTGGCGGCGGTGTTGGCGGCGGCGGATGCTGGGCCAGCTTAGGTAACGTCAAGTCCGGGGATACCCAGGATGGGAGCCAGTTCACCCTGATTCCAACAAATATCGGGAATGCCGGCGGAGGCCTCTTTCAGGGCAACTTCCCAATGTTTGCGCATTTTCAGCAGGTAGGGATCACCGGCTTGAAACTGGGCGCGATGGTTGACCTCAAAGCTATCGGTTTTGTACATCATTAGATTGATTGGCGGCCCCACCGAGAGATTAGATCGCATGGTGGAGTCTAGGGAGAGCAGGGCTGACTTGGCCACCGCATCCAGGGGAGAGTCGAACGCCAGGGTCCGATCCAGGATGGGTTTCCCATACTTGGTCTCACCAATTTGCAGAAAGGGTGTTTCTGGTGTGGCCTGAATACAGTTGCCCTGACTATAAACCAAAAACAACTCCGGCACCTCTCCAATAATCTGACCGCCGATCAAAAAGCTGCATTGAAAGTCGATCCGATCCTGTTCGAGCCAGGAGCGATCGTCCTCCTGCATTCGCCGAATTTGGCTACCCACGTAGCGAGCTACGTCGTAAAGGGTAGGCAAACTGTAAAGGTTGGGCTCACGGTTGCGCTTAATGTCCTGACTGAGGTTATGTACCACTGCCTGGGTCACGGAAAGATTGCCGGAGGTACATAGGAGAATGACCCGTTCGCCAAGCCGGGAGAAGTCAAATAGCTTTCGATAGGAGGAAATGTAGTCTACCCCAGCATTGGTCCTGGAGTCAGCTGCCAAGACCAAACCGGCATCTACTAAGACACCTAAACAATAGGTCATAGACTTTCCCTGTAACCTTGAATACTAGGGGTCTGAAACATTTGAGGAGAGTTAAAGGGGAAACCCCTCAAAACAACTAGTGGACCGTTGCACATAAGGTTTAAGGTCCATAATTCTAACTAAGTAATGTAGCAAGTTGTTACTAAGTCTAATGTCCTTTAGAGACTTAACCCATAGTTGGTCCAAATATAGCTCGCAAAAATGATTCAAGGGCTCCGGTTCAAGTCCTGGACTGCAGTCTATGGCCTATGGTTTCGTGGCTTTGACCGAGTAGACCCTGGCTAAATCTATGGTTCTCCCCCCAGGGCTGTTAAATTAATGTAGGAATAGTCGGACTAGCAACTTCTATATACCCCAACAGCAAAAAGCGCTGGATAAACCAACGCTCTACCAAAATACCTGATATTAAAGCAGAATTGTTTAGGCTCCAGTCTGTTTGCTAGAGGTCTGAATATACAGAATTAACAGGAAAACCGTAGGAACGAGTACGAACAGAATGCTGGCAACAAAGCCGAGCTTATTAACTTCCATTAACGCTTGCCTCTACTCTCAACCAAAGGATATCGAGATGCTCGATAGGGTGACCACCAACGCCTTTAGAATATCATTCTTTGTCGATAACTCTGTCTGATCTGACAGATTAGCGGCCAGATTTAACCCCGAACCTGCCAAGACCCAGGTCATCCTGTCGCCAGGTTGGCATCGGACTAACCGGATCGATTAGCATCTACAGCTATCGCTTAGGCTTTGTAACCACGGTCACTGGCCCGTTGACAAGGGTTTGACAGGCCAGTCGACAACTAGCGGGCCACTTTTGTAACTTACGTTCCTCCACCGCTGTGCGGGGAGATAGGTTTTCCGCACCGGCCACCACCTCCACCACGCAGGTGCCGCACTGACCGTAGCCTCCACAGTTCATCAACTTGCCACTGAAGGTATAGATGTCAATGCGGTTCTCTAGAGCCTTGAAGCGTAGATTGGCCCCATCGGCAACGATAATCTCAGTGTCTTCGTTAAGAAACTTAATAGTAGTCATTACCTAGCGCTCCTTGCCATCCAGTATTCCTAACCATAGGTAAAATCGCCATCTTGGGCTGTCTCCGCTGCTCAACTGGCGCTGTTGTTTGAAACCCTGCCTCGGGAAAGGGAGACAGGGAGGTTGCGAGGGAGGTTTGAAGTGGTTACACTTCTTGAAGTAATTCATTTTTACATCTCCAAGGATTTTCTACCCATCAATCTTTTGACTCAGGCAAAAAAACCTCGGCGATGCGATCACAAGTGGGGATTCTGGTAGCCCAATCTGTTAGGCTTATCAGTATCTAGCATACTTAAGACAACTTCAAAACAACACTGTTTTACCTAGAGGAGGAGAGTAGTCAATGGGACTACCCTGGTACCGGGTACACACCGTCGTCAT
>Ga0172373_10001532_pt1 | contig 37379 bp, 34 predicted proteins | sample Lak10m_2_FD_114546 | JGI IMG/M metagenome (GOLD analysis project Ga0172373, IMG submission 114546) | Freshwater microbial communities from Kabuno Bay, South-Kivu, Congo - kab_092012_10m | ecosystem: Environmental > Aquatic > Freshwater > Lake | place: Democratic Republic of the Congo... | reverse complement strand
GATCCTCATCGGTGCCCTGTGGTCGATCGCCCGCTTGCACCGAGGTCGCAACCCGGGTCTGGCCGGAAATCGTCGGCCCGTCGTCGATCCCCGACGACTGGTGGCGAGCAATGCGCTCATCGCTCTCGGAACACTCGTGCTTTCGGCGAGCGGCACGTTGGCCGGACGGCTCGGCGAGGATCGAGCCTTCTCGGTGACGCTGCTGGTGGGTGTCGTGATCCTCTTCGCGGGATTTCTGGTGTCGTCAGTTCGGCGCGTCGAGCGAACGGCGCAGCAACTTGCCGACGGCATTGTGCGGTAGCTGGTCGACGATCAACACCTTGCTCGGACACTTGTAGCGCGCGACGTGATCGTGACAATGGTCGATCAACGCGTCCTCGTCGGTCTCGGCACCCGGTTTCAGCACGACGAAAGCGCGCACGGCCTCGCCGGTGTGCGGATGCGGCACACCCACCACTCCCGCTTCGGTCACGGCCGGATGTCGCGTCAACACCTCCTCGACCTCGGCCGGGAACACGTTGAATCCCGACACGATGATCAGGTCCTTGGCCCGGTCGACGAGATAGAGGTAACCGTCGTCGTCGACCATTCCGATGTCACCGGTGTGCAACCATCCGTCGCGGTCGAGAACCCTCGCCGTGGCCTCCGGATCGTTCCAGTAACCGAGGAAGACGTTGGGCCCGTTCACCCAGACCTCTCCGCTGTCGCCGGCCAGGACGTCGTCGCCGTTCTCGTCCACCACCCGGACATCGACGCCCTCGACGGCTCGGCCGACCGACCCACGACGGTTGTCGACCCCGACCGAACTCGTGACGACCGGTGACGCCTCGGTGAGTCCGTACCCCTCGCGGAGTTCGACACCGAACTTGCGTTTCAGACGTTCGGCGGCGTCGTCCGGCATGCGGGCGGCGCCGGTGAGAGCGAGGCGCACCGTGGAGAACGAACCCGGGTCGATTCCCTCCAGCAACGAGAGCGCCACCCAGACCGGAGGCGCGCCGGGGAAGATCGTGATTCCGCGCTCGACGATCGTCTCGACCGCGGTGACCGGATCGAATCGCTGCACCAGAACGACGGTGGCTCCGGCCATGAGGGTCATGCCCAGCACGACGTTGAGTCCGAAGATGTGGAACATCGGGAGCACACCGAACACCACGTCGTCCTTCATGACGTGATCGGAGGTCGAGTTGTTCTGACAGATGTTCTCGAGCAGGTTGCCGTGCGACAACGTGGCGGCTCGTGGCGCACCGGCGGTTCCACTGGTGAACATGAGAACCGCCGGGTGGGATGGTTCGACGTGGCTCCAGGGGGTTCGCGCCCCGGTCAACAGGTCGTCGAACTGGTGAACGGTTCCGAACGAGCCGAGCGTCGTGGCGCTCGACGCATCGGTGACGACGACATGGCGCAACGAGTTCGAGTCCGAGACCCGGATCCCGGAGAACGACGGGACGGCGGATGCCTCAACCACGGCCAGGACCGGATCGACGACAGCCAGTTCGCGCTCGAGTTCCGGAGACGGACTGAGCGGGTTCAGCGGAACGGCGATCGCGCCCAGACCCACGGTCGCCAGATACGACACCACGAACCACCGGCCGTTGCCGCACAGAAGCGCCACCCGATCACCCGATGCGACCCCCAGTGCCACGAGCGAGCCCCGGAACGACTCGATCTGCTCGCTGAGCGTCCCGTACGTCGTGGACCGACCACGCGAGATGATGGCGATCTTGTCGGCGTCGTGACCGTCGATGATGGAGGCGAGATTCATGGAACGCGACCGATCTCAGAGCCTCAACAGCGACACGATTCCGGCGATGAAGATGCCCAACAACAGAAGGGCAACCGTGAGCGTGGTCGCGGGCCGCACGTCGCCACCCTAGTGTCGAAGCGACACCGGGACGCTGACCGCCGGCTCGTCGTCACCGGGCGAGAGGTCGACTTGGTCCCCTTCGGCGATACCCAACTCGAGTGCGGCCGATCCACGCTCGACGGCGATCGCCAGCAAGCCCGACGAATCGACCACCAAACCAGCCGCACCCGCACCGATTCCGGCGAAGGCGACATGAACCGCGAGATTGCGCACCGTGTCACCCATGCGCACCCGAACGCGGTTCACGTCTCCCCACGTCGAATGAAGATCGTCGAGCGAGACGTTGAGCTGACAGTTTCCGAATCGATCGACCCACAGGACCTCGCACGCGAGTGCCCCGTTCTCCTCGCGCGGGACCGGAATCACGCTCGGCAACAACGCGGCCGGATCGACGGCGGTGCCCAGGTCGGCGAGATCGACACCATTGCACAAGGCCGCGGCCACCGGAACGAGCACGTCGCGCGCGGCGAAGGTGACACCTGGCGAATCCAGATGGAACTCGACACGATCGAGCACAACGGCGCGACCCGCTCCACCGGCGATCGCCACTCCCGTACCCAGCACCCCATTGTCGGGACCGATGAAGACACCGGCCCCGTCGCCCACCTCGACGGCAACCAAGCGTCGGTCGCCACCGACACCGGGGTCGATCGCCACCACGATCACTCCCTCGGGCAGATACGGAACCGCGCGGGCCAACGCGAGCGACCCCCCTCGAACGTCGAACGGTGCGATCGCGTGGGTGATGTCGATGACCGTCGCATCGGGACACTGATCACGGAGAATCGCCCGAAGAACTCCCACCTGCTCGGAATCATGTCCGAGATCCGACAACAACGAAACGGTGCGGTGCACGACGACAGTGTGCCATCGACGACGAGAATCGGAGCGCGCCGCAGTTGGCGCATTTCATCCCGGAAAAGCGACGGGGCCGGTCGTGCCGACGACTCGGCCCCCCGATGGCACCGTCATCACACCGGGCCGGTGCCATGCGCAGTTGGCGCATTTCATCCCGGAAAAGCGACCGGGCCGGTGCCAACCCCCCGATGGCACCGGCCCTGTCGGCGCTGCCCTTGCGGGCGCGTCTCCCGGTGGTCGATGTCTCTCGACGTCCCGGTGGTCATGTGACCCGTGTCGCACCTTATGTCCTCGTTTCGACGAAATGAAAGTTTCCGACGGGGAAATTTTTCGTTGCTTGCAGTGTGCAGAAATCAGCTTGTTTTGCGCTAAATAGCTGACCTGCGACGACTCTCCGGAAGCGTTCGGACGACGCTCGAAGTTGAACAAAAAATCCTTGCCGAGGATGTTCAGGAGGCGCCGAGTTCGCGACTTCGACGCGTCGCGGCTTCGACGGCCGCGACGATCGCACCGCGCAGATCGCGCGCTTCGAGTTCCTTCACTCCTTCGGCGGTGGTGCCACCGGGCGACGTCACTCGTCGTCGCAACTCAACTGGATCGTCTCCCTCGGCGAGCAAGGCCGCCGACCCGACGAGCAACTGGCGAACCAGAACGTCGACGACATCGTTCGGAAGTCCGACGCCACGTCCGGCCTCCATCAAAGCCTCGGCCATCGAAAACACATAGGCCGGGCCGCTGCCGGCCAATCCGGTGACGGCATCGAGCTGCTCCTCGGGCACCTCCACCACCACTCCCACCGATCCGAGAATCCGCATCGCCCATTCGACGTCGTCCCGCCGGGCTCTTCCTCCGGCACTCAGTGCCGACGCCCCCTCGCCCACCAAAGCCGGAGTGTTCGGCATCGAACGAACGACCGCCACCTCGGGACCGGCCGCGGCTTCCAGTCGGGCGATGGTGACTCCCGCGGCGATCGACAGGATCCGACGGGCACCGGCGGCCACCACGGAACGCACCGCTTCCTCCACGTGCTGCGGCTTCACCGCGAGGATCGCCGACTCGCACCGGGGTGTCTCCGCCACCACGGTCACACCCTCGAAGCGCCCGCCGAGTTCCGTCCTCTTCGACTCGTCGACCTCGACGATCACCAACTCCGCCGCCGTCACGACGTCCCGCGCCAGCAGACCCCCAACCAGAGCGGAGCCCATGTTGCCGCCACCCACCACGGCGATACGGAAAGTGGCCGGACGACCGCCGTTGCTCGACATGGGATCACCGTACCGCCTCCGACCCCGGTGACTTCCGACGATTCGGGACGAACGTCAGTCGGCGAAGCGGGACGCGAAGGCGAGCCGCAACAACGGCCGGAAGCTCTGTTCGACGTAGGCGAACATCGAACCCACGATGCGATCGAGTTCGGATTCCGCGAGCGCCAGCAGTGGAATCTCGCCGCGCAGGAACACGGCGTCCTCGGCACCGATCGAGAAGTGGGCACCAATCAACTTCTCGTTGCGGCGGAGGAGGTTCTCGAGGAACTCGGCGACGTTCTCCTCGGGCGCGGGCATCACGTACGTCTCGTAGCGGAGCGTTCGTTGCCCGAGGGTGATCCAAACCGTCGTGAAGTCCTTGGCCTCGCCTCTCATTCGCACGTACCAGCGAGCACGAAACATGGGATCGGGCTCCGCGTGATCGACCGCCACGATCGCCGAATTGCTGGACCGCATGGCCGACAACCATTCGTCGATTTGTCGTTCGAAGACGGCCAAGGCGCCGTCGTCGTGGAGATCGCTCACGAGCAGGAGACGAGCGCGCGACTCGTCACGTCGGAGTACAGACGCCGCAAACGCGCCGCCGCGAAACTCCAGGTGTAGGCCCGACCGCGTGATGCCGCCGCGCGACCCATCTCGGCGGCGCGGACGGGGTCGGCCAACAATTCGGCGGTGTGTCGGGCGAAGACCTCGGGATCCCGGTCGGCCACGAGGAAGCCGGTTCGGTCGTGATCGACGAGGGAGAGCAACCCTCCGACGCCATTGGCGATCACCGGCACTCCGCACGCCGCGGCCTCCAGGGCGACGAGACCGAAACTCTCGGACCGACTGGGGACCCACACCGCGTCGGCCGCCCGGTAGTAGGTGGACAGGATGTGGTGCGGCTGCGGCGCCACGAAGTGCACCCGACGGGTGAGACCCAACTCGTCGACCAACCTCCTGACCGAGGCCGAGTAATGGTCGCCCTCGGCGCCCGACGAACCGCCGACCACGTACAGCTCGGCATCGTTGCGACCGAGAGCCGCCAACGCGCGAACGGCGACGTCGACTCCCTTCAGCGGCTGCAACCGACCGACGAACAACAACACCGGTCCTGATCCCATGCCGAGCGCGGTGCGAGCCCCGTTGCGATCGCCGGGCATGAAGAAAGCGTGTTCGACTCCGGGGGCGACGATCTCCATTCGCCCCAGCGGACGACCGTAGAGCCGGAGAAACTGATCGGCTTCCTCGTCGCACGACACGCAGATCGCGTCGGCGCACCCGATCACCGACGCTTCGGCACGTTCGCGTCGCTCCGGTTCGGGGTCGCCACCCTCAGCCTTCACGCGAGCCAACGTGTGGAAGGTCGTGACCAACGGAATCGACGCGTCGTGCTTGATCGCGTGACCGGCGATACCCGAGAGCCAATAGTTGGAGTGCACCACGTCGGCCGGACGCCCCGCCATGTCGGCGAGCACTCGCTCGGTGAACTCGGGAACCACTGCTTCGAGTTCCTCCTTCACCAGATCGAAACGGCCGGCCGGAACATGGACCACGCGATGGTTGGGCTCGACCAACACCTCGTCGGGAAGCCCGGGACGCCAGGCGCGGGTGTAAGTGGTGCATTCGACACCGGCGTGGGCCAACGCCGCGACGAGTTCCCGGACGTAGACGTTCATGCCGCCCGAGTCACCGACGCCCGGCTGAGCGAGAGGCGAGGTGTGGAACGAGAGAACCGCCACACGAGTCACAATGTGGGGAAGTTATCCGCTCAGTTCTGCAGCAGCGAATCGACCGAGGCCCCGCCATCTTTGTAACGGCGGACCAATTCGGCCGTCAGAGCGTCGATCCGATCGAAAAGTGCCTTTCGCAAACCACTCTGCGCGGCCTCGAAATCCACCAAACCGGAGTGCAGCCGATCCAGTCCGTCGAGGTCGAGCGATCCGAGATCGTCGAATCCGAGCCGCTCGCTCACCGCCTCGAACTCGGACACCAAGGGATGGTCGGCACTCACCTCGGCATCGCGTGGCGGACGCGCCGATCCGGTGCTCGGTGCCGGACCCACCGCCGATCGCACGACATCGGCGACCGACTCCGCTCCTCCGGACGCCCGATTCGCGCGCACGGTGGCCACGAGATCGATGCGACCCTGGGCGAGTCGGCGCACGAACGACACCGCGTCCTCGCGAGAGCGAAGGGTCTCGCGCTCGGCCCGCAGAGCGGACAGGTCGAGCGACGCGGGGTCGTCGTTGGCGATCCCGTGATTCTGACCCGACTGACTCATCGACACCCTCCCGACACCGGCGGTAGCACCGCCACCTCATCATTGTCGGTCACGAGCGTGTCGGAAGGAACCTCCTCGCCGTTGAGCCAAATCCGGCAGGTCGGCAACAGTTCGGCGAAACGCGACCCGTAGCGAGCCACGGCGACATCGATCACCGCCGCCACCGTGGGCGCGTCGACCGAATCTCGTCCGGTGCCCGCCGCTTCGCGGGCCTGCGCGAACAGTCGGAGGATCGCCATCGGGGCGAGCGTACCGGCGGTACCGTGACGACTCGTGTCCGTGACCCGTGTCCTCGTGCTGCGTCACGGTCAGAGCGAATGGAACGCAACCGGCCGATGGCAGGGTCAGGCCGATCCGCCACTCACCGCTCTCGGTCACGAGCAGGCGCACATCGCCGGGCGACTGCTGACGACGGAGTGTCCTTCCTTCGATGCCGTGGTGAGCAGCGACCTGCAACGCGCCGTTCACACCGCCGACGCCATCGCCGAACTCGTGGGCTGCGAGGTTCGCGTCTCCGACCGCGACTGGCGCGAGAACGATGCCGGCGAGTGGCAGGGATTGATGGCGAGCGAGATTCGTGAGCAGTGGCCCGGCTGGCTGGAGGCCGGACGGCGTCCCCCGGGGTTCGAGACGCCGACGTCGACGTGGTCGCGGGCGTCGAGGGCCCTCGTGGCGATCCACGATCGATGGCCCGGCGGTTGCGTGCTCGTCGTCTCCCACGGAGGGGTCATCCGCGTCATGCGTCAACATCTCGCGGGCGTCGACAACCGATTCCCGAATCTCGCCGGCTCGTGGTTCGAGAGCGAACCTCACCCGATCTCCCCGCCGCAGTGGCGAGTCGGCTCGCTGCTGTTCCCACTCGATCTCGCCGCCGACGATCTCCGCAACAGCGGAGCGCCGGAGTGAGTGGATCTCCGGCGAGCGAGCCGTCCTCATCGGAAACCCACCCTCGCGGTCTCGGACCACGACTGCTCGACGAGTCGTTCCCCGACGAAACCAGACGTCACGTCGTCGAGGTGACCGCGGCGCGAACCGCGGCCAACGCCGCGTTCCGCTTCGCTCCTCCGTTTCTCGCCAGCATCGCCGACGACTTCGGCACGACCCTCGGTCGGATCGGCGTCGCCCTGATGCTCACCGAGCTGGTGATGGGCGCCGCACCCGCTCTCGGTTCGGTCGTCGACCGCATGCATCGCCGGACGTCGATGGTCGTCGGACTCTCGGGCGTCGCCGTCGCGTCGGTGATCGCCGCCACGAGTTCGGCTCTCTGGATGTTCGTGATCGGCATCATGCTGCTCGGTCTCTCGAAGTTCGTGTTCGACATGGGGCTCACGGCGTGGGTGAACGATCAGGTCGACTACGAGCGGCGTGGTCGGGTGATCGGTATCACCGAGACGTCGTGGGCGCTCGGACTCCTGCTCGGCGTCACGAGTCTCGGATTGGTGGCCTCGGCATCGTCGTGGCGATGGGGTTACGTGGTCGGGGCGGTGGTGGTGATCGCCATGGCGATCCTGCTGGCGTTTCGTCTGGGCGAGGGGGCGGCCTCGCCGCATCCGACGGGTGAATCACCGACGCGCAGACCCATGCCACGGCGCGGGTTCCTGGTGGTGGCGGCGATGTACTTCCTGATGGCGGCCAGCCAGTGCATGTTCGTCACCTTCGGTTCGTGGCTCGAGGACGGGTTCGGTTACTCCGAGGCCGCCATCGCGGGGGTGGCCTTCGGCTTGGGCGCCTTCGAGTTGCTGGCGTCGGTCACCAGCGCCCGACGCACCGACGTGTGGGGCAAGGAACGCAGCACGATCCTCGGCACCGGACTGATCGTTCCCGCCGCCTTGTTGCTCGTGGTGTTCTCCGAGGTCCAAGCGGCCGGCATCGCCATGCTCGCCGTGTATCTGCTCGGTTTCGAGTTTGCGATCGTCAGTCTTCTTCCGCTCGCGGCCAACGTCATTCCCGAGTCACCCGGACGGGGTCTCGGCTGGGCGATCGGCGGCGGGACGCTCGGGCGCGCGACGATGTCGGTCGTGGCCACCGCCCTGTACGACGCGCACGGAATCGGTGCGGCGTCGCTCATGGGAGCCGCCTGCGCGGTGCTCTGCATCGGAGCGACCTGGTCGTACGGCCGCGTGATCCGTCAGCCGCGGTAGCCGTTGGTGATCGGCAGTCGCCGGTCCTTGCCGAACGCTTTCTCCGACACGCGCACTCCGGGCGGACACTGACGGCGCTTGTACTCGTTGAGGTCGACCAATCGGGCGATTCGGCGCACGATCTCGTCGGGGTGGCCGAGTTCGACGATCTCGGCCGCCGTGCGGTCGTTCTCGACGTACTCGCGCAGGATCGGATCGAGAACCTCGTAGGGAGGAAGGCTCTGATCGTCGCGTTGGTCGGGGCGCAACTCGGCCGACGGTGGCTTGGTGAGAACCGACTCCGGAATGACGATCCGCCCGGCGCGTTCGTTCACGTGGCGCGAGAGCGCGAAGACGTCGGTCTTCAGCAGGTCCTTGATCACGGCGTAACCACCCACCGAATCGCCGTAGATCGTGAAGTACCCGACCGCCATCTCGCTCTTGTTGCCGGTGGTCAACACCATCCAGCCGAACTTGTTCGACAACGCCATCAGGATCTGTCCACGGCAACGGCTCTGCAGGTTCTCCTCGGTGAGATCCGCCGGTCGACCGTCGAACGACGGCGCGAGCATGTCGAGATAGGCGGCGAACGCCGGCTCGATCGACACGGTTCGAAGGTCGATGCCGAGCGCGTCGGCCAGGTCCTTGGCATCCGACCGCGAACCCTCCGACGAATACCGAGACGGCATCGATACCCCGTGCACGTGCTCGGCGCCAAGGGCGTCGACCGCGACCGCCGCCACGAGCGACGAATCGATGCCTCCCGACAGCCCGATCACGACGTCGGTGAATCGGTTCTTGCGCACGTAGTCGCGCGTGCCCAGAACCAGAGCCTCGTAGAGCTCGGACTCGGAGGTCAGCAACGGTCGGACCGGTGGCTCGATCCGCTCGCCGGTGGCGCGCGACGTCGCCGAGATCGACGTGACCGGCAAGGTCGGGCCGGTGACCGTTCGCTCGGGAACGTCGAAATCGATCACGCTGAGGCCGGATCGGAACTGCTGGAGTCGACACACCAGACGACCCTTCGCGTCGAACACCATCGACGCCCCGTCGAAGACCAGCTCGTCCTGACCCCCCACCTGGTTGACATAGACGATCGCGCAATCGTTCTCGTGGGCTCGCGCGGCGAGCATGCGCTCGCGCTCGACGACCTTGCCCCGATGGAACGGCGAGCCGTTGATGTTGATATTCAGCGCGGCTCCACCGGCGGCCTGTTGGGCCACCGGTCCGTCGGCGCGCCACACGTCCTCGCAGATCGAGACCGCGGCCTTCACGCCGGCGATCTCGAAGAGATGGTGATCCCCCCGACCCGGTTGGAAGGTGCGTTCCTCGTCGAACACGTCGTAGTTGGGCAACAGCCGTTTGCGATACACGCCCCTGATGGACCCGCCGGAACAAATCGCCGCCGCGTTGTGGATGACCGGTCGACCCGACGCCGGATCGATTCCCGCACCCGGGTCGACGAACCCGACCACGGCCACGCAGTGACCGGTGCGGGCGGCGATGTCGGCCAGAACCGCCCGGTTGTCGCGCACGAAGCCGGACTTGAGCACCAGATCCTCGGGTGGATACCCGGTCACGGTGAGTTCGCCGAACACCACGACGTCGCAACCCCGGTCTTCGGCCTGCTGGTAAACGTCGAGGATCTGCGCCCGATTGCCGGCCAGGTCGCCGAGCACCGGATTCATCTGGGCCAAACCGATCCTGATCGTCGCCACCTCGGGGAGGCTAACGGCGGTCTCCCGAGCGGCCGAATCCCCGTGGTGTCGGTCGGCCGACCGACCCGTTCCCAGCACCCCCGGCCCCAGCACCCCCAGCGGGGCGTTTCACACAGCGTTCACATTCGGGCAACGACTCCGGGACCGTCAGGTAACAGAATGGCGACGCCCCTACAGGACCGGCTGCGGCCGGTGGAACATTGGAAGGACCCCAAGTGCCCTATCAAGCGGAATACATCTGGATTGACGGCACCGAGCCGACACCTCTCCTGCGATCGAAGACCAAGATCCTCGCCGACGACGTGAAGAAGCCGCCGATCTGGGGCTTCGATGGTTCGTCGACCAATCAGGCTCCCGGCGACAAGTCGGACTGTGCCCTTCATCCGGTCTTCACCTGCCCCGACCCGATTCGTGGCGGCAACAACATTCTCGTGCTGTGCGAGGTCATGCTGGCGCAGTCCGGCAAGCCGCACCCGACCAACACCCGCGCCGCGTGTGCCAAGGCCGCCAAGAAGCACGCCGCCGAGGAGATGATCTTCGGAATCGAGCAGGAGTACACGATGATGCGTCTCGACGGGACTCCGTTCGGGTTCCCCAAGGACGGATTCCCCGGACCGCAAGGCCCGTACTACTGCGGCGTCGGCGCCGGTCGTGTCGTCGGTCGCGAGATCATCGAGGAGCACACCCAGGCGTGTCTCGATGCCGGTCTCCTCATCGAAGGCACCAACGCCGAAGTGATGCCCGGCCAGTGGGAGTTCCAGATCGGTGCGGCCGACGCGCTCACCGTGAGCGACCACCTCACCGTGGCTCGCTGGCTGCTGCACCGCATCGCCGAGGACTACGACGTGGTGATCTCGCTGGCCGCCAAGCCGCAGAAGGGCGACTGGAACGGCGCCGGAGCGCACACCAACTTCTCCACCAAGAAGATGCGCAACGACCGCGACATGAAGGCCATCAAGGCCGCCTGCGAGGCCCTCAGCAAGAAGGTCATGCTCCACGTCGAGAACTACGGTCACGACATCCAGAGCCGCCTCACCGGACACCACGAGACCGCACCGTGGAACAAGTTCAGCTACGGCATCTCGAACCGCGGCGCCTCGATCCGTATCCCGTGGCAGGTCGAGAAGACCGGCAAGGGCTACGCCGAGGACCGTCGTCCGAACGCGAACATGGATCCCTACACCGTCACTCGTCTGCTCGTCGAGACGGTCTGCGGCTGATCCACGAACGGATTCGAATCGTCGTAGGGGCCGGGGCAACCCGGCCCCTACTTCGTGACCGGGTTCCGTGTCCCGACCGTGTCCCGACCGGGCCCCGATCGAACCCGGCTCGACCGGTCGACTCCCGCCCAACGGAAACACGCCAGCCCTCGGCAGAATGGGGACATGAACATGCTGGAACAACAGCGTGACTACGTGCTGCGAACCGTCGAGGAGCGCAAGGTCCGGCTGATTCGTCTGTGGTTCACCGACGTCCTCGGCAATCTCAAGAGCTTCGCGATCAGTCCGGCCGAACTCGAGAACGCTCTCGAGGACGGAATGACCTTCGACGGTTCCTCCATCGACGGCTTTTCGCGCGTTCAGGAGAGCGACGTGTTGGCCGCTCCCGACGCGAACACGTTCGTGATGTTGCCGTGGGCCGATTCAAAGGCCCCCGAGGCCCGCGTCTTCTGCGACATCCACCACCTCGACGGCACTCCGTTCGGCGGCGATCCGCGCCAGGTGCTTCGTCGCAACCTGCAGGCCGCGCGCGTCCACGGACTCGACTTCCTGATCGCTCCCGACATCGAGTTCTTCTACTTCGCACCCCCGGAGCCAGGTCAGCCTCCCCGTCCCCTCGACGAGGCTTCGTTCTTCGATCTCACCACCACCGACGTCACCGGATCGCTGCGCAAGGAAACCATCCGCACGCTCGAGACGATGAGCATCCCCGTCGAGTACTCGTTCCACGAGGACGCCCCCTCGCAGCACGAGATCGATCTCCGGCACACCGACGCGCTCTCGATGGCCGACAGCGTGATGACGTTCCGTCTCGTCGTGAAGGAGGTCGCGGCGGCTCAGGGCGTGCACGCCACGTTCATGCCCAAACCGCTCGAGGGCGTCCAGGGCAGCGGGATGCACCTTCACCTCTCGCTCTTCGACGGTGAGGGCAACGCGTTCTACGACGCCGACGACGCGTACAACCTCTCCGACACCGCCAAGAAGTTCATGGCCGGGCTCCTCTTCCACGCCGCCGAGATCACCGCGATCACGAACCAGACCGTGAACAGTTACAAGCGGCTGGTTCCCGGATTCGAGGCGCCCGTTCACGTGTCGTGGGCTCGCAACAATCGCAGCGGACTCATCCGCGTGCCCGTTCCGAAGCGCGCCAATCCGCTGGCCACCCGCATCGAGTATCGATCGCCCGACCCGGCCTGCAATCCCTATCTCGCCTTCTCGGTGATCCTGGCGGCCGGTTTGCGCGGCATCGAGCAGGGCTACGAGTTGCCGGCCGAAGCCGACGCCAACCTGTTCGAGATGGGTGACGATGCGTTGCGCAAGCTCGGCATCGACCAACTGCCGCAATCCCTCGCCGACGCGCTGCGGGTCATGGAGAACTCGAGTCTCGTGCACGATGCGCTCGGCGAGCACATCTTCGAGTGGTTCCTCCGCAACAAGCGCTCCGAATGGCGCGGCTACAAGACGCAGGTGACGCCCTTCGAGTTGCAGAGATACCTGAGGTCGGTCTGAGGCCCGTGTCGTGGACTTGATCGCCGTCTTCCCCGAGTCTCCGCCGCCCGATCTGGTGCGTACGCTCGATCTCGCGGGCTACCGCTGGAAGGGCTACGCCTCGGCCGATTCCGTTGGCAAGGCCCAGGGAACCGAGAACTGGATGGGAGCCATCGTCTGTACCGACGGCGACATCGAAGCGGCGTGGGCGGTGTGTCGCTCGTTGCGCAAACGCGATTCTCTCGTGGTGCCTCTCCTGTTGTTGGTCACGGGTGCGCAGCTGGACGAGTTGACGCTGCGCGACGAACTCTTCGACGACTTCTGCCTGCTGCCCTTCCATCCACGCGAACTCGAGGCTCGTCTACGGCACCTGTTCTCCTTCAACGCCGGGGCCTCGCGTCCCGAGTTGGTCGACTACGGCGCGCTGATCCTCAACCTCGAGACCTATCAAGCGTCGGTGGACGGCACGCCTCTCGATCTCACCTACATGGAGTACGAGTTGCTGAAGTTCCTGGTGCTGAATCCCGGCAAGGTGTTCTCCCGCGAAATGCTGCTGTCGCGAGTCTGGGGCTACGACTACTACGGCGGTGCCCGGACCGTCGACGTCCACATTCGACGACTCCGCGCCAAGTTGGGCGAGGAGCACGCCAACCTCATCCAGACCGTCCGCAGCGTCGGCTACCGGTTCGGTCAGTCGCGCTGGGGCAACTGACCCCCTGTTGTTCTGGTGAGGATTATCTACCCATAGGGTCGAAAAACGTCACCAGATTCACAGGGGTGAGGCCGGTGAGGGTGGGGAGGAGGGCGAGTTGCCCGATCGATTCGGGAAGATCGGCGATCGCGCTCGGAATCTCCACCACGTGCGGAACGCCGATCACCCGACAACCGGCCGCCAATGCCGAACGAACACCGGTGGGTGAATCCTCGATGGCGACGCATTCCTCCGGTCGGAGACCGAGTCTCCGGGCCGCGAGAAGGTAGGGCTCCGGGTGGGGTTTGCCCCGATCGACCTCGTCTCCCGTCACCGTCGTGACGAAACTCTCGGGGGGAAGACAACGGACCACCTCGTCGGAGAAACGCTTCCACGACATCGTGACCAACGCCGTGGGTACGTCGAGCGCGCGCAAGCCACCCAGCAACTCGCGGGCGCCGGGACGCCACGGCACCTCCTCGCGCACCTTGGCCACGACGATGTCGAGCAGCATCTCGACGATCTCGGTGGGATCGCGATCGACACCCCCGTGTCGTCGAATGTAGGCACCCGAGTCGAGCAGGTCGGAACCGACCAGCGCCTTGGCGTGTTCGTGGGACCACGTGCCACCGTGCGCCTCGACGATCGCGTACTCGGCTTCGATCCAGTAGGGCTCGGTGTCGACGAGAGTTCCGTCCATGTCCCACAACACGGCTCGGGGCCGGCCGGCGGGTTTCATGGAGCGAGTCGTTGCAGGCGGGTACTGATGGCGTCGTGACGTCGGAGCATGTCGGGCAGATCGGAGTGGACCGGTCGTCCGTCGCGCACCACGAATCGACCGTGGACGATGGTGTGCAACGCACCGATCGGACCGCACCGCAACCAGGCCTCCACGGGGTCGGCGATCGCACCGGCGAAGGCCGGGCCCTCCAGACGCCACACCGCGACGTCGCCGACCGCTCCGACACGCAACTCGCCGATCTCACCCTCGCGTCCGAGGCATCCCGCACCGCCGCGCGTCGCCACCTCGAGAGCCATGCGCGCGGTTCCCGCGTGCGCGCCGCTGCGCAACTTGGCCACCAGCATCGCCGTGCGCGCCTCGAGCCACATGGAGGCCGAGTCGGCCGACGATGATCCGTCGACTCCCAGTCCGACCTTCACCCCGGCCGCCCGCAGGTCGACCACCGGGGCGATTCCGGAGGCCAGGATCAAATTGCTGCTCGGGCAGTGCGCGACTCCGATTCCGGCCGCACCGAGTCGACTCACCTCGTCGGGCTCGGGCATCACGCAGTGGGCCACCCATGCCCGATCGCTGCACCAGCCGGTGCGCTCGAGGTACTCCATCGGTCGACACCCGAAGGTGGCCAACGAGAACTCGTCGTCTTCGGCGTTCTCGGCAAAGTGCGTGTGCAGTCGAACGTCGAGTTTCTCGGCGAGTTCGGCCGAGCGCACCATCAACTCCTCGGTGACACTGAACGGAGAGCACGGTGCGAGCGCCACGCGAACCATTGCCCCGAACGAACGGTCGTGATGTCGTTCGACGGCCTCCTGCGACGCGGCGAGGATCTCGTCGTCGTCGGACACGACATCGTCGGGTGGTAGGCCACCGTCCTTCTCGCTGAGGGACATCGAACCCCGCGTCGGATGAAACCGCACACCCAGTTCGCGGGCCGCGGCGATCTCGGCCGACAACAGATCGCCGCCCTTGCGAGGGTGCAGGTAGAGGTGGTCGGTGGATGTGGTGCATCCCGACATCGCCAGTTCGACGAGGCCGACGAATGCCGACACGTGTACCGCCTCCTCGTCGATGCCGCGCCAGATCGGATAGAGCGACTGCAGCCATCCGAAGAGAGGCTTGTCGGTCATCGGCGGATAGGCCCGCGTGAGGTTCTGGTAGATGTGGTGATGAGTGTTCACCAGTCCGGGTGTCACCAGACATCCCGATGCGTCGACCACCTGATCGGCCGACGGCATCGGCTCGGTCGATGCTCCGACACCCGACACCAGACCATCGGTGATGGCCACCCAACCCCCGGCGAGTTCGCGACGCTCGTCGTCCATCGTCGCCACCAGCCGGGCGTTGCGAATCAGGAGGTCGGCGCGTCGGGGTTCCATGGTTCTCGAGTCGTCGAATCGACCCGGTCAGCGTACGGCGGGAGCGGGGTCGGCGGCGAGGGAGTCGAGGATGGTCACCAGATGCTCGCGTGTGGTTCGGGGATTCACGATGCAGAAGCGCAACACCGTCTCACCCTTCCACGAACTGGGCACCACGAAGGATCGACCGGCATGCAACTGCTCGTCGCTCCAGCGCCGGTACTGATCGGGGGTCCATCCGAGCCGCCGGAACACGAGGATGCTCAGGTCGGGTTCCAGCAACAGTTGCAGGTACGGCCGACGCCGTATCTCGTCGGCCCCGTCGCGCGTGACGTCGAGAGTGATCTCCATAGCTTCCGAATAGGCGCGGGTGCCGTGCGTGGCGAGGCTGAACCACAGCGGCAATCCGCGAGCGCGACGGCTCAAGTGGTGCGCGACGTCGGCCGGATTCATCTCGAGCCATGGACGATCGGGGTCCTCTCCACCGTGCAGGACGTCCAGATACTCGGCGTGCTGAGTGTGGGCCCGGCGTCCGTCGTGGATGTTCCGGTACACGAGCGCGCAACTGTCGTAGGGCGCGAACAACCACTTGTGCGGGTCGACGATCAAGCTGTCGGCGCGTTCGACACCCACGAAGAGGTGACGCACCGAGGGTGCACAGAGTGCCGCCGCGCCGTAGGCGCCGTCGACATGGAACCAGACGTCGAGTTCGCCGGCGATGTCGGCGGCGGCCGTCAGATCATCGACGACCCCGAGGTTGGTGGTGCCCCCGGTGGCCACCACGGCGAACACTCGCGCTCGGTCGTCGGGATGCAGTCCGTCGACCGCCGTCCGAAGCCGCTCGGCGGTGAGTCGGCCGGTTTCGTCGGCTTCGACCGTCACGACGTCGGCATCCATGGCTCGGGCGGCCTGCTTCACCGAGGAGTGCGCACCCTCGGAGGCCACCACGAGTCCGCGCCAGCGGTCGGCCCGACCATCGGCGCGCTCGCGCCAGCGGTGTCGAGCGGCGATGAGCGCCGAGAGGTTCCCGGCCGTGCCACCGCTCACGAACGCACCACCGGCCGATTCGGGGAAACCGGCCAGATCGGCGATCCACCGCAGCGCTTGATTCTCGGCGTACACCGCACCCGCGCCCTCGAGCCAGGAGCCGGTGTAGATGCCGCTGGCCGAAACCACCATGTCGAAGATCACCGATGCCTCGGTGGGAGCGCCGGGAACGAACGACAGGAACGCCGGATGATCGACCGAGATGCAGGCCGGCGCGAGCACGTTCATGAAGAGGCGCAACGCCTCGTCACCTCCGATGCCGTCGGCGGTCACCGTCTCTCCGACGCGACGATGCATCTCGTCGTAGGAAATCGGCGCATCGAGCGGTGGTGGGTCCATGTGGATGCGCTCGAAGGAGTAGGTGAGCGCGAGACGCGCGAGACGCGACATGGCGGCGTCGGGGGTGTGCACGATTCACACTCTCTCAGAAACGCGTTCGAAGGTCGCGCCGGTTCGCCCGCCGACCAGCCCGTCGCCGAAGACGGCGGTTGGCCTCAGGTGTTGAGGTCGAGCAGTTCGCTGCCCTCGTGTCGAACCTCGCCGTCCTTCCAGAGCAGATGGCCGAGCAGAGCGGCGATGGCCGCGGTCGACAGGCCCACCACGATCGGGAACGCGAACAGAATCACGACGAGGACGATTGCACCGGGCACGGGCGAATCCTAACGACGACCCGAGCGGCCGGCCTTGCCGGTCGACTTCTTCGCCGGCTTCGTGGCGACCGGCTTCTTGGCGGCCGGCTTCTTCGCCGGCTTCGTGGCGGCCGGCACTTTTGCGGCCGGCGTTTTCGTCGCGGTGGATCGTGTCACCGTCTCCGAGGCCGGCTTGTGAGCCCACGCCTCGATCTCGACCACACCACCGAAGGGAAGGGCCGCGACACCGATCGTCGAACGAGCCGGGCGAGCACCGTCGAAACCGGCCACGTAGGCCTCGTTGAAGGTGGCGAAGGTGTCCATGTCGGTGAGGAAGCACAGAGTCTTGGCCACGTCGTGCACGGTGAGTCCCATTTCGGCGAGACGGGCCTTCAGATTCACGACGGCCTGAGCCGTCTGACCGGCCACCCCACCCGGCACCAGAACACCGTCCGCGATGCCGAGTTGACCCGAGACGATCACCCAGTCGCCGGCACGTACAACCGGGGTGTAGGGACCGACGGGTGCTGCTGCCTTTTTGGTTGCCATACCCGAAATCTACTCGCGACACCAGCGACCGTCACCCGCCGTCCTCACCCGCCGCCGATCGAGCATTCGTGTCGAGCCGGAGGTCACTCCCGACTCCGTCCGCATCGACGGGTCGCTCAACGTCGCGACGGCCACCGCGGCCCGAAGCCGTCCGCTCGCCAGGCGGCGGCCGCCACCGCGGCGAACACGGCGTCGCTGCCGTTCACCGGGTTGCTGGCGTCGACATCGATCAGCACCTCGACTCGCGGCATGTCGACGGCTCGCAAGACTCCGAACGACCGAATCGTGAGGTCGTGCACGTGACCGGACTCGTCCACCGCGATGCCCTCCGAACGCACCCAACCGAGTGCCATGTGCGCGGCACCGATGGCGTACGAACGCAGCACCACGTCGTCCAACACCCGACCCGCCCGCACGCGCACCCGCACGGTTCCGTCGGGGTCGATGCGCGCCCACGCGTCCCCGCCATTCGGTGCCCGAACATGATCTCCGTCCTCGCCCGGCTCGGTCACCGACGCGCGCAACACCGCGATCTCGGCCCACACCGCGGCACGCACGGCGAGGCTGGTGGGAGGTCCCGGAACATCGACCTCGTGCACCCGCCAATCGGGAGCCCACTGCCGAACCGCCTCCTCCACGCCGGGAGTCGAGCGCACCCACATCGTCCCCGAACCGTCGGGGTTCACTCCGGCGGCCAGCGGTGGTCGCTTCACACCTCGTCGTACCGAGTCCTCGCGCGACATCAACAGGCGCACCGGTTCGCCCTCGCGGTCGGCCAGACGACGGGCCTCGGTGGCCAGCCACGATCCGGTCTTGCCACCGAAGGCCCCACCATTGCCGAGTGGTCCCACTGGTTCGTCTCCTGGCCGACACCATGCGGCATCCGGCTCGAGCGGTGCCGGTTCGACCCACGTGGTGACGAGTGTGCGCGACCACCCGGATGGCTCGGGCAACGCGATCGGCCAGCGCAGGCCGACCGTCGACTTGCGACCGGGCACGACTCCCGCCTCGTGCCGTGCCGAGGCCGGATCGGCTCCGGCGACCCACTCTCCGTTCGGTGCCAACACGAACACCCGGGCCGCGGTCGGCGCCGTGTCGTCGGCGAACCCGCCGTCGCCACGCGCCACCTCCGGGCCGACGAGTTGCGGCGTGCCACCTTCCAACGTCGCTCTCGCGCTCGCCGCGTCGAGGTCGCGGCGAGGCGAGGGTTCGGACCGACGCCGCACCGCCTCTCCGATCGTCTGCCAGCCGGTGCATCGACACAGATGAGCGAGCAGCGACTTGGCGACGTCCTCATCGGTCGTCTCCGGCGACGTCTTCTCGGCGGCCAATCGCATGATGATTCCGGGCGTGCAGAAACCGCACTGACTCGCGCCCGCGTCGCAGAACGCTCGGGCCCACGATTCGGCGTCGTCGAATCCCTCGAGCGTGGTGACGGTTCGGCCGGCGACGCGGGCCACCGGTGTCACGCAAGCGACGCGCGGCTGCCCGTCCACCCACACCGTGCAACATCCGCATTGCCCCTGGGGAGCACAACCGTCCTTGGGTGACCGAATTCCGAGACGTTCGCGCAACGACGTGAGCAGGGTGCCGTCCGACGGAACCTCGACATCCACACCGTTCAGTTGAAACCGCACCGACGACACGACCACCTCCTCTCCTCGCACCGGTTCGAGCGCCGCTCGACTGTGACCGCCGCCCAATGACTTCCGCCGGACCCGTTCCGCCTCGTAGCGTCGCCCCGATGAGAGTACGCCTCACATCCGACCGGGCGTCGATCGGCTCGGTCGATCGACGAACCGTGTTGCGATGGGGTGCGGGCGTGCTGTTCGGCGCACCGACGCTCGTGTCCGCCTGTGGTGGCACGTCGGGTGGTTCGTCCGGAGGTTCCCGGCTTCCCGACGGGGTGCAGATGGCCACCCGTTGGATACCGACCGAGCTCGGGGTCGGAACGGTGCGCCTACCGGTCTCGTTCTCGAACACCGACGGAATGATCGATCCCGGGCCGGATCGGGTGTTCGCCGACGTGCTGCGGTACGACAAAGGCGAGAAGATCGCCAGCCTGGTCGCCGACCGCGTGTCGCTCGGCGCGGGATCGGTCCCCTTCTGGGTCTTCCGGGTCGAACTCGACGAACCGGGGCTGTACTCGTTGGTGGTGGACGGAGGTCCGAGCGATGGAGCCACGTTCCAACTGCTCGAATCCGAGCAGTTCCAGGTGCCACGCATCGGCGATGCTCTGCCGGCTTTCGACTCACCGACTTTCGACGATTCCCGTGGGGTCGATCCGATCTGTTCGCGCGAACCCGAGCCGTGTCCCTTCCACGAACTCACGCTCACCGAGGCACTCGCGGACGGACGACCCGTGATCTACGTGGTGGGAACTCCCGCTCACTGCAGCACCGGCGTGTGCGGACCGGTGCTCGAGCAGTTGATCGCGGCGACCGACCTCGCGGAACGAGCCGTGATCGTCCACGCCGACGTGTACACCGACGACACCGCGACCGACGTGGCCCCCGCGGTCGAAGCGTTGAATCTCACCTTCGAGCCAGTTGCTTTCGTGGCGAACACTGCGGGCGAGATCGTCGAACGACTCGACGCGGTGTGGAACGTCGACGAGTTGCGAGCCGCGGTCGACCGTCTCAGCGCCTGAACAGTCAGCGCCTGAACAGTCAGCCGCCTGAACGGTCGCCGGTCAGCTGAACGACTGGCCGCAGCCGCACGTGCGGCTGGCGTTGGGGTTCGTGATATTGAACCCGGCCTGGGTGAGGCCGTCCTTGTAGTCGAGGGTGGCACCCTGGAGTAGCTGTGCCGATGCCGGATCGACCACCACGCGCACCTTCTCTCCGAAGGTCGCCTCGATGTCGTCGGACGCGATGTCACCGTCGAAGAACATTTCGTACGAGAAGCCGCTGCAACCACCGGGCCGAACGGCAACGCGGAGGGCCAGTTCGGATGCTCCTTCGGCTTCCAGCAGTTCCTTCACCTTGACGGCTGCCGAGTCGGTGAGAGTGATCACGATGAATCTCCTTCGAAGAACGGACTTTCTCAGGATACCCGGGACCCCGCCGGGCCGCCGATCGGGAGCCACGGGTACGATTCGCTCATGTCACCCTCGCCGATCGTGCCACCGACGGTGGCCGAGGTCACCGACCTTCTGCGCGCCGTGGTCGACCCCGAGCTCGGTAGCGACGTCGTGGATCTCGGCATGGCCTCGTGTCGCTCGATCTCCGACGACGGCTTCGTGGTGATCGACGTCAAACTCACGATCGGCGGATGTCCGTTGCGCGCCCAGATCAAAAAGGACATCGAGACCCGCGTGGCCACGCATCCCGGGGTGCGGGACGTGCGGATCGAATGGGGCGAGATGACCTCCGAGGAACGCTCGGCCACGATGGCCAAGGCTCGTTGGAACGCCCGCGAGAACGCCCCCGACACCGAGATTCCGGTGACGACGAGGGTGCTCGCCATCTCGTCGGGCAAGGGGGGTGTCGGCAAGAGCTCCGTCACCGTGAACCTGGCCGCCGCCATCGCCGCCGAAGGACACACCGTCGGTGTGCTCGACGCGGACATCTGGGGCTTCTCGGTGCCGCGCATGCTCGGCATCGACCAGCGTCTCGAGGCCGAACGTGGCGACGACGGACGTCCACGCATCCGACCCAACGTTCGCGCGGTCGGTCGCGGCTCGTTGAAGGTGGTGTCGACCGGGTTCCTCGTCGACGACGAAGGAACGGCCCTCATGTGGCGGGGGCTCATGCTCACCAAGGCTCTCGAGCAGTTCCTGCGCGACGTGGCGTGGGGCGACATGGACTATCTGCTCATCGACATGCCGCCCGGGACCGGCGACGTGCAGATGGCCCTGGCGCGCCTGTTGCCGCGCACCGACATGGTGATCGTCACCACCCCCGCGGTGAGCGCACAGAAGGTGGCGATTCGCGCCGCCGACATGGCGCGTCGTTCGTTCCTGCGTATCGCCGGGGTGATCGAGAACATGAGCGCCTTCGTGTGCGATCACGGCGAGTCGTATCCGCTCTTCGGTGCTGGTGGCGGTCAGGCCCTCGCCGACGAGATCGGGGTGCCGTTGCTGGGTCGGGTTCCGATCGAACCGACCGTGGCCGCGGGCGGAGACGCCGGCGAGCCGGTGTCGTTGCGCGGGGTCGGTCCGGCCGCCGACGCTTTTCGGGACATCGCGCGCACGATCGTCACCGAGACCGTGCCGCCGGTGCGCATGGCCGACTGTTCGGCACGTCAGGCGGACGTACCGGTGTCGGTGGCCAGAAGGTCCTGACCGACCCGACGTTCCTGTTCGACCCGACGTTCCTGTTCGACCCGACATCGATCCCCTTGCGGTAATACCCAGGGGGGTATAAGGTGCGCACATGCAACTTCCCGAGGACGTCGTCATCGAGCTCACCAAGCGCCTCCGCCGCATCGAGGGGCAGGTGCGCGGTATCCAGCAGATGCTGACCGAGGGCCGCGAGTGTCGCGAGGTGGTCACCCAGGTGTCGGCGGCCAGCAAGGCCCTCGACCAGGTGGGCTTCAAGCTCCTGGCCGCCGGACTCAGCAAGTGCCTCGCCGACCCGGAGGAAGCCGCCGCCAACGGATTCGACCTGGCCGAAGTCGAGCAACTGTTCCTGAAGCTCGCCTGACGGACAACGAGGACGACGAGTCGTGTCCCTGTTCTTGAGGCAGTACTACCTCGCGTGCCTGTCGCACGCGTCGTATCTGGTCGGCGACACCGCCAGTGGCGTCGCCGTCGTCGTCGATCCGCAACGTGACGTGTCGCAGTATCTCGACGATGCACGCGCGACCGGCCTGTCGATCGACTGGGTGATCGAGACCCACTTCCACGCCGACTTCCTGTCCGGTCATCTCGAGTTGGCCGCGGCCACCGGGGCAACGATCGTGTTCGGGCGTGCCGCGGCGGGTCGCACCGACTTTCCCATCGAGGCCATGAACGACGGCGACACCATCGTGCTCGGCGACGACGACTCCAGCGTTCACCTGCAGATCCTCGAGACACCGGGCCACACACCCGAATCGATCTCGGTCGTCGTGCGCGAGACGGCGACTTCCGAACCACACGCCGTCTTCACCGGGGACACTCTGTTCATCGGCGACGTCGGACGACCCGACCTGCTGGCCGCCGTGGGGCACACCGCCGACGACCTGGCGCGCATGTTGTGGTCGTCGTTGCACGACAAACTCCTGGCGCTTCCCGACTCGACGATCGTCTATCCCGCGCACGGCGCCGGGAGTGCCTGCGGCAAGAACCTCTCGACCGAGACATCCAGCACCCTGGGAGAGCAACGGCGCAACAACTACGCGCTCGCCTCGATGACCGAGGACGAGTTCGTCGCCGTGGTGACCGAAGGACAACCGGCTGCTCCCGAATACTTCCTCTTCGCCGCCACCACCAATCGGGCCGATCGCGAGACCTTCGACGAGGACCGTGAGATCCCCTCGCTCGGATTCGATCAGGTCCGCCGCGCCATGGCCGAGGGAGCCGCCGTCATCGACACCCGCGACGATGCCGACTTCGCTCTCGGCCACCTCCGGGGCTCGATCAACGTCGGACTCGGTGGTCGTTTCGCCGAATACTGCGGCGAAGTGGTGAAGGCCGGCACTCCGATCGTCGTGGTGACCGAACCCGGCCGCGAACGCGAAGCCGTCATCCGCCTCGCTCGCATCGGTTTCGACACCGTGATCGGGGCACTGAGTGATCCGGTGCGAGCCTTCCTCGAACATCCCGACGACGTCGTGCGCGCCTCGCGACTCACCGCCCGCGAGTTCGACGAACGCCGTTCGAATCTGGAAGACCTGCAGCTGATCGACGTTCGCGGCCCGGGCGAATTCCGACTCGGGTCCATCGACGGCTCGCGCCACGTCGAACTCGCCTCGCTCTCCCGACGAGTCGGCGAACTCGATCCGACGCGACCCACGGTCGTGTTCTGCGCCGGCGGGTACCGCTCGTCGATCGCGGCCAGCACGCTTCGCTCGCGCGGGTTCGTCGACGTGAGCGACATTCTGGGTGGCTACACCGCCTGGTCGTCACTCAACCGCGACAACCACTGAGATCGACGGCGACGAGGAACGTCGCGCTCAGATCTCGCCGTGTGGTTCGGTGGAATCGGCGTCGATCCATCCGTCGCCACGGCGCACGATGATCGTGCGCTTCTTCACCGAACGCATCACCAACGAACGGACCGCCGCGCGAGTTGGTGGGAACAAGAACAGAACCCCGACCACGTCGGTGACGAAACCGGGGGTGAGCAGCAATGCTCCGGCTCCGAGGATCAGGACTCCGTCGACCAGTTCACGAGTGGGAACGCGACCGCGGGCGATCGACTCGGTGAACCGCTTCCAGACCCGGAGTCCCTCGCGCTTGACCAACCACGATCCCAGCACCGCGACACCGACGATGATCGCGAGGGTGTTCAGGAAGCCGATGGATGAGCCGACCCGGATGATCACCCACAACTCGACGATGGGAACCACCACGAACAACAGCAACAGGATCACGGGGTCAACCTAACTGCCGGCCCGCGACGGCTCCGATCAGCGACGAGTAGCGTCGAACACGTGCAGGAGTCCCGCTCGGATCGACCGCCCTCGGTCGATGCACTCGCCCGATCGCTGGTCGACACCGGTCTGCCCCACCCGCTCCTGGTCGATGCCGCTCGCCGGGCCATCTCCGCCGGAGCCCCCGAATCGGCGCGCCGACTGGCCGAGGAAACTCGAGCAGCGCTGTTGCGGCCGGTGATCAACGCCACCGGCGTGGTGGCCCACACCAACCTCGGTCGAGCTCCGTTGCGCGACGTCGATGTGCGGGGCGCGCGCAATCTGGAGTTCGACCTCGCCACCGGTGGTCGGGGCAGCCGTCAACGCGGCATCGGCACGCTGCTCGCCCGGGCCGCGGGAGCCGAGGATGCGATCGTGGTGAACAACAATGCCGCGGCGGTGATGTTGGTGCTCGCGGCGCTGGCCGCCGGACGCGACGTCGCGGTCAGCCGTGGCGAAAGTGTCGAGATCGGCGGCGGTTTCCGTGTTCCCGAGGTGATGGAGCAGTCGGGAGCACGTCTGGTCGACGTCGGCACCACCAACCGCACCCGTCTGGCCGATTACCGACGAGCGACGACGAAGAAGGGCAACGACATCGCCCTGGTGTTGAAGGTGCATCCCTCGAACTATCGAGTGGAGGGTTTCGTCGAATCCACGTCGGTGGCCGAATTGGCCTCGCTCGACGTTCCGGTGGTGGCCGACATCGGCTCCGGCCTGCTCGACGCGGCGTGTCCGTGGTTGGAGAGTGGTCCTCCCCCGTGGCTGCGCGACGAACCGGCGGCCCGACAGACGCTCGCGGCCGGGGCCGACCTGGTGACGTTCTCCACCGACAAGTTGATGGGCGGTCCCCAGGGAGGCGTGATCGCCGGTCGATCCGACCTCGTGCAACGTTGCGCGAGCCATCCGCTCATGCGAGCTCTGCGACCCGGCGGCTTGGTGTTGTCGGCCCTGCACGACGTCGTATTGGCACATCTGGGTCGTACCGCCGGTCGCGACGTGCCCTTCTGGCGCATGGTGTCGACGTCGACCTCCGATCTGCGGACGCGAGCCGAAGCGATCGTCGCCGCGGCGGGCCGTGGCACGGTGACCGAATGCGACTCGTTGCCGGGTGCCGGTAGCAGCCCCGGGGCGACCATCGCATCGATCGGGGTGTCCATAGCCGGCGACCACGTTGCGGCCTTGCGAGCACGCTCCGTTCCGATCGTGGCCCGGGTGACCGACGACGTGACGGTGCTCGACTTGCGCACGGTGTTCCCCGAGGACGACCAGCACGTGCTCGATGCCCTCCGCACCGTCACCGGTGGCTGAGCGACGTCATGCGGATCGTCGCCACCGCCGGTCACGTCGATCACGGCAAGTCGAGCCTGGTGCGCGCTCTCACGGGAACCGATCCCGATCGCTGGCGCGAGGAGAAGGAACGGGGACTGACCATCGACCTCGGTTTCGCCCATCTCTCGCTGTCGACGGGTGAGGATCTCGCGTTCGTCGACGTGCCGGGGCACGTGCGGTTCGTGTCGAACATGCTCGCCGGAGTCGGAGGGGTCGACGCCGCGTTGTTCGTGGTGGATCCCAACGAGGGATGGATGCCCCAGTCCGAGGAACACCTCCGGATTCTCGAGTTGGTGGGAGTCCGCCGCGGAGTGATGGTCCTCACCAAGAGTGATCTGGTCGACGAGGAGTCGCTCGACCTCGCCCGACTCGAGTTGACCGAGCGACTGTCGGGAACCTTCCTCGCCGATGCTCCGGTCGTCGCGGTCTCGTCGACCACCCGAGCCGGGCTCGACGAACTGTCGACGGTGATCGAGGGAGTGCTCGCCGAAACCCCGCGCGCCGCCGACCGTGGACGGCCGCGGCTCTTCGTCGATCGGGTGTTCGCCGCCAAGGGCAGTGGAACGGTGGTCACCGGGACGCTGACCCACGGAACCCTGAGCGAGGACGACGTGGTGACCCTGACACCGTCGATGGTGTCGGCACGAGTGCGCGCCCTCCAGTCGCTCGGCCGGAGCGTGTCGAGTGCCGGACCCGGAAGTCGGGTGGCGGTGAATCTCTCGGGCGTCCACCACGACGAGCTGCGTCGCGGCGACGTGATCGTCCGCGAAGGCGACTGGCACGTCACCACGGTGATCGACGCTTCTCTGTCGGTGCTCGCCTCGCTCGGTCACCCGGTGTCGCGTCGGGGAGCGCACACGGTGCACGTCGGATCCGACGAGATACCGACCCGCCTGCGGGTACTCGGTCCCGAATCGATCGCACCCGGCGAGAGCGGCTTCGTGCGTCTCCACCTCGGTCGAGCGGTGCCGTTGGTTCCCGGAGATCGATTCGTGTTGCGCGAGAGCGGTCGTTCCGAAACCGTCGGCGGCGGGGAGGTGCTCGATGTCGCTCCCACGGCGCGGGCGTCGGAGGCACGACCCGACCGCAGCCCCGATGCCCTGCTCGCCCGACTCGGCTGGATGGACGTCGACGATTTCCGCCGACTGACCGGTACCGAACGCGCCGCCGATGTCGGTCGTTGGATCGTGGACCGTGCGACGTGGGAGCGACAGGTGAATCGTCTCGAGGCTCTCGTGAGCGAGGCCGGTGCCGACGGCTTGGATCCGGCCCGCCTCGACGAGCATCTGCGCATCGTCGCCGAAACCGACGCGCGTTGGGAGTTGGTGTCGGGGCGACTGCATCCGCGCGGCGCCAAGGATCCCCTCGCCGATCACCCGGCGCTGGAACTGCTGCGCGCGGGGGACTGCAACCCGGAACCGCCCGTCGGCATCACCATCGCCGAGCTGCGCCGACTGGCTCGCGACGGAACCGTGTTCGAGCGCGACGGCATCTGGTTCCATCGCGAGTCGGTGGAGACGGCGCGCGCGGCCGCGCGTTCGTTGCTCACCACCAATCCCGCCGGCTTCACCATGTCGGAGTTCCGCGAACGACTCGGGGTGACTCGCAAGTTCGCGGTTCCACTGGCCTCCGAACTCGACGCGCGCGGGATCACCCGTCGCCGCGACGACGTCAGGATCGCCGGTCCACGTCTGGACCGATGAACCGGAAGGTGAGATTGATGCGCGGTTCGGAGATTCGCTTCTCCTTGGGAACCGAGTGCATCCACTTGCGTTGACACGCTCCACTCATCACCAACAACGAACCGGACGGCAAGCGGCACTCGATCGACTCGCCGGAGTCGCGATGCCGGAACCTGAACCGACGCGGAGCGCCCAGGCTCACCGACGCGATGACCGGCGCGGATCCGAGTTCGGGCTCGTCGTCGGCGTGCCAGCCCATCGAGTCGTTGCCATCCCGGTACAAGTTGGCGAGCACGGTGTTGAACGAGGCACCGGTGATTCGTTCGCAGATTCGCCGCAGTTCCGACAGCGGTTCGTTCCAGGGCAACGGCTGCCGAGGAACTCCCGAGTAGGTGTAGGCGTGGTCGCCGTACCAGGCCGAGAGCCGCGGTTCGTCCACCGAGCGTCCGAACATCGTGAGTCGGTGCTGCGACCACTCGACCACGCGCCGCACCTGCTCGAAGGTGTTCGCGGCCGAGAGTTCGCCGAGCACCCACGGGTGCAACACCGCCGAACCGTCGTGCGACAGGAGTTCGACCGGAGAACCGTCGGAAAAGAGATCCACCGTCGTTTCCGGACGTCGCGACGACTCGCTCAGTCGTCGTTCTTCGGGCGACGCTCGCGATAGTCGCGGGCGCCACCGGTCTCAGGTTCGACCTCGAGAACCACACCGTCGATGGCCACGACACGGGCCGGCTCGCCGGCCTTCACCGGAGTGGCGCGGTTGGTGCGAGCCTTCCATCGCGATCCACCGATCTGCACGGCCCCGTCGGGAGCGATGTCGGCGACGGCGGTGCCGAGTTCACCGATGAGACGCTCACGTCCGATGGTGGGGGTGGCGAAGCGCGTGCGCGTCATCGACGGCATACCCGACACGAAGGTGAGCGCGATGCCCGCGAATCCGACGAGATAGGTGAGCCACGAGGGTCGTAGCACGTGCTGGTCGACGCTGGGGAACAAGAACCACGAACCGACCACGAAAAGCGCGAGACCGACGCCGGTCCAGAATCGCGGCAACCCGACCTGCACGTCGACGGCGAACGCGATCATCGACGCGAGGATCATTCCGAGGGCCCAACCGCGCTCGGGCAACTCACCGAGCCCGTAGAACGACAGCAGCAGACAGACACCCCCCACCACTCCGGCCACTCCAATGCCGGCCGTGAAGAACTCGAACACCAGCAGTGCCAGTCCGATGATGAGGAACAACCACGCGACGGCCGGACTGGCCGCGGTGTGGAACAACTGCGCGCCGATTCCGAGTTTGTGGAATCGCACCACGGTGATGCTGGTGGCCACCACTCCGTCGTCGTCGATCGACTCGACGGCGGTGTCGAGGATGCGACCGTCGATCTCGAGACCGTCGAGTGCGAACACCATGTTGCGAATGGTCGGCGCGCCTTCGTCGCTGATCTCGAGCTTCAGCGCACCCGCGCGCCGCGCGTCCTGGAACCCGAGCGTGTCGGTGCGGAGCGAGTCGGTGGCCTCACCGAACGACACTCCGTCGACCAGCGGGGGGCCGGTACGTCCGATTCGTGCGCCCGGAGCCATGCCGGTCGCGTCGGCGGCCGACAGCAACTGGGCAACCATTCCGGTCGCACGCGCTCCGGACGGTCCCACCCACACGGCCACCGGAATCTGCGCGTCACGGACGCGAACGTAGAGGTCGCGCATCGCGTCGCGTCCGATCACCGACGCTCGGGAGTTGATCTGCAGGATCAATGCCTGCGCACCATCGGTCTCGGCGCGATCGATCGCCCGGTCGATCTCGTCGGCCACGATCCCGTCGACGAGCCCCGACACCTGCAGCACGTCGACCGGTGGCAATCCGAGGTCGACGTCCTCGTCGGCGGTCGGTGCGTTCGCGTCGTTCGATGTCTCGTTCGACGTGACATCGGTCGATTCGCCGTCGGCCGCCGAGGCCGATGACACACCGAGCATGCCCAGCCCCGAGCCGAGTGCCAGAAGGGCGATGGCTAGCCTGCGCACGAGTGCCTCCGAGAATCGATTCCGACCGACTGTTCACCATGTCGCGGTTGCTCGTGGTGGCCGGCAAGGGGGGTGTCGGCAAGACAACGGTAACCGCCGCGCTCGCGCGAGCCTCAGCCGATCGCGGTTTGCGGGTGCTGGTTGTGTCACTCGACGGCCGTCCCGGTTTGGCCGCTCTGCTGGGAGGACGACCCGATGCCGGTGCCACCTACGAAGGTGACGTGCTGGCGGCCGGTCTCGGTCCCGAGCGTCGCGGTTCGATTCACCTGCGAACGCTCTCGGCCTCGGAGGCCCTCCAGGACTACCTCGCCACGCAGGGGCTCGCCCGGCTCGCCAAGCGTCTCGTGTCGACCGGCGTGGTGGACGTGGTCGCCAGCGCCGCTCCCGGAATCGACGACTTGCTCCTGCTCGGCAAGATCAAGCATCTCGTGGGTCTGGCCGGACCCGACGGACCCCACGACCTGATCGTCGCCGATGGACCCGCCGCCGGTCACGCGTTGTCGTTGTTCCGATCGCCGGCCGCCATGGCCGAGACCGTTCGCGGTGGACCGATTCGTTCGCAGGCGATCGAGGTTCAGCAGATGCTTCGCGATCCGAATCGTTGTCGTGTGGTGCTGGTGACCCTGCCCGAGTCGACGCCAGTCAGCGAAACTCTGGAGACGGCGTCGATGCTCACCGACGAGATCGGCACCACGCTCGCCCCGATGGTGGTGAACGGGTTCGACTCCGCGCCCGACATCGACGCGCTGGTGGTCGCCGACCGACTGCCCGCCGGCCAGCTCGGCGACGCCGCCCGATTCCGCGCCCGCCGGTGCGCGGTGCATCGTCGCGAACTCGATCGCCTCACCGCCGCCACCGACGTCGACGTGCTCACGCTTCCACACTTGGCCAGAGCCGGCCTCGGAGCCGCCGACGTGCGCACCTTGGCCACGGCCCTCCTCGACCGATCGGCGGCCGGGTGATGGCGGCACGACGCGGCAAGCCGACCATGGGTGCACTCATCGACACCGCGGCAGTGGTGGTGTGTTGCGGCTCGGGTGGCGTCGGAAAGACCACCACGGCGGCCGCCATCGCGGTGGAGGCCGCCCGGCGCGGGCGACGAGTGGTGGTGGTGACGATCGATCCGGCCAAGCGTCTCGCCGACGCTCTCGGACTGTCGGGAAGTCTCGACAACGAACCTCGACCCGTCGACGGCGCCCTGTTGGGCGATCCGGAACTGCGTTTGTGGGCGATGATGCTCGACGCTCGCGCCACCTTCGACTCGGTGGTGCGCCGGCACGCGCGCGACGAGGCGCAGGTGCGACGAATCCTCGACAACGCCTTCTACCGCAACGTGGCCAGCCGACTCTCGGGCAGCCAGGAGTACATGGCGGCCGAGAAGCTCTACGAGTTGCACAACGACGAGCGCTTCGACCTCGTGGTGGTCGACACTCCGCCCTCGCGCGAGGCGCTCGACTTCCTCGACGCGCCGCAGAAGCTCATGAACTTCCTCGATCACCGCGTGTACCGGTGGTTGGTGGCACCTACTCGCGGTGGCCTGAAGGTGCTGAACGTGGCGGCCCAGCCCATCATCCGCACGATCGGCAAGGTGATCGGCGCCGACGTGCTGGCCGATGCCATCACGTTCTTCCGCGCGTTCGAGGGCATCGAATCCGGCTTCCGCGAGCGCGCTCGTTCCGTCCAGACGTTGTTGCGTTCACGTTCCACCCGGTACGTGGTGGTGGCATCACCCCGCAACGACACCGTCGAGGAAGCGCTCTACTTCGTCGATCAACTCGGTCGCGAGGGTGTCGACGTCGGTGCGCTCGTGCTGAACCGTCTGCTTCCCGACTTCGGCCGGGGTTCGTCGACGTCGGCTCGAACGGCGGCGCGCAAAGCCGAACGCGAGGGGAACACGGATCTGGCGACGCTGCACGCGAATCTGGCCGATCTGCGATCGATGGCCGAGGCCGAGGCGCTCGCCGTCCAGCCGGTGGTCGCCGCGGTGTCGGTCGCACCGGTGGTGCGGCTCCGGCAGCGGCCCGAGGACGTTCACGACCTCGCGGCCATCTTGTCGCTGGCCGACGAGTTGATCGCGCACTGACGGTCCGGCACCACGCGACGCACAAAACGCACGTTTCGCCGGCGCGCGCTTGGTAGAACCGCGGGATGCCCAGATCACCGTTCGTCTCACTGCTCGTCGCGGCCTCCATCGGATTCCTGACCGTTCCCTCCATCGCCCCCGCGTCGGCGATACCGCCGGTCGAGGACGAGCAGTGGCCGAGTCAGTTCGCCGCCACACCCGGTCTGCACGCCATCGAGATCGACGAGGTGAACGGCCTGCGCGACAACGTCTCGGTGCTGATGACGGTCCCCGACTCGAACGGTGGCACCCGTCTGTGCACCAGTGCGACCGCCGCACCGTGTTCCACCGCGTCCGGGTACAACTTCCGGGCGGTACTCGGACCCTGCGGCGGTTCGGTGACGGTGAACTGCATCGAGTCGGTGACCGCCATCACCTCGTCGGGTGACGTGGCCGGTGTGCACAGTCGGCAGTTCCCGGCCCAAGGGGTGAATCAGTTCAACGGCGATTCGGCCAAGGGTGTCCCCGACGGCAAGGCGCCGCAGATCTACACCTTCGCGAACGTCAACCACACGAACGGCAACGAGTACGCGGTGACGGTGATGTCGGACGGGGTGATCAGCAACACCGGAAACGTCACTGCTCCACCGGCACTGTTCGCCAGCATCACACCGATCGACATCTTCCAGACCGACTGCAATCCCACCTACAACGGCGTCTGCATGGACACGTACACGGAGTCGGGCGGCCAGGTGCGCTTCGCCGGTGTCGCGGCGGATTACGGCCGCTATCGCTGCACGATCTGGGGCGAGAGCAGTCGTTGCGCACTGAAGCGCGCCTTCCCGGACAACGTCGAGTGGCGTCTCGTCGTGAAGTTGGCCACCGCACCGGCCGGCTGGCTGCACGGACGACTCACGAACCCATCGGCATCGATCACCACGACCGGCGGGACCACCACCTTCTCCATCACCGCCTCGCCCACCAAGGTTCCGATCGTGTCGGGCACCGGTCAGTGGTCGAGCCTGCCCGCGTCCATCCAGCAATGGTTCACCGACAACTGCGCCACCTCGTGCGGCACTCGACTTCCCGGCAGCCTGCAGTTGCCGCCCGCGCAGCGAAACGCGGTCTCCCTCCCCACCGCCTACAAGGAGTCGTCGTTCGCGCAACTGGATCTCTGGCGCGACTTCATCGGCGACCAGGCCGCCACGGTTCCGTCGCAGTGGAGCGTTCGCACGTTGAGCGACGACGAGATGAACTCGGCCCCCACGTGCATCAAGGACGCCTCCGGAGTGACCGGCATCGTGGCCACCAACTCGACCCTCTATTCGGAGGGACCCCCCGCCTACGACGAACTCTCGGGCACCTTGAACTACAAGGTGTCGGCACCGCATCTCGAGCCCGACGGCGTCACCGACTTCGTGGGTCGTTACGACCTCGTTCTGCGCGAGGACATCGCCGAGTGTCTGTACGGAATCGGCAACGGCGACATCACGTCGTCGGTCGGTGTCTTCTCGGAGACCGACACCATCAAGACGGCGACGACCACCATGACGTCCAACAATGGATGGTTCGAGTTCTCGGCGAGTGGTTTCACCTTCTCGTCGCCGACCATCAAGTCGCGTCTCGATCAGGAGTTCGGTGGTTTCGTCACCCTCCGGCCCAGCCGAATCCTCGACACCCGCTCGGGTGTGGGTGGGGTGCCCGCCCAGAAGGTCGGCAACGGCGTGAACGACCAAGGAACCGAGTTGGTGTTCGACGTGCTCGGTCGTGGCGGTCTGCCCACGACGGCATCGTCCATCGGAGCCGTCTCGCTGAACGTGACGGTGGCCAACACCACCGCCGGCGACGCCGGTGGCTACGTGCAGGTGTATCCGTGCGGCACCGAACCCACCACCTCGAGCGTCAACTTCTCCAATGGCCAGATCGTCCCCAACGCGGTCGTGACACCGGTGACCGCGAACGGGAAGATCTGTTTCGACGTGTACGGAGCGGCCGACCTGATCGTCGACGTCACCGGCTACTTCCAGCCGATCGCGGGCTTCAACGCGCTGACTCCCACCCGCATCATGGACACCCGCTCGGGCACGGGTGGCGTTCCGGCCGAGAAGGTGGGCAACGGTGTGAACGAGGCGGGTGCGGAACTCCGCTTCAACGTGCTCGGCCGTGGCGGACTGCCTTCGTCGGCGTCGGCGATCGCCGCCGTGTCGTTCAACCTCACCGCGGCCAACACGTCGGTGGGCAACGAGGGTGGATTCGTTCGCGCCTACCCGTGCGGATCGAACCCGACGACGTCGAGCGTCAACTTCGCCTCCGGCGCGATCCGTCCCAACGCGGTGATCTCCCCGGTCTCGGCCGACGGCGAGATCTGCTTCCGGGTGTACGGGCGCGCCGATCTCATCGTCGACGTGAACGGCTACGTGTCGACCGGATCGGGCTTCCGCCTGTTGCCGCCGACCCGGGTGATGGACACTCGCGACGGCACCGGCATCCAGGCCGCCGGCAAGGTGGGCAACGGTCGCAACGCCGACGGTACGGTGCTCGAGTTCTCGGTGCTGGGCAAGGGTGGTGTTCCGACGAGCGCGGCCGACGTGGGTGCGGTGTCGGTGAACCTCACCGCGGCCAACACCTCTGTCGGAGCCGAGGGTGGCTACGTGCAGGCGTACCCCTGTGGCGCCACTCCCGTCACCTCGAGCCTCAACTTCCGAGCCGGGGAAATCGCGCCCAACGCGGTGATCGTCCCGGTGTCGTCGAATGGTCGCGTCTGCTTCAAGGTGTACGGCCGGGCCGATCTGATCGTCGACGTGAACGGCTACTTCACCAACCGCTGAGTCCTGTTCGCCCCGACGGGACCTCGACGGGTAGCGTTCGCACCGTGCACGTGATCCTCGCCACCGACGCCGACTGGTTGATCGCCGAAGTGACGGCCGCGCTCGACGACGGCGACACGTCGTTCACGGTGTGTCGCGACGGCCGGGCGGTGGCCCGACTCGTGAAGAGTGCGACTCCCGATCTGGTGATCCTCGACATGCAGATCGGAACCATGGGTGGCATCGCGGTCACCATGGATCTGCGTCTCGACGAGAGTTCCGGCGCCTTGCCCCACGTCCCGATCCTGATGCTGCTCGATCGCACGGCCGACATCCAGATGTCGCGCCGCAGCGGCACCGACGGCTGGCTGATCAAGCCGCTCGACTCGTTGCGTCTGCGTCGGGCCGCCCGAGCGGTGGCCGCCGGTGGTTGCTGGGGCGAAGGTCTGCCCGAGGTCGCCACCGAGAACACGGTTCAGGAGTCCTCGGCCGATGCGCCCGAGGGCGAACCGGCCGTCGCCGGGTAGCCTCTCCCCTCGCTACGGGGTGTAGCGCAGTTTGGCTAGCGCGCCACGTTCGGGACGTGGAGGCCGGAGGTTCAAATCCTCTCACCCCGACCACGAACCCCCTGCTCCGGCGGGGGGTTCTTCTCTTCCTCGGGCACCCGTGGTGTACGCGGAACGATCGAGCGCGTCCCCTTGCCTCACTCCACGACGGAACCGAGCAATCGGCGACCATTCGAGTCGTAGAAGGCTCGTCTGACCTCCTCATCGACGTCGGTCATGCTGGCCTCGAAGCGCCGTATCGGGTCATCGGTTCCCTCGTGGTGCGGATAGTCCGATGAGAAGGCGACCATGTCGACGCCGGATTGCTCGATGATCCAACCGACGTCCTCGCCGGCGAACGGACTCACCACCACCTGACGTCGCAGGTAGTCCGACGGCCTCATCGTCAGATGCGACAAGTCCTGAATGTTGCGGAACGATCGATGACCGGTGTCGATGAAGTGCAGGAACGACGGCATCCAGGTGGCTCCGAGTTCGGTGATTCCGAACCGCAGGCGAGGGAACCTTTCCATGATGCCGTCGTAGACCAACGACGCGAGGAAGAGTTGCGCCGGAAATCCGATCCCCATGAACGACAAGGGATCGCCGGGAGCATCGGAACGCACGTGCGCCATGTCGCGTCCGTTGTCGAAGAACACCGACGGCACCGGGCGATAGCGCTGATCGGCTCCGACGTGCAGGAACACCGCACGATCCGCGTCCTGCAATCGCGCCCAGACCCGATCGAAGTCGGGATGGGTGAACGATGGTCCGCGCGGAGACGGAGTCGAATCGATCAAGAAGCCGGCCGCGCCGTCCGACGATTCGTCGACGAATCGACATGCCTCGTCGGCACCATGCTCGAACGGAACGTACGCCGTCGCCAGAAGGCGCGGATCGATGCAGAACTCGAGCAGACCACGATTCATCGCTCGCGCGGCTTCGGCACGGCACTCCAACGGAGTGTCGTAGACCTGGTTGAACGATCCGGTCGGAAACACCACCTGATGGGAGAATCCGAGACGGTCGAGCGCAACCGATCTTTCCACCGGATCCCAACCTCCGAGGGACATCCAGCCCTTGCGCGACATCGTCATGTACTCGTCGACGGCTCCGCGCATCGCCGCCGGATCATCGTGGCGACGTTGGTGGTCGACCTCGGCGTCACTCAACAATCTGGCGAACTCGACATCGTCCGCTCCCAACTCGGGGATCTCGGCGCGAACCGCAGTCGGCGCGAAACTCCGCAACCAACCCACCGGCTCGAGAATGTGCGCGTCGATGTCGATCACCGAACGCCCGTCGGCGTAGGTCGTCATAGGAGAATCCGGACACTAACACCGGACAACGCACTGCTCGTCAGGGTCGAGTGCGTCCGAGTGACGCCGACTCCTCGGCCCGTCGCAACACTTCGCGCAGAGGCACACCCAGGGCGCGCGCCGCCCGCACCGCGTCGTCGAACTCCACCTTCACCCGCCCGGCCGTGATCTTGAGTCGGATCGTCTGTCCGTCGATCTCGACCGTCGCGGTCTCTCGCAGCCGCGGCCAACGATCGAGCAGCGAACCGCGAACACCCAGAGTTCCCGTCTCGAACACCAGCAGGTCCATCAGTTCGTCGGTTCTCGTCGGATCGCACAGCACGTGCACGGTGTGGGCGGGGCGACCCTTCTTCATCACGATCGGTGTCACCCACGCGTCGTGCGCGCCGGCCTCGAGTAGTCGGGCGACGGTGTGGGCCAGCACCTCACCGGTGACGTCGTCCACGTTCGCTTCGAGCAGTCGAACCACTTCGTGGGAACGCGTTTCGCCCACCGTGGTTCCCACGACCACCTGCACCACGTTCGCGCGACCGTCGATGTCGAGCGAACCGGCACCGTGTCCGCGCGACTCCACCGAGAGATCCGGCATCGGTCCCAATTGGTCGCCCAGCGCCGCCATGATCGCCACACCGGTGGGGGTCGCGAGTTCGCGATGGTCGTCGACCCCGCGCAGCACCAATCCCCGCCGCGCGGCCAGACCCACCACCGCCGGTGCCGGGTTGGGTAGTTCGCCGTGAGCCGAACGGATCGATCCGTGTCCGGTACCGATCGGTCCGCACACGATGCGTTCCACTCCGAGATCCTCCAACGCCGCGCAGACGCCCACGACGTCGACGATCGCGTCGACCGAGCCGACCTCGTGGAACTCCACATCGTCGGGGAGAACGCCGTGAATCTCGCCTTCGATCTCGGCGAGCAACCGAAACACCCGACGGGCGCGATCGGCCACCCGGGGCGGAAGATCGGCCTCGGCGAGCATCGCGTCGATCTCGCGCCACGGGCGATGCGGATGATCATCGTGCTCGTGCACCGCCACGATCGCCCGGATGCTCGCCACTCCGGCGCGTTGCGTGGGTTCGAAGGTGAGTGCGTAGTCGTGCACGGGCAGGGCACCGAGCACGTCGGCGACGCGGGTCGGATCGGCCCCCGCGTGCACGAGCGCGGCCAGCGTCATGTCGCCGGCGACACCCGCCGAGCAGTTGAACCAGGCGACACGCGACGCGCTCATGACGCGATGGTAGGT